>Ga0105048_10001120_pt1 | contig 43213 bp, 38 predicted proteins | sample MAT05_FD_78382 | JGI IMG/M metagenome (GOLD analysis project Ga0105048, IMG submission 78382) | Freshwater microbial communities from Lake Fryxell liftoff mats and glacier meltwater in Antarctica - MAT-05 | ecosystem: Environmental > Aquatic > Freshwater > Ice > Liftoff microbial mat | place... | reverse complement strand
GCTTTACTCTTTTCTTCGTTGAGGTTATCGTTAGTCATAACTTTTCCTGTATTTGGTTGACTAACTAATCTACATTTAAAGAATTTCTTTTATCAAGTCTTTTTTATGAAATCGCCCTGAGGCCTTCCATCTTGTTATTGATTTTTCCAATAAGATCTTTTAGTAGTATTTCTTGATCGCCTACAACAACTTTTCGAGGCCCAAAAAAACCCTCTCTTTTTACCTCTATTTTAGCTGATAATTTATCTGTACCAGTTTTGAGGGCATCGAATATTTTTCCTAAATTATCCATAAACCATCACTTATAAAAATATGGGTTAGTGATATAAATTTAATCGATAAACATATCAGATAAATTTTTTAGTTTTTTAATTTCTTTTCGGAATCAAAACAGGTCCATTAATAAATCTTTTGCCATCTAAATGATTAATTGCTTTCCAAAACTCATGAGTCATCTCAATGATTGTTGGATTATTTGTATACCCTTTAAAATCAATGGAATCTGTTTCTTCTGTTGCTGGAATGTGAATTTCAGAAAGAAGGTTTTCCCAGTCGACTTCGGGATTTCTGCTTCGAAGCTGCACCACTCCAAGCTTAAGAGTGCTCCATTTAAATTCCCCAATCAAGGCCTCTTTTTCATCAATTAAAAGGCGAAGAAATGGATGTTTATCGATAGTAACGTATTCAGCTTTTGTTATATTCATACAGAATCCAATATTAAAGTTAATATAATATCTAATTACATTATATTATATAATTATATTTTATACTATTTTTTATTTTAGAAGGTGAAGATTAAATAAATTAAAAGTTAAAGGTATTAGGAAAAAAGTAACTTCAAAAGAAGCCGTTTTTACGATTTTACAAAAGAATTACAAGTTAATTTATTTATTTAATGAAAATTGCCGAGCAATTTCAGAGGCTGTAGCAGCAAAGGCGTTGGCAACATTTAAAGAGTTTTTGCGACCCCTTAAAGGGATTTCAACTAGGTAAGAGCCAAATTTTAAAGTTTCATCTGAGCAACCATACTCTTCATTGCCACAAACCAAAGTAAAATATGTCGGAAAAATAAAATCGTAAAGTGGGATAGCATCAACGCTTGTTTCTAGCACAATAATTGGTTTTTTAAGCGTTTCAAGTTTTACATCTTTAAAGCATTCAACATGTTTTTCAGCTCCCATGGCAGCATCTTGTACTTTTTTATTATCAATAAATGGAGTGTTTTCAGAAAAATAAAGCTGACCTAACGAAAATGCTTCGACAGTTCTTATAATACTACCCACATTATGGCCGGATCTTATTTGGTCGAGATAAATATCAATGCTGAAATTTTTTAAGCTTTCTGTTTTATCGCCTTTTCGAATAGATGGGAGTAGATTATGTTCTTTAAAGCAAACAGAGCTTAATTCAAGATGTTTATGATAAGCATCTGCCATTTCTTTGTGATTTAAATGGCAAAACGGCTTGTTTCCAAGCCACTCAAGGAGTTGATTATATAGAGAGAGGGTATCAGGCAATTGATTTTCATAGGCTATCCGTAAAACCTCAGCACATTTTTTGTGCTGCTGTTTTACAGGTAGATTCAAAAATTTTCTTTTTGTAAACATTATGTCTTTTTAGAAAGCAGATATTCTTCTAAAGGTCCATCAAATAGATGAATCCCATCTTTTTCAAAAGCAATCAGTTTATTAGCAACAGTGCCTATAAGGTCACGGTCATGACTGACTACAATGACAGTGCCTTTGTATTCTTCAAGTCCCCAAGCAAGAGCTGAAACAGCTTCCAAATCAAGGTGATTATTCGGCTCATCAAGTACAATTGTATTATGCGGTGAAAGCATCATACCGGCAATAATTAATCTTGCAGTCTCACCACCAGAAAGGGCAGCTACTTGTTTAAAAGCATCATCACCAGCAAAAAGCATTTTTCCAAGAACGCCGCGTATTTCTTGATCATAAACACCGGATTTTCTTGTTTTGAGCCAATCAAAAGCATTTTCTGCAACTTTTCTATCTACAAGCTCATGGTGATTTTGAGGAAAATAGCTGATTTGTACTTGGTGGCCAAGCTCTACTAACCCAAGATCCGGCTTCATCATATCAACTAGCATTTTTACTAAAGTTGATTTTCCGCAACCGTTAGGCCCGATAATCCCGATTTTGTCGCCACGTTCAATTTCAAAAGAAAACTTTTTAATCACCGCAAGGTCTTCATAACCTTTAGAGACATTATCAAATTTAACAATAATTTTCCCTGGTTGTTTTTCACAAGGAATAAAGCGGATGTAGGGGCGTTGAATGTTAGTTTCTTTTAATTTTTCTGGTTGTAAACGCTCCATCTCACGGACACGTGACTGCACTTGGCTAGCTCTTGTACCTGCGCCAAATTTTGAAACAAACTCTTGAAGTTGAGCAATTTTTTTCTCTTTACTCTTAATTTCAAGCTCAGCGCCTTCACGAGAAGATGTTTTTGCAAGAACCATTTGGTCATAATTACCAGGATACATCATAATTGTGCCATAATCGATATCAGCAATATGAGTTGTGATAGAATTTAAGAAGTGGCGGTCATGGCTTATTACAATCAGTGTGCCTTTGTAATCGTGAAGAAGTTTTTCTAGCCAACCGATCGATTCAAGGTCAAGGTGGTTTGTAGGTTCATCTAAAAGTAGAGCTTGGGGATCACCAAAAAGAGCTTGGCAAAGTAGAACTCTAAATTGTAAGTCTGTCGGGATTGCGGACATTTTTTGCTCAAAATGAATTGCAGGAACACCCATTCCGTTTAGGATAATTTCAGCATCAGCCTCAGCAGAGTATCCATTTTCTTCTGCAATGATTCCACCTAAATCACCAAGACGCATTCCAACATCATCAGTAAATTCCACTTCATAAAGAGCATCTTGCTCTTGAATAGCATCCCAAAGACGTTTATTACCCATGATGACAACATCAAGAACTCTAAAATCGTGGTAATCCTCAATGTTTTGTCTTAAAATACCCACTCTATCAGGTAGTGTGACAGAGCCTTTTGTTGGCTCTTCAAACCCCATTACAATTTTTAATAATGTCGATTTTCCTGCACCATTTGGCCCTGTTAAGCCGTATCGGTTGCCTTGGTTAAAAGTCATCGACACATCATCAAATAATACGCGACTGCCAAAACTTTTTGAGACCTTGTTTAATGTAATCATATTTTTCTTATTTCCGCTGTTTAATTATTTATGAATAATAGCATAGAAAGATGAATCAGGGAAGAAGAAAATTCAAGTTGAAATTTATACAGAAACTCGTGTATTATTCTAATTAAAAAGTGGAATTAACATGTTAAAAAGTATGACGGCTTATGCAAGGGCTTCCCTTAAAAAATCAATCGGCCAATTTGTAGTCGAAATTCAGTCGGTCAATCGTAAATTCTTAGAGATTAATTCAGCCCTCCCACACGAATTACTGCGCTTTGATGGAGAAATTAAAAAGTGGATAGGGGAATCTATTTCACGCGGGCAAATAAATGTTAGGTTATTTGTTGATTTTGCACATTCAAGCCCCATTACCGTTAGGCCAAATTTGCCACTGACGCGTCAGATTAAATTAGCATGGGATAAAATTGCTGAGGATTTAAATATTCCGGCCAATTTTTCGTTGAATTTATTAAAAGATGAAAAAGGCGTACTTCTCTTTAATGAAGAATTTGATGATGAAGAAGTATACCATGTCGCAATTAAAGAAACTGTTGATTCGGCTCTTCATGAATTGATGAAAATGAAGCTGACTGAAGGCAAAGAGCTTTTAAAAGATATCAAATCACGCCATGAAAAACTTGCAAATTCTATTGAACAAATCGAACTCTTAGCCTATGACGCAACAGCTAAATATCGCGAAAGATTGATTAACAAGATCAACGAAGTAGTGCCGGGATTTATTGAAAATGAAGAGAGGGTTCTTCGTGAAGTTTGCCTTTTTGCTGAAAAAGTTGATATTGCCGAAGAAATTACACGATATAAATCGCATTTAAAACAATTTTCAGATCTTTTAAACTCTGATTCTGGTACAATTGGAAAAACACTTGAGTTTCTGGTTCAAGAAATTAATCGTGAAACTAATACAATAGGTTCAAAAGCCTCTAATGTAGAGGTTTCGAGGCTTGTTATTGAAATTAAAACTGAACTTGAACGAATTCGAGAACAAATACATAATGTTGAATAAGTCTCTATCTAAAGTTAAAAAACAATTTAAATTGCTCGGTAATTTTGAAAAAGGGCTAGTTTTTGTGATCAGTGCGCCAGCTGGCACCGGAAAAACAACGCTTGTCAAAAAATTACAAGAAGAATTTTCGTGCGTAAAGACAACGACTTCTTTTACGACAAGGTCCCCGCGTGTTGGTGAAATACAGGGAGTAGATTATCATTTTATTAGCATTGAAGAATTCAAGAAAAAAATTGATAAGTTTGAGTTTTTGGAGTATGTAGAGCTATACGGGGATTATTACGGCACATCGAAAAACAATATTGAAACATTGCAACTTCAAGGCAATCATGTAATTTTAGTGATTGATACCCAAGGTGGCTTAAGATTAAAAAAAATGATAGATGCCACTTTGATTTTCGTCATGCCACCATCTCTTGAAGAACTTGCCAAAAGGCTTGAAATGCGCAAAAGCGAAACTCCGGACGTGATAAAAAAACGGCTGGAATGGGCGAAAAATGAGATTGAGGATGCGAATCATTACGATTATAAAATCGTGAATGATAACTTAAAAACAGCATATCAAACTCTTAGGAGCATTCTCGTCGCTGAAGAACATCGTGTGATTTTAAATAAATGAGGGTAAAATGGAACAAGATCTAACAAATGAAAGTGTGAAAAAGAAGTTTAAAAGCCAGTTTGAGCTAGTTGGTTATGCAATTAAACTTGCTGAAAATATGATAAAAACAGGTCGGGGTCCAAGAGTAAAATCTGACTCTCAAAATGTGGCTATTCACGTTTTAGATGAAATCAAAGAGGGTCTTGATAAATTTGAAGATATTCCAAAAGATACAAGAGCTGCACCTGAAGCCTCGTACACAAGACCAGCTGAAAGAAAAGATACAGGAAAAAACGAAAGTAATACAAAAACTGCAGAGCGCAAACGTACACGAAAAATCCTGATGGATTAAATAAACATGGCTGTTTGTGTATTAGGAACGTTAACATCCTTTGATGTCATTTGGTTTTCTATAGGTATTTTAGGAACTTTTTTTCTTCTTTTATCCGTTTTTTTTGTCGGATTTTGGATTACAAAAAAGCAAGTTTGCCTAAGCCCCTACACAAAAAAACCTTTGCGACTTGGAAGCCAAATTCCTTATCAAACAGCTGAAAAAGTGCTGCGCTACCTTTTTTTTATGCGTCAATATGACAATCGCATGTTTGATGTTCGAAAAGCAGCTTTTTGCCGTGAAACCGGAAGACTTTTTCCTAATGCTGTTTCATATTTTGATACCATTCATGTCGATTGGACATTTTTAGAAAAGCATTATCCCGGATCCTACGTTTCCTGGGGTAGCTTGTCTGATGAGCAAAAAGAGATGATAAAGCACTCGCACCACTCTTTAGAAGGTTATCAAACTGAATTTTCCTCAAGAAAATCAGCTCCAAGTCAAATTGAGAGGGAATTTGCGCTTGCAATTCCCGGGCCCCTTTATGTTGACCTGCAAACAAGAGTGCTTCTTGGCTGGAAATCTATTCCTGATGTTGACTTAGAAGTTCTTGTTGTTCAAAAACCAAAGGGGATGTTTGAACTTCCCCACTAACAAATAAGTCACGAAATACTCATGAAAGAAAAAATACTCATCACCTCAGCTCTTCCCTATGCAAATGGCCCCCTACATTTTGGCCATATAGCAGGTGCTTACTTACCTGCCGATTGCTATGCGAGATTCCAACGTTTGCAAAAAAATGATGTGCTTTACATATGCGGCTCAGACGAATATGGTGTTGCTATTACAATGAGCGCAGATATTGCAGGAAGAAGCCCAAAAGAACATGTCGACATTTTTCATGAAATTAACAAAAATTTTTTTAAACAACTCGATATTTCTTTTGATCACTACTCAAGAACCACTTGGGAGGGGCATAATTCAACAGTTTCAGAATATTTTCTTGATTTATTGAATAATGGCTTTATCGAAGAGCGTGTGACCGATCAATTATTTTCTGAAAAAGATAATAAATTTCTCGCAGACCGTTATGTAGTCGGGGAGTGCCCTAAATGTCAATTTATTGATGCAAGAGGTGATGAATGTCCAAAATGTGGTGCAAGCTATGATGCAATAGACTTAAAAAACCCAAGATCAAAGCTCTCTTCTGCACATCTTACATTAAAACCCACAAAACATTGGTTTCTTCTTTTAGATAAGTTTAAAGATCAATTACTTGGCTATCTTGAAACTAAAGATTGGAAACCAAATGTTGTGAATTTTGTTAAGGGCTACATTCAAGATCTACGTCCAAGAGCCATCACTCGTGATTCAACCTGGGGGATTCCGATCCCGTTACCTGACACTGAAGGCAAGGTTCTTTATGTCTGGTTTGACGCTCCAATCGGTTATATTTCTGCAACAAAAGAGTGGGCGATGCAAAATGGACAAGTTGAAAGTTGGAAGGATTACTGGTTTGATAAAGAAACAAAACTTGTTAATTTTATAGGTAAAGATAACATTCCTTTTCATGGGGCAATCTTTCCTGCAATGACGATGGGGCAAAATCAACCTTTCAAGCTTGTGGATGAACTCCCGGCTAATGAATTTTATAATTTAGAAGGTAAGCAATTTAGTAAGTCTGAAGGGTGGTATATTGACTTAGCAGAGTTTTTTAAAACATTTACAACAGATCAAATTCGTTATGCAATAGCCTCAAATGCCCCTGAAACTTCTGATTCAGAATTTACATGGAAAGATTTTCAGCTTCGCTGTAATTCTGATCTGCTCGGAAAATACGGCAATCTTGTGAATCGTGTTTTAGTTTTTGCAAAAAATAATTGTGATGGGACTGTCCCTGCGATGCACAATCTTCAACCTATTGATATTGAGTTTTTAGATGCAATGAAAAAACTGGTTGACGAAGCTGAGCAGCATTACAAAGTGTTTAAGGTGCGACGTGCAAGTCAGATTGTGATGGAACTAGCATCTCTTGGAAATATCTATTTTGATCATAAGAAGCCTTGGACTGATGCGAAGCTTGAAGAAACTAGAGCTTCAATGGAGACTACAATTGCCTGCTGTTTTGAATGTTTGAAGCTATTGAGCTTAATTTCATTCCCTATTATTCCGTCTACGTCATCTCAAGTGTTTCAATTACTAGGGTTTAAATCCGATTTAAAAGATGCGGATTGGAATGAAACTCTAAATACCGAGGTTCCAAGCGGACAAAAAATTGGAGTTCCAAAAATCTTATTCAACCGAATTGAAAATGAACTCATTGAAAAAGAGATTTCAGCATTAAAAGAAATGTCTAAAAAGGCTAAAGCTTTAGATGTAGTTGAGAAAAAAGATGTTCCACTTCTTCCTATAAAAGATCTCATCGATATCGAAGATTTTAGCAAGCTTGATTTAAGGGTTGGTACCATTTTGGAGGCGATTGCCGTCCCAAAAGCCAAAAAGCTTTTAAAGCTAACAGTCGATATTGGCTTAGAGACTCGGACTGTAGTTTCCGGGATTTCTTATTTTTATAAGCCAGAGGAGTTAGTGGGTAAAAAAATAATGGTAGTAGCCAATTTAAAGCCTGTAACATTAATGGGAATCAAGAGCCATGGGATGATCCTTGCAGGATCCGATAAAACTGGTTTACAACTCATTGATGCCGGTACGCTTCTAAACGGCTCCTCAATAAAATAGCTGTTTTCGTAACTTAAGGCTTTAGCTTGGCGTTAGTACGTTCGCTCGTAGCTTAAGGCTCTAGCTTGGCATTCTTTCGTTTTGTAGCTTAAGGCTTTAGCTTGGCATTCTTTCGCTCGTAGCTTAAGGCTTTAGCTTGGCGTTCTTTCGTTTTGTAGCTTAAGGCTTTAGCTTGGCGTTCTTTCGTTTTGTAGCTTAAGGCTTTAGCTTGGCGTTCTTTCGCTCGTAGCGTAGGCTTTAGCCTGCGTTCTTTCGTTTTGTAGCTTAAGGCTTTAGCTTGGCGTTCTTTCGTTTTGTAGCTTAAGGCTCTAGCTTCGCGTTCTTTCGCTCGTAGCGTAGGCTTTAGCCTGCGTTCTTTCGTTTTGTAGCTTAAGGCTTTAGCTTCGCGTTCTTTCGTTTTGTAGCTTAAGGCTTTAGCTTGGCGTTCTTTCGCTCGTAGCTTAAGGCTCTAGCTTCGCGTTAGTACGTTCGCTCGTAGCTTAAGGCTTTAGCTTGGCGTTCGTTTTTTGAATTATCTCTAATTTTATAATCTATCTTTGAAGTTCAATACCGATTGAGGGATAAATCCCTCAAAAACAAAAGCCAAGCTAAAGAGCCAATTCGGTAATTTAAAAAGGCGGTCTTTTGGATCTTTTTCAACTGCATTAAGAAAAACATAAAAAATTAATACAAAGGCATTTAACGTTTTTATGTTTTTTGAATTCAATTAAAAAATCTCTCAAAACTCCACTTTTTTCCAATTACCGAATTAGCTCTAAAGCCTACGCTACAAAAATACAAAAAAGAGTCGAAAATATAATGAAGGAAAGAATAGAAAGATAGCGTAGGAAGAAACCCTACGCTACTATAAGATTAGACAGTAGCGCCTTCAGCACGCATTTTACGTATCACAGCAGCTACACCTAATTTATCAATTGTGCGTAAAGCAGCAGCAGATAAACGTAATGTTATAAAGCGATTTTCATCACCGAACCAAATGCGTTTTTTCATTAGGTTAGGTAAAAAGCGTCTTTTAGTTTTACCGGTAATTTTAAGACCGATCCCTTTCTTTTTTTTGGCAATACCGCGGATTGCATATGAATGTCCGCATGATGGTCTTTTGCCTGTAACTTGACAGATTTTGGACATGAGAATTCTCCTCTATATGAAAAAAGGGATTCTATCATAGAAAAGTGTTAAAGCGCAAGGTAAAAAATAAAATAGTCTTAAAACTTCAGGTTAGTGGAGAGGGAGCCATTTGTCGTTTGTATTAAAACGTTTATTGATATGTTTGACTCTTTCTTTTTGCACTAATTGATCATTAGTTTCAGGAGATTTTTTTTCTAATTCTGCCTTTAGCATTTCTATTTTTTCTTTAATTTCTTTGATTTTATCAAAATCTTCTGCATTGAAGGGAGGTTTTTTTTCAATTAATTTTTTTATATCAGACTTTTTAATCCCTATTCGTTTCTCAAGTGAAATCTCATGTGTTTCCATCCAATTAACTTCAAATTTTAATATCGTGATCAATTTTTTAAGGAAATCAGAATCAGATTTTTCTATTCCTTCAGAGTCCATATTAGATAAGGTGTCTGCTAACGCATGCAAATGTTGCACAGTCATTTGGCGCAATCCCTCTTCAAGAACTTCTTCTACTTTAGTAAAATTTGTTTTTGCCATTTAACTATCCCCCATATTTTTATTATATATGAAAAAACAAAATTTTAAAATTGAAACTTAAATAAAATCTTTGTACGGTAAAATTATGGAAGATTTGAACGTAGATTTAGTCATTATAGGATCAGGTCCTGCCGGACAAAAAGCAGCAATTCAAGCCTCAAAACTTGGAAAAAGCGTCGTTGTCGTTGAAAAACTTCGAGGAGTTGGAGGCAGCTGTCTCTATTCTGGTACCATTCCTTCAAAAACTCTAAGAGAAGCTATCATAAATTTGACCCGTTTTCACGATAGAAATTTCTATGGTCAAGACTATGAAATCATGGATGTTTCCATCAAGGATCTAAACTTTCGCCTAAATAAAGTCATAGAAGAAGAGCGGAGCCTAATCGATAGACAGTTCAAAAAAAACCATATTCGCATTATCCAAGGGGTAGCGCGGTTTGAAAACGCTCGTCAATTGATTATCATGGATACTAATTATCGGATAATCTATCAGCTTAGGGCCTCTAATTTTATTATTGCCACAGGCTCAAAGCCGAGAAACCCAAGTGATGTTCCTTTTGATGAAGATGTCATTTTAGATTCAACAAGACTACTTATGCTACCTAAAGTTCCAAAAACCATGCTGGTCCTTGGTGGTGGAATTATTGGGTCAGAATATGCAAGTTTTTTTGCAGCTCTTGGAACAGAAGTCACTGTTATTGATAAAAAAGAGCATATGCTACCTCTTCTTGACTCTGAAATTGGGATAGTTCTTCAGACGGCTTTAACAGATATAGGACTTAAATTTATTGGAAAAATGGAACCCCAAACAATTTCAAGAGTCGGAGATCGTGCAGTTGTTAAATTTAAAGATAATACAGTAATTGAGGCAGATGTCTTGCTTTACACGCTTGGCCGTATCGCAAATATTGATGGATTGTGTATTGAAAACGCAGGGATTGCAACACTCAAGAATGGCTATATTCCGGTAAACGCTCTTTTTCAAACAGTCCAACCACATATTTATGCGGTTGGAGATGTAGTTGGGGGTCCATGCCTTGCCTCGACTAGTATGGAGCAGGGTAGGCTTGCAGCGCTTCATGCATGCGGACATGAAACTCATCATTTTCCAACGTTTTATCCAGTCGGCATCTATGCGATCCCGGAGATTTCAAGCTGCGGATTTACAGAGGATGAATTAAAGACACTTGGGTTTCGTTATGAGGTAGGACGTGCCTATTATTATGAAATTGCTAGAAGTCATATAGCAGGAAGTAATGTCGGGTTGTTTAAAATTTTATTTCATTCTGAAACGCTAGAAATTTTAGGTGTCCACGTGATTGGTCGAAATGCAACCGAAGTCATTCACATCGGGCAGATGGCTATTAGTTTTAGAGCAAAAATCGATTATTTTATCGATCATATCTTCAATTACCCAACCTACGCAGAAGGCTACCGGATTGCTGCCTTAAATGGCATCAATAAAATAAAACGGTAAACCCCAAAAAAATTAAGAATTAGCAGTGAGCAAGCTCATTAATTTCCATTTTATAGCAAAGACGGCAACGTGGCTCATAACATTCTTCTCCACCAACCAAAATCGTAGGATCATTATAGTTAGCAGGCGATCCGTTAATCAGCCTCTGTGTGAAATTAGCTTCATTACCGCATTCCACACAAATAGCACGAAGCTTTTTAACTTCATCAGCAAGAGCCATTAAAGTAGGAACGATGGAAAAAGGCTCGCAGCGAAAATTAAGATCTAAGCCTGCTACAATCACACGTTTTCCGTTAGCTACCATTTTTGATATGATGGGAATAACATCTACCGGGAAAAATTGTATTTCATCAATTCCGATAACATCTACAGCTGAATCAACATAAGTTTTTAAAGCTAGAAGCCCATCTTCACAAGAACTTACAGGGCTAGCCTCACGCTGAACGCCATTATGACTGACAATACAGGAATAAGATTTTCTATTGTCAATTTGGTGTTTGATCGTGACAACATTTTTTTTTGCATATTCGGCTCTTCTAAGTCTTAGCATAAGCTCTTCTGTTTTACCGCAAAACATTGAACCGCAAATGACTTCTAATTTTCCTGTAAACTTCTGAGTCATGGATAAACCTGTATATTTGATTATTGAATGCGGCTCGAATTCTAAACGCTATAAACAAAAAGAACAAGAAAAAACTTAAATTTTTGAAGTTGACATTTATAGGATTTCTAATAGAAACTAACGATTAAAAAAACTTTAACAGGAGCTTAATATATGTCTTTTGAAGCCTTTTCGTGGGTCTTAGTCGTTTTATCCTTAACGGGTAACGTGTTTGTTATCAAAAAAAATGTTTTCGGTCAATGGCTGTGGGCTGTGAGTAACGTCGGCTGGATTGCCTATGATGTTTATATAGAGGCTTACTCACAAGCATTTTTGTTCGCTGTCTATTTGTGTTTGTGTATTTGGGGCATCATTGCTTGGAGCAAAGAGGGCAAAGCTTTAGCCCAAAAATCTTAAAAAACATTAGAACCTCTATTTGAAGATTTAATAACGAACTATTCCTTCGTTATCCTGATTGAGACGGTAATTTGAAGTGCGGAAACTTGTTTTCGTACTCCAAATTATCATCTTGCTCAGGGTAACTAGCGAATAGTTCGTTATCAACTCTATCATAAAAAACAATTGATTATGAGTAACTTACACTAAGTTGATGAGATAGCCCCATACCTGACCCTCAATTTCGAGAAAATTTTACTAGACCTCTAAATCATTTAAAGCAATTTTTTTATCTTCTGTGAAGAATAAATAAATAAAACCTAAAGTCCCGATCAAAAGTCCAATGGGAATTACCATAACCCCAAACTTTAAGGCTTTAGCACTTGTAGGTCCACCCATCATGTTAATTGTGCCACCAATGAAAGTGTGAAAAAAATAACCAAAAGTCATAATAATCATATTAGCAACAGCTGTCGCTAATCCTGCCACATTTTCAGAGACATAAGTTGAAACTTTATAGATGGCTAAAATTTGATAGGCACAGCAAATACCAGCTAAAATAAAGATAAAACTTAATGCTTGTGGCGTTGGTTGCCAAATTAGCAAACTTGTAAAAATCAGTGTCATCACAAGGCCTGCAGCTATAATTGCAGCTAAATAACTTCCGATTTTTTCGGCAACAAAATTTAGCAAGGGCGATCCAAAACACATTCCAATAAAAATCATCGATGGCAAACTTGTAGCATGTGCAGCATCATACTCAAATACATGTTTTAAAAATGTTGACCCCCACACATCAGCAAAGCCCTCTAAAGGTCCAAGCATAAGGCCCGCAAAAAGACAGCACGCCACAACTTTTTTATTCCCGAAAACTTCTTTAATTTCTGATAAAACAGATTCTTTAGGAGGGTTCTTAATATCGGGAATAATGAAGTAGGTTAGGGCTGCAAGGGCAATACCAACAGCTCCAAAGATTTGTACAACTGATTCATAGCCAAAAACATCACGCATGTAGCTGACAGGGCCGCCTCCATAAATAGCACCAATTAAGCCTATCATAACTGAAAAACTTAACATTCTTGGAAATTGTTTTTCGCTAAATGTCATACGTATAATCTTAAACACACCCAAAATGGCAGCAGCTGATCCTATCCCAACAAGTAAGCGTCCAATAATCGGATAAACCCAATGAGTTGAATAAATTAGGGGGCTTAAGCCAACTACGGTAAGCAAAATACAGCCTGTCATGATTTTTCTTGGACCAAATCTATCCAGCATAATACCAATTGGTAATTGCATAATTGAATACCCAAGATAATAGACCCCTGAAAACTGACCGAAAGTGCCGGCTCCAATATCAAACTGTAGCATGATATCATCTAGCATAATGTTCGGCATCACCCTTAAAATATATTGATAAGCATAAAAAATGGATGCAATAATCCAGATCATCCAAGCTAATGTTTTTGAAGAAGACATATGAACCTTTATTTTTTTATTGATTAATTGTTAACTGTAATTAGAAAAATGTATAGGACGTCAATAATTACTCCGCTTTAGCGGAGAAAAAAGGAAGAAAGAAGAGAAATATTTGAGACAATAGAGAAGCCTGATGCATTAGCGCAAGACTTTAAAAAGATTGGATGTAAAAAAATTCTTTTTGCACTCATGAGTAAAAACCATATCAGATCAAAAAGATAATAGCAACAAAAAAGCTAAAATTTAAGAGAATAAAACTCTATTTTGTTTTGTAAATTTACAACTCATAAAAAATCTAAATTAGAGATTACTAAAGCTGAACAATCGAAATTATAGCGCCTAAAAAAAGGTGCATCTCAAAATGAATCTCGAAAAGCTAAAAAACTAAAATTCATAAAATATAATCTATCTTACCATCAACTAACCGAAGTTCAATTTTGTTTCCTGCCTCAATTTTACCTTCTAATATAGCTTTTGAAAGCATGTTCACAACATCAGTCTGAATAAGCCTTTTTAAAGGTCTTGCACCAAATACTGGGTCATAACCAGATACCGCCAGATTTGCTACCACATCTTTTGTCCATGTTAAAGTAACTTCCTTGTCTTTAAGAAGCTTCACTAGGTGATCGAGTTGAATAATGACAATTTTCTCCATATCTTTTTCTTGAAGTGGCAAAAAGGGGAGAATGTCATCTAAGCGATTAAGGAATTCAGGTCTAAAATGAGTTTTTAAAACAGGGTCTAAAAGCTCGAGGAGGGCCTCTTTTGTCATAGGTTTTTTAGAGCTTTCAATTTTGTTTAATATTAAATCGGAACCCAAATTTGAGGTCATAATAAATAAAGCATTTTTGCAATTTACAACTCTACCTTTGCTGTCCGTGATACGGCCTTCATCAAAAATTTGGAGTAGAATATTAAACACGTCATGATGAGCTTTTTCAATTTCATCAAATAAAACAACGGCGTAAGGACGACGTCTTAAGCTTTCGGTTAATTGACCGCCTTCATCATAACCGACGTACCCAGGTGGTGAGCCAATCAATTTTGAAACGCTATGTTTTTCCATATACTCAGACATATCAAGCCTAATGAGCGCCTCTTCCTGACTAAAGAGTTGCTGAGCTAAAGCTTTTGCAAGCTCTGTTTTTCCAACACCTGTTGGACCGACAAATAAAAATGCGCCAAGAGGACGGCTTGGATCGCTTAAACCAGATCTTGACCGTCTGATCGCATCACTAATAGCAACGACAGCAAAGTCTTGACCAACAACGCGTTTTTCAAGCTCTTTTTCAAGAAGTAGAAGGCGTTTTGCCTCACCCTCCAACATTTTTTGAACAGGAATACCTGTCCATTTGGAAACAATATGGGCAATCAGCGCATCATCGACTTCTTCTTTAAGTAGACGATTTTCTTTTTCGTTTAATTTCTGCTGAACTTCTTGAATTTCTTTTTCTACCTGAGGAATGACATTGTAGCGAAGTTCTGCTACCTTGTTATAATCAGCTTTTCTCTCAGCTTCCTCTTCTTGAAATCTAAGATGTTCAAGGTTATTTTTTTTCTCTTTTACATCGTCAATAAGCTTTTTCTCATTTTCCCAGCGGTGCTTTAAGCTTGAGAGTTCTTCTTTTATCTCAGCTATTTCCTTTTCGAGCTTTTCAGCCTCAGTTCTTGCAATTGCTGTATCTTCTCGCTTAAGACCTTCTTGCTCAACAATTAAATTCGCAAGTTCACGCTCTTTCTGATCTATAGGAAGAGGCCTTGAACCAAGCTGCATGCGTATTAAACTTGCGGCCTCATCGATTAAATCGATGGCCTTATCAGGTAATTGTCTCTCTGTAATGTAGCGATTAGATAAAATAACTGCTGCATGAATTGCAGATTCTGTAATTCTTACACCATGAAAAATTTCATACTTTTCACGAAGACCTCTTAATATAGCAATACTATCTTCAACTGTTGGCTCTAAAACAGTAATGAGTTGAAATCTGCGCTCTAACGCTGCATCTCTTTCAATATATTTTTGATATTCATTAAGAGTTGTAGCTCCTATACAATGAAGCTGACCTCTTGCAAGAGCTGGTTTCAATAAGTTTGCAGCATCCATAGAGCCCTCAGCTGCCCCTGCACCTATAAGAGTATGGACTTCATCGATAAACAAAATAACTTGACCATCGCTTTTTTCAATGTCTGTCAAAATACCTTTAAGGCGCTCTTCAAATTCTCCACGATATTTTGTGCCGGCAACTAAAGAGCCCATGTCTAATGAAACAAGTTGTTTATTTTTTAAAGTATCAGGAACATCGCCTTGGATAATACGTTGGGCTAGTCCCTCGGCAATTGCAGTTTTGCCGACACCCGGCTCACCTATTAATAAAGGGTTATTTTTTGTTCTTCTGCAAAGGACTTGCATGGTTCGTCTAATTTCTTCATCGCGGCCAATAACAGGATCAAGTTTGCCGGATTTTGCGAGATCGGTTAGGTTTTTCGTGTATTTTTCAAGAGTTTGTAAGCTAGATTCACTGGTTTTTGAGTCCATGTGTCTATCTCCTCTTGTTTTTTTTATTAACTCTTCTACATCTTTTAAGGTGATTTTTGGATTATCTTTCTTCCAGCTTGCAAAAGGCTCACCTGCATTTTTCCAATAGACGACAAGGAAGTGATCGCCACTGATGTAGGTATCCTTCCAATCTTTACAAAGGGTTTCAGCCTCTGAAATTCTATTTTGTAAATTGCGTGCAACTGTTGGCTGACCAGAGCTCTTTTCAGAAAAGGTAGGGAGCTTGTTTAGAGCTTGCTCTGCTTCCTTAAAAAGTTTTTCCACGTCCAAATTCATGTTCGCAAGAAGTGATCGGAAATAACTATCTTTTTCTTTTAAAAAGGCAAAAAGCAAATGGTTTTCCGACACCTCAGTATTTTTTCGTCTTTCAGCCTCTGAAAAAGCTGTCTGGATTGCTTTTTCAGTACTTTCAGTAAAATTTTGTGCCATATTTTAGGCCTTTTTATGGGTCAATTTATGAGGCTCCCAAGTAGTTTCCGGAAGATTAAGTATAAAATTTACATAGCGTGACGCAACAAAAAGATAGTCAGATAAACGATTTAAGTACATAGCTACATTATCTGAAACATCAGCTTGCTGGTTTAGGGGCACAACAATTCTTTCAGCTCGTCTACAGATACTTCTTGCCAAATGAAGGGTAGCACCGCATGGATGGCCTCCAGGTAATATGAATGCTTGAAGTTTTGGTAATTCCGATTCCATTTCGTCAATCCAACGCTCTAGGACAGTCACATCTTCTTTGTCAAACCTTGTTTTTTCGATCTTGCTCTCAATGGCCTCTGTTCGGGGTGTAGCTATTGCTGCCCCTACATCAAATAGAGTATGCTGGATAGTTTCTAATTGTTCTTTAGTTTTACTTAAAATAGGGTTTGCCTGCATTAACGAAATGGCAATTCCAAGAGAAGAATTACATTCATCTACAGTTCCAAGCGCCTCAACGAAAAGATCATTTTTTAAAACGCGTTTTCCTGTAAAAAGAGAGGTTTGCCCTTTATCACCGGTTTTTGTATAGATTTTCATTCTTCCAATTCTCCTTTTAAATTAACATCATTAGTACAAGAAAATGGATTTTTTTTCAAGATGAATTAAGCTAACGAAAAAAAAGGGTCAAAACAACTCATCTTTTTTTTTAAAATTAAACCTATTTATAACATCGAAGTGGTGAAAGCATTTAACCGACAGCGTTCAGCTTCCGGATGATTTAATTAAAGATAGAGTCGTGAAACGACAACAGGAAATTGGTATACCTTGGCCCTTTCATTTTAGCCACCTAAAAACTCGACTATTTTGCAGGCAAATGGGCAATAGCTTTGACTTTTTATCATTAGCTTGCGTAAGCAGTCAATATGGAAAGGTATAAAAAAAAACAAATCGAACACGATTAAGAAAAAAAATAGTCTTTTTGGCAGGTCCGCGCCAAGCTTGTAAAACAACCCCAGCAATGCAAATAGCTAGTGGATAATCTTCCATCACTTTATTTAACTTATGATAGGCTTGCAGATCGCGAAATTATTCTTAAAGAGGTGTGGTTACCCTCTGTGGAACTCTTAGTTCTCGATGAAATCTATAAGATGCCTGAGTGGAAAAATTATTTAAAAAGTATTTATGGTACTAAACCATCAAATCAAAAAATTCTTGTAACTGGCATTGCGCATCTTGAGGTATTCTACCAGGTAGGTGATTCTTTAGTAGGTCGTTATTTTTTGCACAGGCTCTTACCTCTTTCATCATCAGAATGTAATAAAGTTAATGTTGCTATACAATAGATCGTTTTTTAAAAAGAGGTGGATTTCCGGAGCCTTTTTTGTCAGAGACCCTGTAGATGCTGAGCGTTGGAGATTGCAGTATGTTAAAAGTTTATTTAATATTGATGTTCTTGATTTTGAAGCTATCCATAATCTAAAAACGATGCGCATAATTTTTGAGCTATTACGTGAGCGAGTAGGATCACCCATCTCTTATAGTTCTATTGCTGAAGATGTGTCAGTCTCTCCAACTACCGTAAAAAAAGTATATTCAAATTCTTGAAGCACTATATATTGTGTTTCGTGTAACTCCGTTTTCTAAAAATATAGCTCGCAGCTTCGTAAAAGAACCAAAAATTTATTTTTTTGATACAGCCTTAGTTAAAGGCCATGTTGGCTTAAGATTTGAAAATCTTGTTGCAACATGGTTGCTAAAATCTGTTTTTGCAAAAGTAGATTCTCTTGGAAAACCTCATTCGCTAGCTTATTTGCAGACTAAAGAAAAAAAGAAGTTGATTTTGCAATTATTTCTGGTGATCAAGTGACTTCTATGATCGAAGTTAAACATGCAGATGATACAGTTTCTGCAGGATTGCTCTACTTTCAAGAAAAATATCAAATATCCGGGATACAATTGGTAAAAGAATTAAAAAGGGAACGCCTTGATAAGGGCATTGAAATTAGAAGCGCTGGTGAATATCTTAAGACTTTTTACCTTTAATTTAAGAGCTGAATTAAACGAGATTCTTGAGTTCATATTCAAGAATCCCGTGTATTTGCCGATTAGATCTGTTGGATTTGCTTGCATTAATGCTACGGATTTCCCGATTAGATAATATGCGTCTTGTCGCGCACCAGAGTTCAGCTAGAGGATTTATTATAGATGTGTAATTGTGGAAACATATTTAGCTCTATATCATTTTGGCTTCAATTGTTATGTGATTTAGTCGCTCTTTCCTTAAGCTCCGAGCTCTAAACCTTAAACTACATAATTAACACTTGGTTAATAGGGAGATAGATTTGAAAGATACTTACGAAGCTCTTTTAAAGTCTTGGGGTGATGAGATCTAGCTTGAAGAATCTCTTCTGTTTGGATTAAATGATTCCAGGATTGTTTATAATCATAACGCTCTGCATAAAGTGCCGACAAATAATATTCGACTGTTGGGTTGGACGGATCAATTTTGTGATAGTATTCAAGGGTTTCTAAAGCTTCCCTTTGTCTATGGAGCTGAAGCCAGGTGACAGCTAAAGAAAAAACTCCGGAAGAGAAATTAGGGTGTTCATTTAAAACTTTTTTTAAGGCATCTCTTTTTTCAATGATGGAAAGACGAGTTTCATCAACCGGCTTAAAAAACGCTTTAATGCCTTCGACATCGACAAGACCGCTTAAGTATTCTTCGGCTAACAAATCTTTACTCACAGCATGTTCCGGAAGGTAATCTTTCACAAATTTTATCAATTCCTCGCCCTCATCTTTATCTCCTGCAAGTATATAGGCAAACCCAAGAAGCTCTAATAATTGCATATCAGTTGGTAAATAAGGTTTTGCTTTAAGATAGGCATTGATTGTTTGGTTAAAATCTTGTTTTTGCCAAAAGGTTGATGCAAGGTTATAGTGAGCTAAGCCTATCACTTCTTTGATTGAGCGAAGCTCTAAACTTCTTGTGTCTATCGTCAAGTATTCATCACAGTCTAAATGAATTCCTCTAGCTGTCGTTTCTATATTAATGATATTGTCCTGATCGCGATAACGCACATAGATATGTCCTGGAGGCGTGACCATTTCAAGAGGTAGATCTAATCGTTGTGCAAGGCAAATATAGAGGATAGAAACACCTAAACAAACCCCGCGTCTTGAATCGAGGACAGAGGGTAAAAAAGTGTAGACATCAACATCTTTTGCATATAAAGAATGTGGGGGAAAACGAAATCCCATTTCTTCAAATATGAGCTGATTAATTAACTTTATTTTAAGTTTGACAGGTGCATGTTCAGGTAATTTTGCAAGGATTTGTAAAGCCATCAAATCAATCATTGCCTCATAGCTATAAAGCTTTTGCATCGCATTCTCATCATTTCCAAGCTGGCTTAAAAATAAGCCTCTTGCAAGATCAATTTCTGATGGGGGGAGCTCTAAAACTTCAACCTCTGATGTTGCCTTGTACCCTTTTAATTTTCTGTTTGGTAAGTGGCTCGCAAGCTGTTTTATAATCTGAAGTTCATTATTTGTTAAAACAGGAGTTTCATCTGTAGATTGCTTATTTACTAAATTAACTAAAGTATCGATGATTGAAGAATTTAAGGGTAACTGATCAATTTGGTAATTATTTGACTTAAAGTCAAAAGAAAGCAACTTCCAGGAGACTTTAAGGCTTGAAGAGCCCATTTCCGTATGTTTATAAAGTTGGTAAAAGGCAAGATGTTCAGGGATCGATTTTGGATCCAAGCTATTATAAAGCATCTGAATTCTAGCGTTCGTTGCCTCTTTAGCATTGCTAAAAGAAAAGTAAATCATCAAAACAAGAAAAAGAGAGTATTTCATGGCTCAAGCAGATCTTTTATTAGGGTTTTAAGTTCTTGATTCTCTAAAATTTCATCAACCGGCTTTTGAAAGCGATAAGTCCAATTTTTATCAGATATGGTACCCGGGATATTCACGCGCTCTTCTTCTAAATTTTCAGAAGTGAACCCTTTGATAAGCCCTAAATACTCTTGTAAAAGATTAATATGAAATAAACTTGCTGTATGCAAACTATCTTTTAAAATTGCCTTATGCTGCTCATCTGTGATGAGATCATTATATTGCAAATTTTTGTATCTTGCATAATCCAGAGCCTCATCTTTTTTATCTTTCCACCAAAGATTTAAGGGTTCAGAATCATGAGTAGAAACAGTCGTGAGGCTTAAAACAGGGTAATTTTCAATATTGATAAAACGTTTATCCTCATGCCACATCCGCTCCCAGCGCATCACTTTTGTTCCAGGTATAGTATAGTCTTTCATACATTGACGCACAAAGTCAGGTACATTACCAAGATCTTCGCCAATTGGCAGCATATTGGAGGCATCAAGCATCATTTTTAATATTTTTTTACCCTGCATTAATGCAACGTTCGGATCTTCCGGTATATAATGACCCTCTTGTGCGGTTAATCCATAAGGAATAGACCAAATACGAAAAAAGCCGACAATATGGTCGATGCGGTAAATGTCATAAAGCGTTGATGCTACTTTCAATCTAAGCTTCCACCATTGAAAATCTTGGGCTTCCATGGCATCCCAATTATAAATGGGAAAACCCCAATTTTGTCCAGCTTCTGCATACATATCTCCTGGAGCTCCTGCAGAATAATTTAAATCAAATAGATGAGGCTCCATCCAAACATCTGCACTATCTCGGCTGATAAGAATAGGGATATCACCCATTAAAAAAACGCCATGCGAATTTGCAATTTGTTTAACCTCTTGAAATTGAGTGAAGCAAAGAAATTGTACAAAAATATGAAAATTAATTTCTTCTGCATGTGTTGCTAAGAGTTCATTGTAGGTGAGTATAGTAGGTTGCTGAAGATGATCCGGAAATTCATCAAACCTTTTCCAGTTGTAAAGAATACGAAGACTTTTAAAAAGAGCGTAGGACATTGCCCAAGGATTTTCTTGTTTAAAGAGCTTAAATTCTGCAGAATTTAATGTACGATCAGCATCAATTTGGTAATATTTTTGTAAAAATTCATCTTTTAAAAGATAGACAGTTTTATAATCAGATTTTTTTAAGCTATTTAAACTTTGCATTTTAGGTAACAGCGCTTGAAGAGAGGGTTCTTGCTTTGTAAGAGGTAGAGAGCTCAAACCCAAATGTATGGGGTTTAATGCAAAAGCTGTAAGGGCGCTATAAGGGCTTGATTCAAGGCCTGTGTCATTTAGTGGTAATAGCTGAATGAGATCAAAAGAGACTTGATTGCACCAGTGTACAAGTGGGATTAAATCGGTAAATTCGCCAGTACCGCAAGAATCTTTGCTATAGATTGAAAAAAGAGGGACATTAATGCCATTATGCTCTTTAAATCCTATTTTTTTCCAATATGCCGGTGCTAATGTATCCATATATCTCTTTTTTACTTAGCTTAAAGTAAGTAAAAGATAAAATGCAAGATGAAAGGATTTGTAGCTTAAGGGTTATCCTCGCGCTTCTGTAGCGTAGCCTTTAGGCTGCGTTCGTACTTGAGGAATTTATTCCTCAAGTATTTAAAGATGGAGTTGAGATTTTAAGGATTTAACCATTTTTTTAATTACTTTTGGGATAATTTCTAAATTTGTAGCTTAGGCTAAAGAGCTAATTCGGTAATTCAAAAAGGCTCTCTTTTGGATCTTTTTTCAGTTGCTTTCAGAAAAACATAAAAAGTTAATACAAAGGTATTTAACGTTTTTATATTTTTTGAATTCAATTAAAAAATCTCTCAAAACTCCACTTTTTTCGAATTACCGAGTTAGCTCTTTAGCCCGAGTTCGACTTTTTAGGAATTTATTCCTCGAGTATTTACTTAAATACTCGAGGAATAAATTCCTCGAAAACGAGCTCAGGATAAATCCTAAGCTACATTTATTTCTAGCTTTTCATACCGAAAACACCTGTATGGTGCACTACGCTACTTGCTGGAATTTGACCCCTAGATATAGCTTCATTCCAGGCAAGTGCTTTATCCATAAAGGGGATGAGACGTTCAAAAATTTTGGTACCTGTTAACTCTTCCATGCGAAGCTTATCGAATAAAACCAAACAATCAGATTTTTTACTAAATGAAAATATCCCATACAATGGTAAGGGCATTCCGTTTGCTTTTAAAGCCTCAATGAAAAGATTATCTCGATAAAGACTCGCATGAACTGGCTCGAATTTTGTAGCGATAAGCAAAAATTCCTCATGGCTATCTGGCTCAATCTGAATGTTTAAACCGTTTGTAAACTTGATAAGGCAAGAATTATTATTATCGGGCTGTAGATCTTCGATTTTTAAATGAACACCTAGCTCTTTAAGTATGTGGCTATAAAGGTTTGAAAGCATGATATTAATCCTCCTCTACGCGTGCTTTGGAAATCTGCTCATCGAGATCATCTTCAAGCTCTTCTGCAGCTTCAATAATAGCTGTATACACTTCATCGCGATGGGCTACGGACCTATAGATTTTGGGTAAAGATACTTCTCGTACAGCATCACGAATTTGTGTAATGGCGACAATTTTAGCCTCTACAGTATCACATCCTAAATTGCTAAGTTGCTGAAGTACTTTTTCACTTGATGGGTATCGCTCCCTGACAATTGTCATAAAAGCTTCTGCAAGAGCTTCGGATGTCATTTGTGAAGGTCTTTCCATAAGTTACTCCCTTCCGATCGCTGCAAACATAGTATCTATAAAAGCATTTCGTTTTTCAAAAAATTCCTCAACTTTACCAGCTGATCTGATAGATCCTATTTCGTTGATGATATCTGCTAATTTTGCATGTTCAATAGATGGTGTTTTGGTCTCTTTTTCAGCTCCAAGAGCTTTAAGAAGAAAGGCAATTGCCAATTTACGCTCTTTAGGATTTGGGTATTTAGTTTTAAGTTCAAAAAAGAGAGTTACTGAATCGCGGGAATTTTTTGTAACATCCTGATATAAAGTTAGGAGTTCGTTTGTTGTTTGTGCGCTTTCTTCTGAGGCTTTTCGAGCAACAGCAGTGATATTTTCACCGGCAGCAATTGATTGTTTGTTTTTTGGATCGGCACTAAATTCATCGATGGCTTTTTGGACTTCAGTCTGTAGATCACCGGTCGTTACTTCCTTAAGAAATTCTAAAGCTACCTGAATCAAGTAAGGATCAGTAATTTTTGCATCTTGACCGCAAGATGCTATAACTTCTTTAAGAATTGTGCTGCTTTTATCGCCGGTTTTAATCTTTTGACTTAATGCAACAAGAAAAGTTGGTAAATATTCTGGATTTTTTTTGGAAAATTCCCCGGCCTTCTCCTCGACTGCTGCAATAGGGATAACTTCGCCAGCGCCTTTAATTTCCTGTTTTTTGTCGACTTTTTCTGCAACTTTGCTTTTCTCTAAATTTCTGACCGTCACAACAAGAGATGCTCCATCTTCAACGAGTTCATCAGCTAAAGATGCTTTACTTTGATCTTGAGCAGCATCTAGTTCTTGTGCTTTTTTTTCGCTTCCTGTGGTTAACGCAGCTATTGTGCCAGGAGCACTAACATTTAGACCTTGAGGAATTCCGCCTCCAATCGAACTTGACATTAGAACCTCCTGACTTTATCGATTAACATTACTAAATGTTAATAAATTATTAAGTGGTTTCGTTGTTAATATTTAATTAACCTGCTCTAACTTTATTATAATATAATTTGAAGTTAAAGGAAAACAATTTAATTACAAAATAACTTGTTATTTATCCTGTTCAGTGTGTAATTTTTAAGAAATTTGTATTCGCCCAAGTGGCTGAATCCTAATTTCCGGTACAATTTCCTGATAGGACACAACCGAAATATCGCTAAATTCCATTTCGACCAATTTTCTCACAAAACGCCTAACATCAATAGCAGTTAAAATAACAGGTGTTTGACCGCCAGGTGGTGGCGCTGCAACTGTAGTTCTTACGGCTTGTAAAATTAATTGAACAGAATCTGGGTCAAGTGCAAGATAAGAGCCAGCAGATGTTTGCTTGATCGCGCCTCTTACCATATCCTCAATTTCAGGATCAAGAATGTAAACGGACAATACAGATTGACCTTGAGAAAATTTATAACTGATATAGCGTTTTAATGAAGATCTAACGTATTCGGTTAAAAGAACAGTATCTTTTTCAGTCTGAGCCCATTCACTTAAGGCCTCAAGTATGGTTCTTAAATCCTTAACAGAAACTTGTTCCTGGATTAAACGCTTAAATATATCTGTCATTTTTTGTAGGGGGATTAATCTCGTCACTTCCTTAATTAAATCAGGGAATGATTTTTCGACAAATTCTATCATCGACTTTACTTCCTGAATACCTACAAATTCATTGGCGTAGTGGCGAAAGAAGTAGGAAAGGTGCAAAATCATCACTTCAAGGCTATTCCAGTACTTAATGCCTGCCCTATCGAGTAGTTCCTTATATTTTGTTTCAACCCAAAGAGATGGCATGCCAAGAGAGTTTTTATATGTTGTGTAAGGTAAATTATAGCGCTTTAAATTTTCTTCGGTTTCGCTTGTTAAATAATGATTATCCAATACTTTACCCCGAACAATCGGCACTTCATTTAAGTGGATGGAATACTCATCACCCTCTAAAATAGGAGATTCTGTCCGCACGTGTACACCCGGGAATCGAACCCCAAGATCAGCATAAAGAGCCTGCCTCATTCGCGGAATCATTTGATCGACAAAGCTTAAACCTTTTTGAGCTTTCTGGATTTCGGTACTAAGAGCCTTACCGCACTCTAAAACAACAGGTAACGTCAGGGCATAGCTATCAACTCCGCCACCTGTAATGGCTTTATGACCCTGGACAGATGTTTCCATTGTTGTAGTTCCGGGGATAACTCCAGCTGGAGACAAACCGGCGTTTGCACTTTTTTTAAGCTCTTGTGCCCAAAGGGAGTAGCCTAAAATCCCAAGAGCTGAGGCTAGAATTAAAAATGGAGGTTTTGGGAAGCCTGGGAGTAAGCCCATCCCCATCAAAAAACCTGCTGCAATCATTAAGGCTTTTGGTTGTTTAAGTAACTGACCTGAAATTTCACTACCAAGATTTGTGTCACCTTTGTCTGATGTGACACGCGTTGTCACAATACCTGCAGTAATAGAGATAAGAAGAGCTGGAATTTGAGATACTAGGCCATCACCAATAGATAATAAGGCATAAGTTTGAACGGCCTCTAGGGCTTCCATTCCGTTAATCGTCATCCCGATGATCATGCCTCCAACACAGTTAATCAGCGTAATGACAATACCAGCAATAGCATCCCCTTTAACAAACTTCATGGCTCCATCCATCGCACCATAGAGCTGACTCTCCTTTTGGATCATCATCCGTCTTTCACGCGCTTGGTTTGTATCCAAGATACCAGCTCGCATGTCAGCATCAATACTCATCTGTTTACCTGGCATTGCATCCAAAGTAAAGCGAGCTGCAACTTCAGCGACACGCTCAGCACCTTTAACAATAACGATGAATTGAACAAGAGTAATAATCAGAAATATAACGCCCCCGACAACAAAGTTACCGCCGACAACAAAGTTACCGAACTGAAAGATAATGTCTCCTCCGTTTGCATTTAGAAGAATTTGGCGGGTAGAGGCGATGTTAACACCCAATCGATATAAAGTTGTGATCAGCAAAAGGGAGGGGAAGATAGACAAATGAACAGCACTTGGGATGTATAGGGCAACCATTAAAAGAGAGACAGATAACATCAAGTTAAATGCTATCAAATAGTCAATAACAGCGGGTCCGACAGGCAAGATAATCATGACCAGGATACCGATAATGATCATAGCAAGCGCTATATCACTAGACTTTGTAATATTAGAAAGAGATCGCTCTCCTCCAATTCTTGCGGAAATACCATCTAGCGTTTTTCTAATGGATTCAAGCATCTCTTACACTCCAACTGTAAATTTAATCAAAATATTCTGGACGTTCAGAATATTCATACTCGGTTTCTGTATTAAGCGAGGCAATCCATCGCAATATTTCTGCTAAAGGCTCGTATGTGTCTTCGGGGACAAATTCATTTAGTTCTCCATTAGCAAACAAATTATGTGCAAGTTTGATATTCCGAATAACCGGCACATTATATTGATCAGCAAGCTTGATAATGTGCTCTGCTTTATAATTCTCACCCTTTGCTAAAATATAAGGTGCAGCATCCACATCTTTTTCATATCCAATAGCAATAGCCAAGTGAGTTGGGTTTGTGACGACAGCCTTTGCACCTTTCACGGAAGGCCCTTCTTGGTAGGCTATTTCTTGCGCTATTTGTCGTCTTTTACCTTTAATGTGCGGATCGCCCTCAGAATTTTTATACTCCTGCTTAATTTCAAATTTTTCCATCTTCATTTCTTTAGCAAAGTTCTTTCTTTGATATACGAAATCAGCAATTGCGACAATAATGAAGAACAATCCTACTTTTATCACAACTTCCATTAAAAAGGCGTGTAAAATAAGTAACGATGAAGACATAGGCATAGAAACTGCCTTAACCAATGTGGGGATACTATTGTACATGACCCCATAAATTAGCCAAGCGGCAATTGAAATTTTCAGGACGGATTTTAATAATTCAACAAGAGTTTTAAGTTTAAACTTAGCTTTAAGATTTTGAACAGGATCAAATTTCTTGATGTCAAATTTAAAAACTTCAAATGAGAGCATGGGTCCGACAGAGAGAAAATTAATAACGACACCAATAAAAGCAACAGCTACTAAAACGGGCATACTAGCCATAAAGATGACAACAATAGATTGTACAAATAGTTGTGAAACAGCAGCGTCTAAGTTCCCATATGTAATCATGTTAAACGTGCTGACAATAAAACCACCAAGCTGATCATAAAGAAAACGAGACATAGCCATTATGATCGCAATAGATGCTATGAAAGTAAAAGCAGAAGGCAAATCTTGGGATTTGGCTACTTGCCCCTTTTTTTTAGCATCTCGCAATTTCTTTGGGGTGGCTTTTTCGGTTTTTTCGCCCATAAAATAAGATCCTCTTAAAAAAGGGATGAAGTATCACTTGGAACCTTTTATTTTATTATATCATAAATCCTATTATATTGCGATCTTATTACCTGTGATAATTCAAAAAATTGCTAACTTCATGTTCCTATTAAAATGTATCTTCCATAACTTTTTTTAGAACATACAAAGTAAGCTTAAGGCAAAGATTGCTCTTTTGTCTATATAAGCGATAAAAATAAATTAACAATTTATTTGAATTTTATTATCAAACTAGTTAAAATATTGACCTTATACCGCTCGATGCTGAAAAAATTAACACGTTTTAAAGAAAGGTTTTTATTATGGCCGAATTAGCCTGTGGAATTGTTGGACTACCGAATGTTGGAAAATCAACTTTATTTAACGCTTTGACCTCAATTGTTGTGCCTGCCGCTAACTATCCTTTTTGTACAATTGATCCAAATATTGGCGTAGTAGAGGTTTATGACCCGAGATTAAAGATTTTATCAGAACTCTCATCTAGCAGAAAGTTAATATATGCGATGATGCAATTTGTTGATATTGCAGGCCTTGTAGCCGGTGCATCAAAGGGTGAGGGGCTTGGGAATAAGTTTCTTGCAAATATCCGCGAAACCGATGCGATTGTTCATGTTGTTCGCTGTTTTGCATCGACTGATGTGATCCATGTTTCAGGTGTTGTTGATCCGATTGCAGATATCGAGGTTATTAACTTAGAGCTTTGTTTAGCCGATTTGCAAGTTGTTGAAAATGTAATCCCACGACTTGAAAAACAGGTAAAAACTAAAAAAGAATTAGCAGCTGTAATTGAAGTCTTAATTCGTATTCGCGACCATCTCGATAAAGGTAAGCCTGTTCGTTCTTTAGGCTTGAATGAAGTGGAAAAAGAATTAATTAAGATTTATCCATTCTTAACAGAGAAAAAAGTACTTTATGTAGCGAACGTTGCAGAAGAGGAGTTACCTTCAATGGAAAATGATTTTGTTAGAAAGGTAAGGGCATACGCAGAAGCTGAGGGTAATAGTGTGATCACGATTTGTGCTCGCTTAGAAGAAGAAATAGCACAGTTAGCACCGGAAGATCGCGCAGGGTTTCTTGAGGGACTAGGTCTTCATGAATCAGGCTTACAACGCCTTGTTAAAGCATCATTTTCCATGCTCGGACTTATGACTTTCTTAACGACAGGAGAAATAGAGACACGTGCTTGGACAATTCATGAGGGTACAAAGGCTCCTGAGGCTGCCGGTAAAATTCATACGGACATTCAAAAAGGGTTTATTAGGGCAGAAGTTGTGGCCTATGATGATATGGTAGCTTATCAGGGTACAGTTGGTGCCAGAAAAATGGGCAAAGTACGTGCAGAGGGTAAGGAATATATAGTTAAAGATGGCGATGTCGTAGAATTTATGCATCATTTATAAAAATTAGGTTTAAAGTTAATGGAATTTAAGTTATTTATCACATGTTCAAGCGGTCTTGAAGAGTTGCTAAGCAGTGAAGTTAAAAGTTTAGGGTATAACAAAGTGAAGCTTGGATATCGCGGTATCCATGTCGAGGTACCAAGTTTTAATGCTATCACGCATATCAATTATTCAAGCCGAATTGCAGGGCGTGTGTTAATGCATCTATCAGATTTTTTCTGCTACGATCAAAAAGCTCTTTATAAAGGTGCTAGCAAAATTGATTGGTGTCGCTATATTCCTGAGGGTAAAACAATTGCAATTGATGCAAACGTCAACCATCAGCATTTACGTAATAGCTTATTTGCAGCGCAAGTGGTGAAAGATGCAATTTGCGATCAGTTAAGAGAGGCCCGTGGAAGTAGACCTGATGTCGATGTAAAAAACCCGGATATTCAGCTCAATTTATTTATTCATGAAAACGTAGCCATGATAAGTTTTGATACGTCGGGCACTCCTTTGCATAAACGAGGCTATAGAGAAGAAACAGTCGAGGCTCCTTTACAAGAATCTCTTGCGGCTGCTATTTTAATGATAGGTGGCTATAAAGGTGATGAAGTACTTTATGATCCTTGCTGCGGTTCAGGAACTATCTTAATTGAGGCTGCTTTAATTGCTACAAACACAGCGCCCGGATATTTGAGAAAACATTGGGGCTTTACATCTCTTCCTGAATTTAATATGAGTGATTGGCTACAGGTAAAAGCTGAAGCTGATCAAAAAAGAATCCCTTTACAAAAGGATAAGATTTTTGGAAGCGATATTAACCATACAGCAATTCATGCTACCAGAATCAATTTAAGAGCTGCTGGATTTTTACAAGAAGTAGAAGCTAAAGTCATCGATCTTCGGGACTTGAAGCCGAGAATAAAACCAACTTTTGCGATCACAAACCCACCTTACGGTAGACGTTTAAATGACGATGAAACTTATTTAAAAGTTTTGTATCGATCAATTGGCGAATTTATGAAAAATGAAACAGAAAAACCGAGCCGTGGATTTGTTTTTACAGGAAGCCTAACTCTTGCAAAGGAAGTAGGTCTTGGGGCTAAACGTCGTCATGTTTTAAGTAATGGCGGAATTGATTCCCGCTTGCTGGAATACGATCTATACTAAAATTTCATGGGAATATATTCAAGAATAGGATAAAAAATGGCATATGGAAATGCCAGTATTTTTACCTTCAAATCTAGAATTTTGCAGATCGGCCTCAAGTGAGGCTGAATTGTTCAATTTAACTACACTGCGATTCATCGATTCTCTAAACTTTTTTAAAGTAGCAGCAGATGATGAAACGTGGTGTGAAGAACATCCTGATTTCATTAAAAAAATACTACTATTTTTTACAGATGCCTCTTTTAAAGATAAATTATCAGCATTTAGCAAAGCCGAAGTTCAACAAAAAATTCAGGAACATTATAAAATTTTATACCCCTCGCTTCCTTTAAATATTAGCTTTAATGTAGAGGGTAATATAATCGCTGAAAATAGTCTTTTGTTTAGCTCTGCGAGCCTTTTTTTTGAGATGCTTATACGAAATGAATGCTTAAATAAGAAAGCCTCTGAATTAAAATTAACCCGTATTTCGTTTGATTTTTTTAAAATAATTGAAGAGTTTGTTACGACGGGCGATGCATCGACACTGTGGAAACATGAGGAAAATGTATTAAAAAAACTTCGAGGCGATATTAGCCCTTTTGGTTTAAGAAAGCTTGAGGGGTTAATTGAAATTTCTTTAAAGCGGTATATTCATCAATATAATGCCCTTTCTACTCTTATTGGGGCAGATCATAATGGTTGGATCGTTTTAAGACATGCCTGTTATGAATATATTAATGAGATGAAATTAGGCTTTATGTTTCATGAATCAACTATAAAATTTTTAGCTTTTGAATTTTTTGAATTTAATAATAGTTCAATAGATGCTTTTAAGGTAGTTAAAAGCTTGATTACTCATCTTTTTTTTAGTGGAAAATTGATTGAAAAACAAGAGTTTAGCGAAGTCGTTAATCAATGTCCCTTACTAAATTATCTTAACCTTGCCATGTCAGCTGTTTTCAGTGATAGAATTTTTGATGTACCAGGTGAGTTGCCAGGGCTTGGACTTTCATCTTGTAATTGGTTAAATAAAAATTCGTTTCGGCTGATTATAAACAAATTTTCATATTTAAAGGAGTTAAAATTAAGTGATAATATTCAGCTTGATTATAATACTTGGGGGCTAATTTCTCTTCTTAGAAATTTGAGTAGTTTGGATATTTCGAAAAATCCTCAGATCAGCGATGATGATTTTAGGTTGATTGTGCAATCAACCCCAAGATTAGTAGAATTAAATTGTTCCTATTGTAAAAAAATAGGGGATAAAGGTTTTTTTGAGCTGACACGTAGTTTAAGTTACCTGATTTTTTTAGACCTCGAGCGCTGTCAAATTTCTGACGGAATTTTAATTGAAATAGCAGTTAAATCAAGGTTTTTAGAAGAAATAAATCTCACTCACTGCCAGCTGCTGACTGATCGAGGTATTTTAGAGCTTGTCAAGCAATCAAGAGCCTTAAAACAAATAACCATCAAACAATGTAACATCAAGGATGAAACAATTCAAGAAATAAAAAGACTCTACAATAGCCTTAGGGTTATTATTTAAGAATTGAATGGGCTATATCAATATCATCTTTTATTTGTTTTTTTAAAGCATCAGTGGTTGAAAAAAGGATTTCGGGCCTTATAAAACCATAAAAAATAACATTTAATTCTTTTCCGTATAAATCTTGATTTTTGTCAAGTAGATGGATTTCTAAAACAGGAATTTTGCTTTCCCGCATAGTAGGAGCAACCCCTAAGTTTACGATACCCTTGTGTCGTTTGTTTTCATATTCAACTTCTACAGCATATACACCAAGAGGGGGTAGGTTAAGTTCTGAAACATCGATGTTAGCTGTTGGAAAACCAAGAGCTTTTCCTTGACCCAATCCACGAATGACTTTTCCGAAAATGGAATAATTTCTTCCAAGCAGCATCTTAATGGTCTTAAGTTGGCCTTGCTTAATAGCTTTTCGTATTAAGCTACTGGAAACAGGTTGGTGATCAATTTTAAAAGGCTCCAAATATTCGACTTCAATATTTAAATGTTTAGCAAAATGGATCACATGATCTTTTGTCCCTTCGCGGTTATTTCCAAGTACTGCATCGTAGCCTAAAATAAGGTGAGAGAAAGGGAGTTGTGTATAAAGGTGTGTTAAGAATTCTTCTGCGCTTTGCTTTTTTATATCTTGATTGAATTGAAGTAGGAGAAGTAAATCAACCCCTCCAGATTCAAGCAATTTTAACTTATGTGCAAGTGTGCAAATAGAATGGTTTTCATAATTTGCAGTAATTACAGATTGTGGATGATTTTCAAATGAGACAACTACAGACTGAATATTATTTTCATCTGCAACTTTCTTTAACCGCTCAATAAGAAATTGATGTCCTAAATGAACGCCATCAAAATTCCCGATAGTCAAGGTTACAGGATGCGTAAGAGGGATATGATTGTCAAAATTATGAATAATTTTCATGAGGCTATATTACATATTTAAAAGAAAAATTGCAAACCTATAACTAGAGATTGTGGTTAAATATGTAGCGTAGGTTTTAGCCTGCGTCTTGTAGCGTAGGCTTTAGCCTGCGTTTTTTTTGAGAGATTTATCCCTCAACTGGTTTAGGGAATACTTGAGGGGTAAAGTCTAAACTACAAAAAACGCAGGCTAAAGCCTACGCTACAAGACGCAGGCTAAAGCCTACGCTACAAAAACGCAGGCTAAAGCCTACGCTACAAGACGCAGGCTAAAGCCTACGCTACAAGACGCAGGCTAAAGCCTACGCTACAAAACGCAGGCTAAAGCCTACGCTACAAGACGCAGGCTAAGAAAGCTTACGAATGAAGCCTTCTAAGGTTTTTTTATCCATCGTTGCAGGGTCCAAAAGTGTACCATCCAAACATTCATCTATCTTGAAATAACCACTTGCGGTACGTTGTAGGTTAGATAAATGGGCAAAACAGCCGAGCATATTACCAAGATCAAAAGCGATGCTTCTAATATAAGTGCCTTTTGTGCATTTCACACGAATTCTTAAATGAGGGTAATTATACTCAAGGATTTCTGTTGTTAAAGTAACTTTACAAGGCTTTCTTTCAACAACTTCGCCTTTTCTCGCAAGGTCATAGAGTTTTTTGCCATTGATTTTTTTGGCAGAATACATTGGGGGGATTTGTTCAATTTCGCCTTGAAAATGGCTAATTGCTTGTTCTATTTCTAAAAGAGTTGGAACGATAGGAGATTCTTGGACTATTTCACCATCGCAATCGTAAGTGTCAGTCGCAATCCCAAGGCGAACCTCTGCGATATACTCTTTGTCTGATAAAAGAAGCTGATCGGAGAGTTTTGTATAATCCCGGCCAATCAACATGACCATTACTCCAGTAGCAAAAGGGTCTAAAGTGCCTGCATGACCAATTTTTTTATCACCCAGAATTCTTCTTAAAACCCCGACTAAACTAAAAGAAGTTTTGCCAATAGGTTTGTTTACAAGAAGAATTCCGGCTGTAGAAGTCTCAATTGCAGAAGTCTTATTTAACTCACTTGTCATCAAGACTTATCTCTTCTTCATTATTTTCTTCATTATTCTGATCGCGTGATTTCTTCTCAGCACTAATTTCGCTAAGAAGTGTTGCTATACGCATATGTTTATCTACGCTGTCATCTAACTTGAAAGTCAATTCCGGGAAATACCGTAAAGTAACTTTATGGGATGAATTAACAGCAATAAAGCCGGCAGCTGATTGAAGAGCTTTTAAAGTTTCAGCCTTAATAGCTGGCTCTCCAATTACGCTTACGTATACTTTTGCATAATGTAAATCTTTAGTGATATCAACACGTGTAACTGTTACAAGTTCGTTCACATGCGGATTCTTAACACTTTTTCGGATCACTTCAGAAATCACTTCCTTAAGTAATGAATTAAGTCTGTCTGTTCGTTGAGTTGCCATAATATCTTCTCTATAATTGCTGTGTGATATAAGTTACTTCATAGGCTTCTAAAATGTCACCCTCTTGAAGTTCAAAGTTATTCATAATGATACCGCATTCAAAGCCTTTAGCTACTTCTCTAACATCTTCTTTAATGCGTTTAAGAGAAGAAATCTGACCCTTATGAACTTGTTGTTTAGCCCGTATGACACGAATGATATTATTACGTTGAATAACACCTTCAGTCACATGACATCCTGCAATAATTCCATAATGAGAAGATTTAAATGTCGCTCTAACTTCAGCTTTACCTTTGTCAGTCTCGATTGCAATTTTATCTAAAAGCCCAGACATTAATAGTTTAGCATCATCGATTGCATGGTAAATAATATCGTGCAATTTAACTTGGACGCCAAGCTGTTTAACTAGTAAGTCAGCATGACTTTCAATGTGTGTATGAAATCCGATAATGACAGCTTTTGAGGCAGCAGCAAGCTGAACATCCGATTCAGAAACTTCACCAACACCTGCAAAGATGATATTAAGCTCAGCTTTATCTGATTCAATTTTTTGGAGAGCCACTTTTATAGCTTCCAATGATCCTTGAACGTCAGCCCGAAGAACAATATTTAAAATTTTCTTAGATGTTTCAGAAGATTGCTGCAACAAGTTTTCCATAGAAACTTTTTTCTTAAGCAAAAGATTTGACTCGCGTTTATCAAGCACACGAGCAGCAGAAATTTCACGAGCTTCTTTTTCACTTTTTACAGCAATAAATTCTTGTCCAGCTTCAGGAAGCCCTGATAATCCTGTAATTGCTACAGGAGCTGATGGTGGAGCTTCTTGAAGCTGATTTCCATGCTCATCTTGAATTGTTTTAATACGTCCAAAAAACTGACTAAATACAACGGCATCACCGATTTTAAGCGTCCCGTTCTGTACTAAGACTGTAGCTACGGAGCCCATTCCTTTATGCATTTCAGATTCTAAAACAGTTCCTCTTGCACGAGTATTAGGATTTGCTCTAAGTTCAAGTACTTCAGCTTGTAAAGCTAACATTTCAAGCAATTCTTGAATACCTTCGCCACTAACAGCTGAGCAATTTACAGTAATTGTTTGTCCACCCCAGCTTTCAGGAAGTAGATCTTGCTCAGATAGCTGACGATAGACGTTTTCAGCGTTAAAGTTTGGTTTGTCGCTTTTGTTAATAGCTACAACGATTGTGACTTTAGCAGCTTTAGCATGGTGAATTGCCTCAATTGTTTGTTGACGAATCCCTTCATCACCAGCTACAACTAACACAACAATATCTGTTACATCAGCGCCTCTTGCACGCATAGCAGAAAACGCTTCGTGACCTGGAGTGTCTAAAACAGTGATCGGACCTACGTTCGTTTTGCAACGGAATGCACCGATATGCTGAGTAATAGCACCAGCCTCACCAGCTGCTCTGTTACTTTTACGGATATAGTCAATTAAGCTTGTTTTACCATGATCGACGTGACCCATGAAAGCGACGATTGGGGGTCTGATGACTAAATCATTTGCCTCTGATGATAAAACTTCTTCTTTTACAGTTTTGTCTGTAATACGGATACGTTCTTCTTCTGTTGAGTCTATCGTTAATTCGCAGCCAAACTCTGATCCTAGCATGTTTAGGATAATTTCATCATCAAGCGAATCATTTAGTGTCATAATGCTGCCTTGCAAGAATAACTTAGCTACCAATTGAGAAGCTTTAAGTTTCATTGCTACAGCCAAATCTTTAATACTGATAGGAACTCTAACTTTTAATGAAGTTGGACGAATCGTTGTATCTTCCTGAACACGCATTTGCTTGCCATGACGCTTTTTACGCCACTGTCCACGATCATCATCACCTCTTAGGCCTTGTCTATCACGTACGTCAAAAGATTTGTTTGGTTCAATTTTACGAGTCGGTTTGATATCCCTGAATTCTTTTGCCTTGGCAGTTTTAGGGGCTTTGTTATCATCTGTCGATGTAGCATTTTCACTGCGAGGTTTTGGTTTTGTTGAAGAATTTGATGTCTCTGTAGCGGTTTTACGCTCAAAAGATTTGGCAGATGGTTTTGCTTCTTCAACTTTTGGTTGAGGCGGGCGTGGGGGTGGTACTAAATCACGCATGTGTCTGCCTGTCGGACCAAGCTTTACCGTTGAGACGACCCCTTCTTGAGGTATTAGGGGTCTGACATTTGCTGCCTGCTTAGCTGCATGCTCTTCCCTAATATTTCTAACGGGAATAATTGGTCTTGGACGAGCTTTTACAGCAGGTTGTTCGACTTTTTCAACTTTTTCGATTTTAGCAACCGGTCTTTCAACTTTGTGTACTTTTTCGACTTTAGCAGCCGGTTTTTCCACATGGGTAGCTTTTACGATTTCAGGTTTTTTAGGACTTAAAATATCTGTTTGCATAGGTGTGTTTTTTTTATCTTCTAGTTCTTCCTCGAAAATCTCCCGCCTGAGCTCCTCACTTGTTTTCTGTTTTGTCAATTCGACTTCTTCAGAATTGATTGGAGTGACCGGTTCTTGAATTTCAGATGTTAAATTTAGTTCTTCTTCAGGTTCGACTTCAGCTACTTTTTGCTTGGTTTCAAAAGAAGAGCCTTCAGAAAAAGCAGACCTTGATCTGGCTTTGACGCGTGGTGCTTCTTCTTTTGCTGCAAGCTTAGCAAGATCTTCAACTTCAATCTTGGCCGCCTCAGTTTCAGTTTTTTCAATTGGCAGCTCAAGCTCTTGTTTTTTTTTTGCAAGCTTGCTCTTTAAGCTACCTAAATTGATGGCTTCAGCGATTTGCGTATTTTTAATTGTAAGTTTCAGATTTTTAGCCAACGCTTTACATCCTTTGTTTTCGAATTTGTTCTAAGATTTTGTCTGCTGTTTCAATGCTAATTCCAGGAATGGTCGCTAGTTTTTCAGGCGATGCTGTCAGCAACATTCTCGGCGTATTAAATCCTTCAGCCACAAGATGTTCAAATATCAGTTTATTAAGACCTTCAATTTCAGTCAGAGGTTCATCAAGACTTGTGTCTTCTGATGAGGCGAGTTCAGTTCTTTGCATTGCCATCGCACGGTTATAATCACCCATGCGCTGAATGTCAAGTTCGTAACCAATTAGTTGTCCGTTAAGGCGGGCATTCATTCCTTTTTTGCCAATTACAGCTGCAAAATCTTCATCATCTACAACAATAGAAATGGTCTTATCTTCTTCGCTGACGTTAATTTTACGGATTTCAATAGGATTCAATGCACTTTGCAATAATTCCACGGGATCATTAGAAGATGGAATAATATCGATCTTTTCATTATGCAATTCTCTAACGACGTTTTTAACACGGCTTCCTCGCATCCCAACACAAGCACCCACAGGGTCAATTTTTGGGTCTGTGGAATGGACTGTTATTTTTGTTCGATATCCAGCTTCCCGAACGATTTTATCAATAACAACAATTCCATCATTGATTTCAGGAACTTCCTGGATCATAAGCTGACATACAAAATTTGGATGGCTTCTTGTTAAGATGACTTCTGCCCCGCCGCCTTCTGTATCGCTAACTTCAAGAAGAAGAGCTAAAACGCGCTCGCCTATGTTATATTTTTCTGTTTTTGGGTAATGCTTCATCGGCATGATAGCCTCCACTTTACCAAGATCGACAACAATGTTTGATCCGCGAACAAAACGTTTGACAGTACCTGAAATGAGTTCGTTTGTGCGATGTCGGTATTCTTCGTAAATAACGTCTCTTTCTGCACTGCGCAATTTTTGCGTAATAATTTGACGCGCTTTTTGTGCAGCTATTCGACCAAAATCTTTAGGTGTTGCGAGAATATCGATAAATTGGCCTATTTGACAATCGGGATCAAGAACGCGGGCATCTTCAAGAGATATTTCTTGGCCTGAGACTTCAACTTCTTCAACAATTTCTTTCTCACAAAAAACATCAATGTTACCGGTTTTCGGATTAATTGTGACGGTTACGTTTGCTGCACCACTGATGCTTTTACGAGCTGCTGCGTGCAGGGATTCTTCGATCGCGCTCATGACGATTTCGCGTTTGATACCTTTTTCACGTTCTAGATATTCAAAGATTGCAATAAGGTCTTTGTTCATTCGTTTGCCTCTAAGCTTAATGGGGGATGTTCTTGGGAGTAATTAATACTGTTGAATGCTCTATATTTATTGTAGCAAAAAACTTATTTGAAGAAAATGCCTTTCTTCTAATAACCTCGAGTTTCGAGTAATAACTTGGGGCTTAAACCTTTAAGCCCCAAGTTGTCTAAAATCAGCTAAAGGTTTTACTCGGATTCAACCTGAGACTCTTCTTTCTTATTTCGCTTAGAAGAAGTCACCACGATATCATCGCGATTCACTTGATTAGTTTCGATTAGATATTCCTTAATAGAAAGAGCTATCTTTTTATGTTCCGGATCTAGCTTGATAACTTTAGCAGTCACTTCATCGCCTTTTGCCACAACATCTTCAACTTTTCCAAATGCTTGATCTGACAATTCTGTCACATGAATTAAGCCTTCTAAACCATTTTCTAGTTCTACGAATGCGCCAAATGCAGTAATTTTGCTGACTTTTCCTTTAACAAGAGAGCCAACCGGAATTGTTTTTTCAATGCATTCCCAAGGATTGCTACCAAGTTGTTTTACACCAAGAGTAATTTTCTTGCTGTCACGATCAACTGATAAAATAATGGCATCAACTACATCACCCTTACGAAGGATTTCTGATGGATGAGAAACTTTTTTAATCCAGCTTAGATCAGAGATATGAATCAATCCTTCTACACCTGGCTCAAGCTCAACAAAAGCACCGTAATTAGTCAGGCTTCGTATTTCAGCTTTTACATTAGTGCCGACAGGATATTTCTTCTCAACATCGTCCCAAGGATTGTGTTCTGCTTGTTTAATTCCAAGGGAAATTTTACCTTCTTCTTTTTGGATCGAAAGAACAATTGCTTCAACTTCGTCGCCTTTTTTAACAACTTCGCTTGGATCTGTGATGTTCTTTACCCATGACATTTCTGAAACGTGGATTAAACCCTCGATGCCAGGTTCAATTTCGATAAATGCGCCATAAGGAAGTAAGTTAACAATTTTACCTTTAACTCTTGTTCCCGGAGGATATTTTTGCTCGATTTGATCCCAAGGATTATTTTCTTTTTGTTTTAAGCCAAGAGCTACACGGCCCTTATCCTTATCAACGCTTAAGACTTTAACTTCTAGTTTCTGGCTTAAATGAACCATCTCTGATGGGTGCTTAATACGTTTCCATGTCATATCTGTGATATGAAGAAGACCATCGATACCATCAAGATCAAGGAATACGCCAAAGTCAGTGATATTTTTTACAACACCTTCAAGAACGTCGCCTTCATTGATGTTTTCAAGTAATTCAGCTTTCTTCGAAATGCGCTCTGCTTCTAGCAATTCACGGCGGGAAACCACGACGTTTTTGCGATCGATGTTAATCTTAAGAATTTTAAAGTCGTAAGTTTTTCCGATATATTCATCAAGGTTTTTAATGCGTTTATTGTCGATTTGAGATCCCGGTAGGAATGCTTCCATCCCGATATCAACCATTAAGCCGCCTTTAACTTTACGTAATACACGGCCTTTAACGATAGATCCCTCTTCGCAATGCTCAAGTATATATTCCCACTGGCGAGTGCGTTCTGCTTTTTCGCGTGAAAGAACGATTTGTCCATTGTCATCTTCCGGTTGATCTAATAAAACTTCAACTTCTCCATCTAAAACAAGTAGGGATGGATCGGAAAATTCTTCCATTGGAACTAGACCCTCTGATTTCAAGCCAACATCAACGACAACGTGATCTTTGGTGATTTCAACTATTCGGCCTTTTAGGATAGTTCCCGGAGTGTACAGGGTCTCTTTTTGAGGCTGTTTGCCGGTTGTGTTATCCAGAAGGCTTTTGAAGGCTTCTGCATCATTCTCCTGAAATTCGACATCATCAACATATTTGCTGTCGTTCCAGGTGTATTGTGGGTTTTTAGACATTTAAAGGTTTCTCCTCATGTTCAACTAATAAATACTGCCTGTGTCTTCATCTCTCATTTTTTGGCACGGAAATTGCAAAATCAGACACTAAAAGATGAAGAGTATCAGAAGCTAATGAAAAATTGCAATAAGAACTTATCAACGTTGTTTAATTTAAAAAGTAAAAGGGTTTCTGCTCTACAAAAAATTCCTTTAGATAAAATTTGCAATTATAAACGTGTTTTAAATTAATATATTAAAGGATATAATTAAATTTATATAAGATGATGTTTATTAATTATATTTAATAAGTTATTTATTTTGATTAGTAATATTTCTATTAATGCAGGTAATTTAATTTTTCAGCTGGTCAGCAATTTTTTGAGGTAAAGAAGTAAAGAAACAAACCCCTAGAAAATAAATTCAACTGCAGAAGCAAACCAATTAAAAATTTTTTTGAGTGGAATAGTTAGTCAAAATCTTGAATCTAAACCTAAAGCCATTAAAAAACTTAAAAAGTGAGCAAATAAATATAATGTCAAAGAGCGAAAGCTTAAGGCTTAAGAGTAAAAATAAGGAGGATATATGATTTCTAATCAAGATAGCAGAGGGTATGGCGAGCTAAATCTTTATCAAAAAGCTGTTGTCGACAAGAATTTAGACAAAATAAGAACTGCTAAAGATGATATAGACTTATCTCTTCATCAGGTGACGGACGTGAAGAGAGATTTTCTATTACTGCAAGAGGGGGTTTCAGTGATTGGCAGCTCATTTATTTTGAATAATTCAGACAATAAAACCTCGGATGTTGAAAAAAAAATCTGGTCGAATATGAGTACAAATGTCAAAGGCATTGAAGGCGAAAAAATTGAAATTGAAAAAGCGCTAAGGGTTTTAGAAAAATATGCAAGTAATTATGAGAGGAACATTTCGCAAGTCTTATTAAATTTACAAAAATTAACAGACAAAGTTGAATCACTTAAACAAGATTCCGGTTGGGGATTTCTTAATTGGATGTTTGGCCAAACCAAAACCACGCGTGTAAGAGAATCGAATGTAGATGCTGAAGTAGCTGTTGTAAAGGCGAGCGAGGCTGACTTGCAAGTTAAAGAGCTTACCGGACGAAAAGATATTTTGAACAAGGAAATTAACGAACTTTTTATGGAGCAGATAGAGCTCAAAAATACTTTTAACGGAAGGGTTGAGTTAGCAAGGGATGTAGGGAAAGAAATTACTGCTGTTAAATCGAAGTATAATTCACTTTTAATAAAATACGAAGTGAGACAGAAGACTTTTTTAAACTACTCAATACCAGCCAAAATAAAAAATGAAGATAAAGCAGAAATTTTGAGTGGTTTGAATAGGTTAAAAACAGAAATTAGTAATTTTGAAGTCTTAGAAAAGCGCGTGGGTGATGAAAAAGTGATGACTCATGACGAAGAATCAACATTTATAAAATCAGTAAAAGATAGTCTTCTACGAGCAAAAGAATCTTTTGATTTGGAAGCTATTAATACACAAGGTCTTATTAGCAACACACTGAGTGAAAAAATGGGTTTAATGGATAAAATCTGGAGCTCTGTAAGCAGTATTTTTTCCTTTTCGTCAGAGAAAAAACTCGAAGGCCTTAGCGAAATAGAAATTAAAGTGGTTGAAAAAATGTATAATGAATCCATTTCGGATGATGAAGGGAACCGTGAAGTAAGTAATGTTTTAGATACGGATGATAATGTAGACAGAAAATAAAATTATGTGATTAGTTTAAATATTATTAAATAGTTTTGATGTTTTAACTAATAAATGTTGTTTTTGAAAATTAACTGATGTTATAATTATAATATAGATTTTAACCGTATTTGGAGGTTATTATGAGTATTACAGGTGGTGACGGCGGTGAAGTTAAAGGTTCTTTTAGATTTTTTGGAGAACAAAACCCCGAAGAGGGATTCGGCAAACTTACACCGAAACAAGAAGAATCAGTTGGTAAAGACAAAGCCCAAATAAATAAAGCAGAGGAAGGGGTAGGAGTATCTAAAGCTGATGTTATGGGTGTAAAAGCACAATCGGGGCTATCTCAAAACATTTTAAATAAATTTGCCGTAGAGACTCTTAAAAATACTACGTCCGTTGCAAGAAATGAATCTCTTTCAGATTCACATGAAGTTACAAGCACGATAGATAAGATTTTATCAAAAGCTGAAAAAGTAAATATCAAACAGCTCGAAAAAGAACGAAAATCACTTAGCAAAGATTATGAAAAATTAGAAGTAGAGGCTGATAAGTCTATATCTAGTATGAGTAAAGCTACTTTAGCCCTCCAAGCATCATCTGCTAAATTGGACTCTTTTAAAGGGGCTGTTGACAAAGGGAGAGCAAATTTCCTTTTTGGAGTCAGTAAAGGAGATCGTGTTAGAAAAGCAGAAGCAAAAGCCGCTGAAGCTGCAAAAATAGATTCTGGTTTTAAGCCAGGAGTTGAGAAGTTATCTTTAAAAGAAGATCAGTTAATGAAAAGAGCTGAAAATTTAGGAGATGCTCAGATTGAACTAAAAACAAATATTGATACAAGAGTACAGACAGTTAAAGACATTCACGCTGAAATTACAACAGCTAAAGATATGCACCAAAAGCTTACAGATATTCGGAATACAAAGTTCAAAATCCTTGATTCAAATAAGCGCGTAGTAAAAAGTAGTGCAAAAGACGAGATAAAAAATGAGTTAGTTATATTAGGAAAAAAAATCGAAACATTAGAAAAACTTCTAAAAGAAGTAGGCAAGGTTGAGATTGATGCCGGTGAATCTAAATTTATTGGGGATAAGAAAAAAGAATTAGAGGGCTTAAAAAATGACGTTAAGGAATCTGTAGAAAAAACTAAAGGTTTTGCAGATACGATCAATATTGAAAAGAATTCTGATATACCAGAGGGTTCACCGATTCGAGAAATGAGCTTCGTAGAAAAAATAGGAAGTAAGTTTCGAGAAATTATTGGTGGATCGATTGATAATAAGATTAATGAGGATTCAAGAGTCATTAATCAATATATCATGCGTTTTTCTCCCCCAGAGGATCTGCCACCAGATTTACCATTTGACACAACTTTTCCCCCAGAGGATCTGCCACCAGATTTACCATTTGACACAACTTTTCCCCCAGAGGATCTGCCACCAGATTTACCATTTGACACAATTTTTCCACCAAATGCTGATGAAGAATCTG
>Ga0105048_10001119_pt1 | contig 43215 bp, 31 predicted proteins | sample MAT05_FD_78382 | JGI IMG/M metagenome (GOLD analysis project Ga0105048, IMG submission 78382) | Freshwater microbial communities from Lake Fryxell liftoff mats and glacier meltwater in Antarctica - MAT-05 | ecosystem: Environmental > Aquatic > Freshwater > Ice > Liftoff microbial mat | place... | reverse complement strand
GAGGGAGCGGACGATGGAGGCGGGGCGGGAGGTGCAGATCCATGCCGCAATCCTGCGCTTTCGCGGTAAATTTGGCCAAATTTTCCGCGATCAATCAGTCAAGTGCGCCTGGATGATGAATGCACCTCGCGAAGAACACGAGATCATGCCGCGCACGTCTTGTCGATCCTGTTGTGCAAGTGATCGAAATCATTGATACATCAACATGATCGGCGCTCTAGAGCGGTTTGCAGACGAGGATGGACGACTCTCGTCCCAATTCCGTTCACAAGCCGCTCTAACAGGCTCTTACTGGACGTTGATGTAGCGCTGGAGCGTGGTGACGCCGCCGCGGGCGTCGTGGACCACGGCCCAGATGTTGACCAGGCCCGGCTCGGGCGGGGCGATCCACTTAACGCTGTGATCGGCGATGAGGCCGGTCGTGGCGTCGTTGACCAGGGCAACCTCGTTGTCGAAGTCCCCGTGGTCGGTGAAGTAGTCGACCCAGACTACCTCTTTGAGCTTCTTGCCGTCCATCGTCGTCCCCTCGAGGTCGTCCTCGGCGACGTCGTCCTCGGCGGTGATGTCGATCTTGACCGGGGTGCAGGTGGTGAACGGGTCTTCTTTGCTGCAGCTCGCCGGGGCGACGCGGGTGTCGTCGTCGACAGCGCACGGCGGGACGATCAGCGCGTTGCCCGGGCCGGTGCCCGGATCCTTGGCGTCGAAGGTCAGCTCGGTGACGTGAGGATCAGCGTTGGTCCGGCCGTCTTCGAAGGAGTAAATCTGGGTGTAGCCAGGGACGAAGCTCTCGGCGCCGAGGCGGATCGTCATCGCTTGGTCCTGGAAGCAGCCGAGTGGGAACGCGCCCGCGTTGCCGGAGCTGTCGGCCGGGATCGGGCCGAGGTAGCCGGCGCAGACGGCGAAGAACACATAAGCGATCCCGTAGTAAGAGCCGCTGACCGGCCGGGTGCGCCGAGAGACGATGTCGGCCGGGAGCGTCATCGAGAAGCTCTCTCCGACCCCGTAGAGAGAGTCCGGCCCGGGGAGCTTCCCGTCCTGCTGGTCTTTCTGGATCTGGCCGAGCACCGCCCCGAGCGACGCATAGCAGCCGTAGTAGGCGTCTCCGGGCGGATCGAAGCAGCCGCCGAGCCACACGGTCTGGAGCGGGCGCGGCGGCGCGTCGGGGGTCTCGGGATCGAGGAAGCCGTCGTAGGACGTCATCTTGAAGGTGACCCGGTCGTTGGGCCGGGCGTAGGACCCGCCCGTCGTCGGATCTTCGGCCGTCGGCGCCCGGGAGACGGCGACGGCGAGGACGCGGAGGCCGTCGACCTTGCTGATCGGATCGAGCCCGCCGCCGCAGCCCGAGGCCAACGCCGGGGCGATCAGCGCCGACGCGGCGGCGAAGGGGAGGAGCAGGCTGCGGAGGGAGAATCGTTTGTGGGCCATCATCGCCTCAGAGCTCCCCACGAAGGCCGATGCTCGGCAGGATCGGCAGCCCCGAGACATACTGGCGCGTCGTGAAGTTGAAGTTGTACTGCAGCCCTTCGCTGTTGGCGTGGTTGTACACGTTCTGGATGTCGAGGTACGCCGAGAGCTGCCAGTTCGAGAACTTCCACCGCTTGTCGACGCGGATGTCGAGCTGGTGGAAGAGCGGCAGTCGCTCGGTGAAGGTGCCAGAGAAGGGGATGGCCGTGTAGACGCCCGAGGGCGCGTGGAAGAGGCTGCCGGTGCGGTTGGGATCGCAGTCGGAGGCCGACTTGTCGCAGACGCTCGGGGTGATCAGGTTGCCGGAGACCAGGCGGAAGCGGGCGCCGAACTCCCAGCCATGGCCGAGGCGGTAGCTGCCGAGCACCGTGAGGATGTGGGTCTGATCGTACTGGATCAGGTGCTCGACCGCGCCCGGAGCGTCGATGCGGGCGCTGCGCGAGAGGGTGTAGGCGACCCAGCCGAAGAAGCGCTCGTCCGGCTTGTACTTGAGCAGGAGCTCGGAGCCGATGACGTAGCCTTTGCCGGTGTTGCTGTAGTCGAGCGCGGCGCCGCTGGTCGACGGGTTGCCGATGACCAGGCCGTCGAGCTGCTTGTAGAAGCCCTCGACCGAGCCCTCGATTCGCTTGCTCAGCTCTTGCTCGACGCCGAGGGCGTAGTGGATGGCGCGGTTGGACTTGAGCCCGGTGGTGCCGAGCGGCGGGAGGGCCTCCTGGAACTGGGGAGGCTGGTGGAAGAAGCCGAGCCCGCCCTTCAGCGTCGTCTTCGGGTACTCGGCCACGACGGCGTAACGAGCGTTGACGCGAGGGCTGGCGTCGAAGCGCTGGATGGTGTTGGAGTAGTCGACGCGGATCCCGGGGACGATCTTCAGGCGCGCCGTGGGGGCGAGCTCGGCCTCGAGGTAGGCCGAAGGGAGGTAGGCGGTGCCCGTCGACTGCTGCTCGCGTACGGTCCGCGTGGAGAAGGGCTGGTTCGGGGCCTCCCCCGGGCGCGGCGCCGCGGGCAAGCGCAGGTTGATGTTGTAGAACGCCTCGTACATGTCAATGCCGGCGTTGAGCGTCGCGCCCTTGAAGAGCTTCTTGGTCAGCTCGAGGCGCCCGGTGATCGTCTTGACGTCGAGGAGGAAGTAGAGCGACGAGATGTAGAAATCGATGTTGTCCTGGCCGAGGGCCATGACGGCGCTGAAGCGGTCGCCTTCGCCGAGATCGCTGGAGTACTTGACCTGGAGGCGCTTGAACCCGGTGTGGAGGCCGATGTTGCCCGCCAGCGCCGGCTCGCCCGCAGAGGGCTTGTCGAGGAGGATCTTGAGGTTGTCGTCAGAGCCAAAGAAGGCGACGCGGAGCTTGGAGTCCACCGTCGGGTTGGTCTCGGCCATGAACTGATAGTCGTAGTAGACCGGCGCCTGGGTGACCCCAGCGCCCGCGGCCTTGAGCACCGGACCGAGCCAGGCGTCAACGTAGCTCCGGCGGCCGGCGGCGGCGAAGCGCCACCCCTTGATCAGCGGGACCGGGCCCTCGAACATCGCGCGGACGTCGATCAGGTCGACCTGCAAGAGGCCATGGTACTTGCCGTCTTCCTTCGGGCTGCGGAGCCCGGCGTCGACGATGCCGCCCTGCACGCGGCCGTACTGCGCGCTGAAGTTGCCAGGATAGAAGTCGATCTTCTCCAGCAGCTCGGTCGGCACAACCGAGGAGAGGCCGCCAAAGTGGTAGATCAGCGGCACCGGGGTGCCGTCGACGAAGGTCTGGGTGTCTTGCGGGCCCGAGCCGCGGACGATCAGCAGGCCGGCGAGGCCCGGCGGGCGCGCGACGCCGGGGAGGCTCTGGATCGAGCGGAGCGCGTCCCCGTTGGTGCCGGGGATCCGGCTGATCTCGCGCTGCTCGAGGGTGCGCTTCACGACCTCGCGCGGGGGGCGGGCGCCGCGGATCATCACCTCGATCGGCCCGCCGGTGGGCGAGAGTCGGTATTTGACCTCGAGCGACTCGGTGGCGACGATGGCCTCGTCCACCGTGACCGTGTCGAAGCCGGGCGCGCTGATCGTGACCTGGACCGACCCCGGGGGGAGATCCGCGAAGGTGAAGGCGCCGGTGGTGTCGATGACGGCGCTGCGGGAGAAGGCGTTGGCGCCGCTGACGACGATGGTGGCCCCGGCGACAGGCACGTCGCCCACCGACGTCAGCACCGCTCCGCGGAAGCCCTGGGGCGCCGCGGCGACCGCCGTCTTCGCGTCCCCCGCGGGCGCGGCGGGCGCGTCTTTCTGGGTGAATGAGTAGCGATAGAGGATGCGCGCGCCAAACGCCGTCCCGTCCGGGCGCCGGGCCGGCTCGAAGTCCAGCTTCTTCGCGGCGGCGACGGCCGACTCGTCGAAGCCGTGGCCGGCCGGCTCGATCACCACCACTTGAAGGACCTTGCCCTCCTTGCTGATGTCGAGCTGGAGCGTCACCGAGGCGGTGAGCCCCGCGGCCTCGGCCTCTTTCGGGAACTCCGGAGCCGCGTAGTTGCGGGCCCGAGGCATCTTGGTCTCGCCCTTGGGGCCCTCTTCCTGCGGGGCGGCCGGCTTGATGATCGCCCCGCCCGTCCCGCTGGGCACGGAGATCGTCCCCGGATCGTCAGCCGGTGGGGGCGAAGGCGGGGGATCGGCCAGCACGGGCGAGGTCGCGAGCGCGATCCCCAGGAGAACGAGGGTGGGAGCTAAGAGTCGTTTCGTCACGAAGCTAGACCGGATCACGTCGCTTCAAGAAGATGCAGAGGACGACCAGGAGAGCGCCTGTCATCCCGGTGAGGACCAGGAAGGGGATGTAGGGCTGGTCGTAGGTGGTGAACCCCCAGCCGCCCTGGAAGTTGTCGGCGGCCATCTGGGCGACAGCGCACTTGAACTTGCCGGCCTCGACGAAGTCCGCCGGGCTCGACTCGGTGCGGTTGAGATCGATCAGCCACGCATGGTTGTTGGCCAGCGCCAGGCGCTCCGGGGCGATGGCGCCCTCGAAGCCCCAGCGCGCCGGGATGAAGTACATCAGCGGCTTGAGGTGCGGCACCGTGGTGATCGGCACCATCAGCCCGCCGAGGACGACCTGGGGAATCAGGGCGATCGGCGTCAGCGCCATCGCCGCTTCCGACGAGGCGACCACGGTGGAGAGGAGCAGGCCGAGGGCGACGGCCACGAGCGCGGTGGTCGTCAGCGCCGCGAGCATCAGCAGGAAGGCGGAGACGCCGCCGTTGAAGCCGAGCGCGAAGAAGACGATCCCGAGGAGCACCGAGCACTGCACGATGCAGAAGCCCGCGAGCAGGATGTACTTCGACAGCACGTAGTTGAGCAGGCCGAGGTTCACCATCCGCTCGCGCAGGTAGATGCTCCGCTCGCTCACGATCTCGCGCGCCGCGTTCGAGGTGCCGAACCAGACCGCCGAGACGATCAGGAAGAAGATCGCCGCCGTGTGGTCGGTGGTCGGCTCCATCTTGTTGATGATGTCGCCGCTCACCGCCGCGCCGTTGGCCCGGCGCCCGAGCTCGTTGAGCGCGCCCAGGCACCAGGCCGGGACGGCGAGCTTCTGGCCGCCGAAGACGATGGCGAGGAGGATGGCGATGATCGGCGCCTGGAGGAGCATGATCGCCGTGCCCGCGGTGTCGCGAAGCTTGACCTTGAAGTAGCGCGAGAGGAGCAGCCCGAGCTGCCCGCTCGTGGCCACGCGCGTCGCCGGGATACCGCGTTGCCCCTGCCCGGTCCCGACCTCTCGCCGGCCCGAGTACATCTTGCGATAGACCGGGTTCTGGTTGTTCTCGAACTCTTTGCGCCACTCGATCGCCGAGCCCTTGCGGGCGGTGCCGCGCGGGATATTGGGATCGTGGGCCTTCATCGCCTCGAAGGTCGCGCGCTCCCGCTGGGCGATCATCTCGAACATGTCGCGGGGGTTGTCGATGTCGTTCTGCTGCCGCTGCCGGGCCTTCCAGGTGCCGAAGAACGGGTAGGCGTCCTTGGTCGGGCCGAAGAACATCGGCACGCCGCCGTAGCCCATGACCAGGCAGTGCGTGAACTTCTCGAACTCGTCCTTCGCCGGCTGGTGGATGGTCATGATAATCGTCTTGCCCGTCTGCTTGGTCAGATCGGACAGGAGCGTGATCAGCGCGGTGGTGTCGTCGGCGGCGAGGCCGCTGGTGGGCTCGTCGAGGAAGAGGATGACGGGATCAGTGACGAGCTCGAGCGCGATGTTGACGCGCTTGCGCTGGCCGCCGGAGAGGATCTTCTTCTCTGGCTTGCCGATCTCGAGGTTCTTCACGCCGTCGAGGCCGAGGTCCTTGATCGTCTGCTCGACCCTTGCGGTGATCTCTTCCTCCGAATAGTCGGGCGGGAGGCGGAACTTGGCGCTGTAACGGATGGCCTCGAAGACGGTGAGCTCGGGGTGGACGAGGTCGTCCTGGGGGACATAGCCAATCGAGCCGCGGAGGGTGTCGTAGATCGTATAGAGATCTTCGCCGTTGATCCGGACCATGCCGCTGGTGGGCGGGAGGTAGCCATTGAGCGCCAGGAGGAGCGTGGTCTTGCCGGCGCCCGAAGGGCCCATGAGGGCGATCATGTCGCCCGGGAGCGCCTTGAACGAGACGTTCTCGAGGAGGGCCTTCATCTCCTTGGGGTTGTCGCGGTCCGGTACCTCGAGCAGGAGGCTCCAGGCCTCGATCTCGTAGAGGGGTTTACCGGCCCAGCGGTCGGCCGAGTAGTCTTCCTGGACGATCTCCGCCGCGCCCGAGGCGTTCTGCTCGATCTGCAGCGGCATCGGGCCGATGTAGATCTTCTCGCCGCTCTGGACGCCGATCTTCTGGCCGCGGGGGATGCGGTGGCCGCGGACGAAGGTGCCGTTGGCGGCGCCGCGATCCTCGACGAAGAGCTGCCCGTTGATGCGATGAAGGAAGGCGTGGTGGCTCGACACCTGGGGGTGCGAGATCACGATGTCGTTGTCGGGCGTACGGCCGATGCTCTTGGACGTCGTCCCGGCGGACGAGAAGTCGAGCTGGCCGAGGACGGTCTTGTTCTTCTTGCCCGGCGCGCCCGAGGCCTGCGGCATCGGGGCGGCGGCGGGACCAGGGACAGCGCCCATCATCGCGGTGCCGGGGGCTCCCCCCGCGAAGTTTTGCACTGCGGGCATGGCCTCGGTGCCCGGCTTCGGCGACGCGGCCGGCGGCATCGGCGTGTTGAGGCTGGCCAGCGGCCCGCGCTGGGCCATCGCCGTGGCCAGTTGCATCAGGAGCTGGACCTGCACCGGCACCGGGCCGAAGGCGAGGATGCCGTTGGGATCGATCGGCGTCGGCGTCCCCGGGGCGATCTTGGTGGTGCCGACGTAGGTCCCGCTCGTGGAGCTGTGGTCGATGACCATCATCCGATCGAGGGTGACGGTGGCGTGCTGGCTGGAGACGCTCGGGTGCTGGATGACGAGCGACGCCTTGGTGGGATCGCGGCCGAGGATCAGCTGTCCCGGTGGGGCGTTGAGGGTGCCCGTCGTCAGGAGCGAGAGGGTGATCGCCGGGTGGTGGAGGGGGATCGGCACCCGCCCCGCGACGAACTGAGTTCGGAAGTCGAAGGCCACCTGCTCGCCCGGGCCGAGCTGTCGCCCGCCCGCGCTCGAGGTGCCGGGGCCGTTGACGAAAAGGAGCTTGCCGCCCCCCTGGTGGACGATGCGGGCATGCTCGGCGAGCACCCCCTCACCGGCGAGGACTACGTCACAGGAAGGCGAGCTGCCAACGGTGAGGTTCTGCTTACCGAAACCGGGGATCACGGGGAGCTTTTCATCACGTTGGCCGCGCGACGGCAACCCTTCTGGTGCCTCGGAGGGGCGGCCGGCCTGTTCCAGCAGAATTTTGCGTTCCGGAGCACGGTCTGTGTCCGCGTTCAAGTAATTTCATAGAGGATGTCGATCCTGGCTTTGTGGAGCTCCGGCGTGTCTGGTAGCTTCACCGACCATGCTGGGAACAGGGGCGCTCGGAGCGATCGAGAAGGGGTGCGTCCCGGTGACGACCACCGAGGCCTACGCGGACAGGGTCCGCGTCCCTCTCGGCCTCTCGCCGGAGGCGAGCCTCGAAGAGCGGTTGGCCCGCCTCCGGGCGGTCACGCTGGCCGAGGCGGCGAGCTTCGTGGACACGCTCCCTTCGGTCCGCCTCAAGGCCGAAGAGCTGGCCTCGTACCAGGCCACGATCGCCGGCGACGAAGGCCAGGAGAGCGCTTTGCAAAGCCTCCTCCGGTCCAAGGAAGACCTGCGGACCTTCGTCGATTTCCTCTTCCTGATCCGCGCCGAGGTCTACGCCGCGCTCGCGCCCAACGCCGCCCTCACCCAGGCCGAGGTGGACGCTACGGTGCTCCGCGTCCTCACGCCCTGGGCCGCCGGGTACGGGTACGCGGGTATCCGCACCATCGTCGATCGCGACTCGGGGGAGGTGTTCACGGCGAGCGTCCGGCGGGGAGAGCTCCAGTACGACTACTTCTTCAAAGGGCAGCTCTTCGAGATCCTGGCGAAGCCCGGCTACAACATTCATGGGCACTTCCCCCATGTCCTCCAGTGGCTCTATTACTCCTGGTGCCATGACCGCGAGCGCCCGCTGCCAGGCGGCAAGAACCAGGGCATGGCCCGGATCTACCGGAAGGTCCCCAAGGTCGGCGAGGGCGAGCTCTTTCGCCGGCTCTCGGACACCTTCAACAGCCACGTTCAGCTCCTGCTCCGGCCCGGGCACCCGCCCAATTTCACGGCCATGGCCGTCAATTACCGCGGCTACCCCCGGACGATGACCGACCCCGCCTCGGTGACTCGGCTCTTCGAGCTGGTCTTCTACAACTCGCTCGATCCCGCGCGGCGAGTGCGCCTGGAGCCGATGCAGATCATGGTCGTTCGGCCCGGCCCCGAGGAGGCGCTGGCGCTGTTCCGGCCCGAGACGGCCGAAGAAGAGCGGCAGTGGGCCGAGACCTCGAGGGACCTCGCGCGCGTCGTGACCGACGGGCGGCGGTCCTCCGCGCCCCCTCAGCCGCTGGCGATCTGAGTCGGGAGGTCCGACGGCTCCACCAGCCCGCGGTCGACGGTGGCCTCGTCGCTCGGGCTCGGATCCGGCAGGGCGAGGACGCGGGCGATCAGCGCGGCGAGCTGCTCGGTGGCGTCGCCGCTGCGGCCGCCGTCGAGCTCGGCGAGGGCCGTGGCCATCGCGCTGGCCGTGGGGAAGCGATCGCCGGGGTCGCGCGCGAGGGCCCGCTCGGTCACGGCGTCCCAGCCTTCGTGGATGTCGTCGCGGAGAGCGGTGGGGCGGGGGACGTCGGCGGACATGACGGCGAGCAGGGTCGGCCCCTCGCTCCCGCGGTGAAAGAGGCTCTTGCCGCAGAGCAGCTCCCAGAGAAGGACGCCGACGGAGAAGAGATCACAGCGCTCGTCGAAGGGCAGGGCGCGGGCCTGCTCCGGCGCCATGTAGCCCGAGTGGCCGGCGACGGTGTGGGTCTGATCCGAGCCGGCCTCGCGCAGGGCGCGGGCGACGCCGAAATCCGAGATCTTCACCTCCCCGTTGCGCGAGAGCAGGAGGTTGGCCGGGCAGATGTCGCGGTGAATGACCCGGAGCAAGCTGCCGTCGGGGGCCCGCGCCGCGGCGTGCGAGTAGCTGAGCCCGGCCAGGATCTCGCGGCCGATGTGGGCGACGAGGTGCGGCGGGACGGCGATCTTGGCGGCCCAGGCCCGCTTCATGAAGGCCTGGAGCGTCAGGCCGGAGACCAGCTCCATCGCGAGAAAGTACGTGCCGTCGACGCTGCCGAAGTCGAGGACCTGGACGATGTTGGGGTGAACCAGCCGCGCCGAGAGCTCGGCCTCGTTGCGGAAAAAGGTGACGAACCGCGCCTCGGAGGCGAGGTGGGGGTGAATGCGCTTGACGGCGACCGCCCGTTCGAACCCACCTTCGGGGCAGTAGAGGGCCTCGTAGACCGTCCCCATCCCGCCCGAGGCCAGGTGCTTCAGGAGCCGGTACTTGCCGAAGAGCTCGCGCTCGCGCACCGCGCTGTCGGCCTTGCCGATCGCGGCCCGGAGCGCGGCGGCGATCATCGCCGAGAGCGCGCCGCCGAGGGCGAGCGAGACCCCGCGCGAGATCTGAACCTGGGCCTGAAAGAGCGGAAGCTGCGCGAGCTCGGGCGGGAGCGCCGGGCGGAGCCAGACGAAGTAGATGATCGGGAACGCGAGGCCGCTCGAGGCGCCGATGATCAGCGGATCGATCGGGCGGAGGCGCACCATCGAGGCGAGCATCAGCCCGCTGAAAAGGAGCGGCGGAACCCAGGAGCCGAGGGCGTAAGCCGCCCCCTGAGCGTTGGCCATCACGCCAAGAAAAGCCCAGGGGACGGTGCTCTCGACGACGGTGGTCGCCGTGCGCAGAGCGCGCGATCCGCGGCCGCGCACGAGGAGCTGGGCCCCGACCGTGAACCAGGCGAGGTACGCGCAGGCCGCGAGGCTGCCCCAGAGCGCGAGCCGAGGCGAGGATCGCAGGCCGAGGATCAAGGAGCCGACGATCCCGATCAGCCCGAGGCACTGCCAGAAGCGCGCGATCCGCAGCTCGAGCCGCGCGAGCTCGTCGCCGAGCGCAGCGTCGAGCGGGGCGCGCATCGGGCTGGGGCGTTCGGGGGCCGCGAGCATCGGCGCGAGCATAGCGTCGGGGGGCAGGAGGGAGATCAGTGATCGGGGAAACCGGGTGGGAGCCGGTCGCGAGTGGGGTCGGGGGTGGAGAAAGTGGCGGGACCCCAGTCCGGAGTGGGGGTCGAGGGTGGAGAACGTGGCGGGGAGCCGGTCGCGCGTGGGGGTCGGCGGGAAAAAAGAGGCGGGGACCCGGGTCGCGCGTGGGGGTCGGGGTGAAAAGAGAGGCGGGGACCCCGGTCCGGAGTGGGTGAGACCCGTCTCCCCTCTCTCGTCTCCCCTCCTCGTGCGCGTCCTCGTGCGCGCACGAGGACGCGCACGGAAGACGAAGACGGAAGACGGAAGATGGAAGACGGGGACGCTTCAGCGATCCAGGTAGGAGGCGAGCTCTTTCTGGCGGGAGCGCAGGCGGAGCTTCTCGAGGGCCTTGGCTTCGATCTGGCGGATCCGCTCGCGGCTGACCGAGAAGGACTGGCCGATCTCTTCCAGCGTCTCGTCCTCGTCGCCCTCGAGGCCGTAGCGGCGCATGAGGACCTCGCGCTCGCGGGCCGGGAGCGAGTCGAGGAGCTCGCGGGTGGCCTCGGTGAGGCGGCGGCGGGCGAGCTCGTCGTCGGCCATCGGGGTGTCGCCCGCGAGCATGTCACCGAAGGAGGCGTCGCCGTCGTCGCTCATCGGGGCGTCGAGGCTGAGCGGCTCGAGGGCGAGCTCGCCGATGACGCGGACCTTCTCCACGGTGAGGCCGCTGCGCTCGGCGATCTCTTCCGGCGTGGGGTCGCGGCCGTGCTCCTGGACCAGCTCGCGGCGGGCGCGGACGACCTGGCTGCGCGTTTCGGCGAGGTGGGCCGGCATGCGGATCGGCTTGCCCTGGCCGAGGAGGGCGCGGCGGATCGCCTGCTTGATCCACCAGCCGGCGTAGGTGCTGAAGCGGTGGCCGCGGCGGTACTCGAAGCGATCGGCGGCGCGGATCAGGCCGAGGTTGCCCTCCTGGACGAGGTCGAGGAGGGGGACGTCGAAGCGCTGGTACTGGCGGGCGATGGTGACGACGAGGCGGAGGTTGGCCTCGACCAGGTCCGACTTGGCGCGGGCGACGGCGCGGCGGGCGCGGGCGGTGGCGGCAAGGGTGGCCTCGATCGCGGCGCGCGCGGCCTTGGTGCCTTCGCCGCGCTCTTCGCGCAGGCAGCGCTCGATCCGGTCGGCGAGGGAGGGATCGAGGCGGAGCTCGGCGAGGCCGGCGGCGAGGCCGGCGAGGAGGATGGTGCCGGCGTCGCCGCCCCGGGGCGCGCGGAACTGGGCGAGCGCGAGGTCGAGCAGCTCGCGCAGGCGCGCGGCGGTGGCCTTGCGCGTGGTCTCGTCGGCGTCGCTGTCGAGGAGAAGATCGTTGAGGGCGAGCGAGCCGCTGCGGAGATCGTCGGCGGTGAGCGCGAGCTCGCGCAGGCCGATCGGCGAGCAGACCCAGGCCTCCAGGGTCGCGAGCTCGCCTTCTTCGATCCGGCGGCCGATGGCGACCTCGCCGTCACGGGTGAGCGGGTGGCTGCGCCCGAGCTCGCGGAAGTAGAGCTCGGTCGCGCCGCTGCCAGAGACCGAAGGGCCCGGGCTCCGGGCGCGGGTCGGCGCCGGGCGCACGCGTTGCGCGCTCGAGGGCGCCTCGTCCTCGGTGGCCTTCGCGGCCGCCGGGAATCTCGGAGAGTTCGAGTCGGACTCGCTCATGGGGAGCGAGGGAAGAGGCCTCATCAATACGCTCCGGGGGGCCGCGGTGTCCTGCCTCGCGTCGTGGGGACGCGAGGCAGACCTCTGGAATCACGGCGTTGGCCCGGATAATCCAAGCGCTCGGAAAGATATACAAAAGAGAGCAGCGCTCGCGCTTCCCCCAGGGTTGTACGGCATTTTTCGATCGTCGCGGCGCTGGTGGTTCGAGCTTGCGAAGAGCCCGCGGCGGCAGCGCGTCGCGGCGGCTCAGCTCGTCGGGTTCGGAGCGCGGCGGATCGCGGCGACGACCAGCGCGATGAGGCTGACGATCGCGGTCGGCATGACGACGACGAAGGCCAGCCACTTGCTGACGTTGAAGACCGCCGCGAGCGAGGCGACAGTGTCGAGGCGCGCGGGCCAGCTCAGGAGCACGGTGAAGAAGCAGGCGTTCTCGAGGTAGTCGAGGAGCGTCGTCCCCAGCGGGACGAGGCAGAGGAGCCGCCACGGGCTCTCGGCGCGGAGGAAGCGGCGGGCGCCGAGGGCGATCAGGAAGGCGAAGAAGAAGCCGTAGATGATCGGGTAGATCAGATCGACGAGCTCGGCGCGGAAGTAGAGGCTGCGGCCCGCCTCGCCGAAGGCTTCGAAGCGCGCGTAGAGGTCGGCCGCGGTGAAGCCGTGGAGGAGATCGGGGACGCCGAGGCCGCCCGACATCTTGGTGATCTGGGCGTCGGCGGTGCTGAGGGGGACGAGGCAGGCGACGTAGGCGAGCAGGAGGAGGCCGAGCTTGCGCCACGAGGCAAGGGCGAGGACGCGATCAGCGAGTCGATTCAGCATCGCTGCCCAGGATTCAGCGGAGCCAGATGGCCCAGATGACGACGAGGACCAGCACCGCGACGACGGCGGAGAGGCCGATGATCACGAAGACGATGCCGCCGCGCGAGGGCGCCGCGGTGGTGGAGGGCGGCGCGGTGCTGTAGGGGATCGGCGTGGAGCCGGCGTACTGCGCGAGCGGGGCTCCTTGCGGGGCGGCGACGTGGGTCGGCCCCGGGGCGCCGTAGGCGGCGCGGTTGGAGGCGGGGGGGAGGGGCAGCCCGGCGGCGCCCGCGTCGACGTGGTAGGCGCCGAGCGCGCTGGGCGGCGGGGGCGCGAGGGCGGGGCCCTGGGCGCCATGGCCCGCCTGGATGGGCTGGCCGTTGTACATGCCCGAGCTCCACGGCTGGGCCGCGGGCGCCGGCATCTCGTTCATCGTCGGGCCGGGGGCGCCCATGGCCGTCGGCTGGACCGGCGCGCCCTGGTGGGGGCCAGGGGCGCCCGGGGGCGCCCATTGCATGGCGATCGGCGCCTGCGGGGCGACCTGCGGCGGGCCTCCGCGGTTGGGCGGCGGGTAGCCGGAGGGCGCGGCGCGATCCGGCGACGTCATCGAGACGGTCTCGGGCGGGGCGGCGGCGCCGGCCGGATAGGCGGCGCCGAGCTGCGCAGCGACGGGCTGCGGCGTGGCGCCGCCGGGGCCCTGGGGGATCGTCGTCAGCGCCTTGGGGCCGACGTCGGTGATCCGCACCATCTGCACGGTGATGTTGTCGTGCCCGCCGCGGTTGTTGGCGAGCTGAACGAGCTGGGTGCACGCGTGGGACACCGGGCCGGAGGAGAGGGCCTGGCGCGTGCAGCCGAGGATGTCTTTGCCGAGCGCGAGGTCGGTGAGGCCGTCGCTCGATTGCAGGAGGATGTCGCCCGGGAAGAGCTCCATCGGCTCGGGGCGCACCTCGACGTCGACGTCCGGCTTCATCCCGAGGGCGCGGGTGATCTTGTTGGCGTCGGGGTGGCCGATGGCCTGCTCTTCGTTGAGCATGCCGGCGTCGATCATCCCCTGCACCATCGAGTGATCGCGGGTGAGCGGGTAGATCTGGCCGGCGCGGATGACGTAGGCGCGGCTGTCGCCGACGTGGCCGACGTCGACCCCGCGGTCGTGGAGGAGCATGGCGACCACGGTGGAGCCGGGGCGCGTGCGGTTCTCCGGGGGGCCGCCGAGGTGGTAGACGCGGCGCCCCGCCTCTTCGATCGCCGCTTTGAGCGCGGCGGCCGGAGAGACGGTGCTCGGCGTCGCCTCCATCACCTCGAAGATCGTGGTGATGGCGGTGCGGCTCGCCTCCTTGCCGCCGTAGTGGCCGCCCATCCCGTCGCAGAGGACGCAGAGGTGACCGAAGCGCGTCTCGGCGTAGCCGCACGAGTCTTCGTTCACCTGCTTGTTCGGATCGCGCCCCGGGTCGCTCGCCTGGGCGAACTCGACCTTGAGGCGCCCCGTGTTGGCGACCTGGGGCTGCATCATGATCTCGGCGCGAAGGGACGGAGGACCATCGAGTAGACCCTACTCCAAACGGACGCTGAACTCGACGGGGCCGAAGCGGAGCTGGGCGCCCGCGGGGACCGGCGTCCAGATCCCACCGGGAATGCGCTGGCCATTGACGTAGGTGCCGTTGTTGGAGTTCTCGTCGCGCACGAGGAGCTGGCCGCTCTCGAACTTGACGACGGAGTGTGTGCCCGAGACACGCGGCTCGGTCAGCAGGATCTGGCAGACCGCGCCGTCGCGGCCGGCGCGCATCTCGAGGCCCGGGGTCACGGTGTAGATGCCGGCGGTGCCGGAGATCGTTGCGCGTGTCGCCATGCCGCCCATCGGCGCGGGGGCGCCGCCGCCGCCGCCACCGCCGTAGTAGTCGGGAGGGCCGCCCATGCCGCCCATCGGCGCGGGGGGGCCGCCGCCGGCGACGACGGGGCGCGGGGGCGCGACCGCGGAGCCGCGCTTCTTGCTGGTGCCGCCGCCGCGCAAGATCGAGACGATCAGCAGGATCAGGATCACGCCGCCGAAGGTGGCGCCGCCGATGAGGAGGTACGGCAGCGGCGCGTCACGGGCTCGAAGCGAGAGGAGCTTGTCGGCGGTGACCGCGCTCGTGCGTCGCGCCTGGTTGTCGTAGACGATCATCCGCGCCGTCATCGCCTCGCCCTTGCCGACGAGGAACTTGTCGGTCTTGGGGAGCTCGAACTCGACCACGCTGTCGCCCGCGGAGACGGCCTTGCCGCGCATGCCAGCTTCGATCAGCGTGCGCTGGGCCTTCTTGGCGTCCTCGATGTTGCCGTTCTGGAGCGAGGCCGGCGCCGCCTGGTTCTTCGGCACCATGTAGATCTCGGCGCGCTGGGCGTTGCCGGCCCAGCAGAAGTTGCCGTAGATCTTCACCGTGCCGCCCGCGTAGATCGGCTCTTGCTTCGCGGCGCGCTCGGTGGCCTCGCGATCGATGTCGATCGGCCACGTGGTGGGATCGATGCCGACGGGCACGTTCTGGAACGTGGCGTCGCCGGCGATCGCCGGGTTGGTGTTGCTGAAGAAGAGCTTGAACGTCTGGGTGATGCTCGGGGCGACGCAGGCCACGCGCCACTTGACGATGTGCATCTTGTTGAAGCGGGTGCGCACCGTGTTGACGATGTTGGCCGCGCGCCCCGACTGCCCGTCGCGAACGATCGTGAAGAAGCCCCCGATCTCGGTGTTGGCCATGCCCTCCATGAACTCACGGGCGTTGGCGCCGAACTCTTCGACGAGCTTGTTCGGGAACCAGACGGAGATGACGGGGACCGGCGTCTTCGGGAGGACGTCGTTGTTCTCCGGGAAGCGGCCCTTGGTCAGGTAGTCCTTGAGCAGGTTCGACGCGGCGGAGTTCGACGTCGCGTCGGCGCCGGCGGAGCCGTTGGAGAGCACCACCATCGCCTGGTGCATGGGGACGACGACGTTCTGCCCGGCGTTGCCGAGCTCCTTGAAGCCGTCGGTGGCCGCCTGCTTGATGATGTTGAAGAGCGGGCGGGTGCGGCCCTGCGCCGGGTAGGTGCGCGGGACGTTGTTGATCGACGTCTGCGCGGCGGCCTTGGTGTTGACCCACTTCGAGTCTTCGACGACGCCTTTGTCGTTGAAGAACATCACGTCGACGATGTCGTTCGGGCCCATCGCGTTGACGAAGGCGGCGGCGACGGCCTTGGCCTCGTCGAAGTTGTTGCCCATGGTCGACGCGGCGTCGATGAGCACCAGCCACGCCGTCCCGACGCCGGGCTGCGCGGTGCTCTCGCCCCAGCGCGCCTTCGATTCGAACTTCGCGGGGGTGTCGGTGCCGTCGACGGTGACGGTGAAGATCGCGTTCTTGTCGGGGAAGTCGAACGACGAGTAGAGCGCGCCGTTGACGTCGAGCGCGTTGGAGACGCAGTCGAGGTTGGCGTCCCCGTTGAGCGAGATGCACGCGCGGGTGACGTCGCTCATCCGCTTGTTCTGGACGACCTCGATCACGGTCGTCAGGGTGGGCGAGCCGTCGGTGGTGCTGGCGCGGGGATCGATGCGGAGAATGTGCGCCTCGGGCGCGGCCGAGGCCGCTCCAGGCGCGAGCAACAGCGCTGCCAGGAATGCGATGGTGAGCGCGGCGCCGCCGCCGAGGGAAGCCAACCGTCGCGTGGTGCGCGGCGGGTGGGGGTCGTGCCCCCAGCCTGGAACGGGAGTGGAAGTCATTGCTCCTCCAACAATGGCAGGGCGATCCGTGAAGGATCGCCCTCTTTGGCGCGCGGTATTCCGCGAGACGCGGGCCGCGTGCGAGGGCCCCACGAGGGCCCGGCTGGGGTCTGGGGCCTGAGGCGGCCCTGGTTCTGGGGCGTAGGCCCCGCGGGTGGGGGCGCCGACGGCCCCCCACGATGGTGGAGCGCTCGTGGCTCCTTCAAGCGAGAGACGAGATCGTTCAACCGCGTCCCACGACGTTGACGACCATGACGCTGTAGCCGCCGAAGCGGACTTTGTCGCCGTCGCGCAGCTCCCTCCGGCCCTGGAAGCCGATGGCTTCTTCGTTGTGGAAGGTGCCGTTGGTGGAGCCCTGGTCGACCAGGTAGAAGCGCGAGCCGTCGACCTCCACGGCGGCGTGGTGGGTCGAGGTCGTGCCGTGCGCGATCTCGATGTCGACCTTCTGGCCCGTTTCGGCGCGGCCGATGGAGTTCTTGCCTTGCCACAGAGGCCAGAATTTGCCGAGGACGTCGTCCTGGTAGCTGACCAGGAAGCCGGCGAGCGCGCGGCGCCCTTCCGCCCCGACGGCTGAGCCCGCCCCCTGGGCGCTGGAGGGCGCCATCGGCGGCGCGGGCGGGGGGCCCATCGGCGGCGGGCCGTAGTTGCCGGGAGGCGGCGGGGCCGGTGGAGGCGGGCCGAAGTCGCCCATCGGCGCGGACTGCGCGTACGCGGTCGCGCCGAACTGATCGGGGCCGCCCATGCCCTGCGGCGGGCCATACCCGGGCGGCGGAGCCGGCGGGGGGTAGCCGCCCGAGTTGTCCGGAGCCGGCGGGTAGCCGCCCGGGGAGGGAGGCGGCCCAAAGCCCGGCGGCGGCCCCGGCGGCGGGCCGAACGTGCCCTGATCGGGAGGGGGGCCGTACGCCGGCGGCGGACCAAAACCGCTGTCGGCCACGCCGAACCCCGGGGCTCCCGGCGGGGGGCCGTACGCCGGCGGCGCGGGCGGGGGATTGTACGTCGCCGGTGAGGGCGGCGGACCGAACCCTGGGGGCGCCGGCGGCGGGCCAAATCCGCCGTCGGGCGGTCCGTAGCCCTGGGGCGGTCCAAAGCCCGGAGGACCCGGCGGGGGACCGTAGTTGGGCGGCCCCGGCGGCTGCCCGTAGCCCGGTGGACCCGGCGGGGGACTGTAGTTGGGCGGTCCATATCCGTCGTTGGGTGACCCCGGCGGGGGACCGTAGTTGGGCGGTCCATATCCGTCGTCAGGCGGCCCGTAGCCCGGCGGCCCCGGCGGCGGGCCAAAGCCCGGTGGACCCGGCGGCGGCCCGTAGCCCGGCGGCCCCGGCGGCGGGCCAAAGCCACCCGGTGCGCCGAAGCCCGGCGGCGGGCCGCCAAAGCCCGGCGGCGGACCCGGCGGGCCGCCAAAGCCCGGCGGCGGACCCTGCGGACCACCGAAGCCCGGCGGAGGCCCGAAGCCCGGCGGAGGCGGAGGCGGGCCTCCGAACCCGGAAGGACTGGGAGGACCAATCGGCGAGGCGCAGACAGGGCAAAACTTATCAGCGGGAGTCGCGGGCGCGCCGCAACGCGGACAGATCATGTTGACCCTTCTCTCGAGGACCCGGCGGAGGCACGACGCCGAGGCGCGTCGCGCGAGCGAGCATACCGTGGCCGCTCGGTCGCGGATCAAGAGAAGTTCGACGTGACCGGTTCATCAGGCGTCGCGCCCGGCGCGCGGGCTGCCGCGATTCGCGTCGGCCGAGTGAAGTCAAGGCTGATCCGCGCGCGGGCGCCAAAATGCACGAACCCGCGCGTACACGAGGCACGCACGGGCAGTGGGGAGAAACTAGAAAGCGGGGAGAAAAAAGAGCGCTGCGAACCAGCGCTCCCGAGGGAGGCTGGCGATGAGGCCGCGCACGGCCCCATTCCGGGAGGACGCGCTCTCGGCGGCGCTCAGTCTTTCGCGTCGCGAACGCGAGCCGCCTTGCCAGCGAGGCCGCGCAGGTAGAAGAGGCGCGCCCGGCGAACCACGCCGCGCGACACGACCTCGACCTTTTCGATCCGGGGGGTGTGGACGAGGAACACGCGCTCCACCCCGACGTTGAAGCTCACCTTGCGGACGGTGAACGTGCTGCGAGCTCCGGCGCGGTGGCGCTTGAGGACGACGCCCTGGAAGACCTGGACGCGCTCCTTCTCGCCTTCGACGATGCGGTAGTGGACGCGCACGGTGTCGCCGACGCGGAACTCCGGCATCCCTTCGCGGGTCTGGGTCGCTTCGATTTTCCCAATGATGGGATACGTGAGCATGTCGGCAATCCTTCTCGAGTTTGTCTGCGGGGGCCGCGCGAAAGGCGGGGGCCGCCGCGGGAGGCGCGCATTATGCACAGGGGGTACTAGCTGTCAACGATGACAGCTGATACCGGGGACCAATTAACGGCGTACGGGGATGATCTGAACGCGGCGGGCTTCGCCTTCGCCGTCGCTCTTCGTGACGACGCCGGCGAACTTGGCGAGCGCGAGGTGCACGACCCTGCGGTCCTGCGGGTTCATGGGCTCGAAGGTGATGATCTTGCCCTCGTCCACGGCCTGCTTGCCGAGCCTCCGGGCCATCGAGGAGAGCGTGTCCTCGCGGCGAGCGCGGTAGCCCTCGGCGTCGATGATCACGTGACGACGGCGCTTACCGGGGCGGTTGACGACGCGGTTCGAGAGGAACTGAAGCGCGGTGAGCGTCTGCCCCTTCTTGCCGATCACCCGGCCGGCGTCCTTGCCCTCGACCTCGAGGCGGATGTCCTCCGGCGGATCTTCCTCTTCGTTCTCGAGGAGGTCGACGGTGCAGTCCATCCCCATCCCCGCGAGCACGTCGATGACGAAGTCGAGGGCCGTGTCGGCGCGCCCGTCCTCTTCGAAAGGGGGAAGCTCCACCTTGGGCTCGAGCCGATCGTTCATCGGGGCCAAGGCCACCGGTGCGGGCGCAAGGTTCGTCTCTTCTACGCTGCCATTATCCACGGACACGTGCTTTTCCCTTTCCAAGCGTGGGCGTCGGCTTGCCGTCGTCGCCCTCAGTCTTTTCGCGCACCTCGATCGTCCCGGGCGAGTTGGCCTTCGCCTTCAGGTAACGTTCTACGAGGAGCTGCTGCCCGATCCCGAGCCACGTGTTCGTGAGCATGTAGACGCCGAGGCCGGCGGGGAGGAACAGCATCATGAACGTGAACACGGCCGGCATCATGTACATCATCATCTTCTGCTGCTGAGCGTCGCCCTGCGGCGGCATCATCTTCTGCTGGATGAAGCTCGACGCCCCGAGCACGATCGGGATGATGAAGTACTTGCCCGGCGACGCGAGGTCCGGGATGAACGGGCCGAACGGCACGTGATAGAGCTCGACCGCGGTCTGGAGCGCGGAGTAGAGCGCCCACCACACCGGCATCTGCAGGAGCATCGGAAGGCACCCGAGCACCGGGTTGGTGACGCCGTTCTTCTTCCAGAGCTCCTGGGTCGCGAGGCCGCGCTGCGTGGCGTCGTCCTTGTACTTCTCGTTGAGCGCGTCCATCTCCGGCTTGAGCTTGCGCATCGCGATGCTGCTCTTGATCTGGGTCAAGCTCAGCGGGAACAGCGCGGTGCGCACGGTCATCGTCATCAGGATGATCGCCAGGCCCCACGAGCCGGTGAAGCCGTGGAGCTTGTGCAGGTACCAGACGAGCGCGCGGGCGATCGGCGCGAACATGCCGAGGTTGAGCACCTCGGTCGCGCCGTGGCCGACCTCGGCGAGGAGCTGGCGATCCTTCGGGCCGTTGAAGGTGAGCACCTTGTACTCGACCGTCTGTTGCGGCTTGAGCTCGATCTCCGGGTACGCGAGGCGGGCGCGGTAGGTGTGCCCGAAGCCGGGATCCTTGTCCTTGTCGGCGTGCCCCGGGCTGAGGATGTCTTCGATCCGCGTCTCGGCGACGGGCTTGCCTGGGCCCTCGAGCGGGATGGCGATCTTGGTGAAGTAGTTCGAGCTCACGGCGACGAAGCGGGGCTCGCCCGGACTCCGGCGCCAGTGCTCCGGGGTGAACTCCTTCTTCTTGAACGAGTCCGGATCGAAGTCGCTCGGACCTTGCTTTTCGGTCTTGTCCGTCGTCCCCGCCATCGTCTCGGTCAGGTGCTGCGACTGGCGCCCGAGCGATCCCTCGGTGTCCTTCTTCGTCTCGAAGGCCGTCTGCTCGAGCGCGAGGCGGTGCTTCTTCGGCTCGGCCGCGAGGTTCTGCACCTTGAGATCGACGGCGAGCTCGAAGGGCTTGTCGGTCGCGCTGATCGTCTTCGTCAGCGCCGTCGTGTCGTTCGTGAAGGTGAACGTGCAGCTCTTGCCGTTGGTCGCGGCGAGCTTCCAGTCGAGGTCGTCGTAGGCGACCTGCTGGGCCCCATCGCCCGGCGCGCGCAGGTTGGTGCGCAGCGGCATCCGCCCTTGATCGTGGGTCTTCGAGGCCAGATCGATCTGCTTGCGATCCTGCTTGGGCTGGTTCTCGACGTCGACGAAGTAGTCAGCGTTCGTGAGGACGAAGCTCCGGAGCGACCCGCCCTGGCTCGACAGCTGCGCGGTGAAGCCGCTCCCGTCGATCTTGCAAAGCGCTTCCGCCGGGCGCTCCGCCGCGGGCGCGGCGGTGTAGTCCATGATCAGCGGCTGGTGCTCGACCACGCCGGCGCCGAAGATCGCCTTCCTTCCGTATTGCCAGAAGAGGAAGATCGCCAGGCCGAGTAACAGCCATTTCGTGATGCTACTGCGTTCCATGAATCCTTTCGGGGGCCGGGGGCGCGTGATCGCGCCACCCGAATCCTGAGAGCGCGCCTCGGAGTGTGATCGCGGCGGCCGTCGTCGCCAACTCGGCGTGCCGCCGGTGGCTGGGCCAGAGCGCTCGCCCGGCGCGAGAGGCTGGGGCGGTGGCGAGCGGTAGGTGGAGGGCTCTCGAGGGTCTCGTACTGCGGGTCAGACCTCTTGGTTCAATGAGGGAAAATGGGAACTGACTCTCCGCGGATCGCTTTTGAATTGACCGGCGTCCCCTGCGTTGAATCGGCCGTAGATCCGCCCTGCGTGGGCTCCTCGTGAGCGTTGGGCGAGGAGTGGCAGGCGGGGTCTGCGGCCGCGGGCGGCGCGGCGGCGACATGGCGGGGAGGTGGGGGCGGGTCGAAGCCGCCCGGGTGAAACGGGTGGCACTTACACAGGCGCTTGGCCGAAAGCAAGCTCCCGCGGAGCACGCCGTGGCTCTGGATGCAAGCCGCTGCATAGCGCGAGCAGGAGGGCTCGAAGCGACACACGGGCCCGAACGCCGCGCGGAGCAGCCGCGACAGCGTGAGCTGATAGAGGCGGATCAACGCGAGCAGTGCGGATTTGATCATGCCCCGGTCCAGCGGCGGTGAGCTTGCGTCTGTCCCGTTCGACGCGCAAGGCCCGGCGCCGTCGCGGCGAGCTCAACGTGGGGCATGAGGGCCGCCCGGCGGGCGCGCGGCGGCGAGGTCGGCCGCTCGGCGGAACAGCGCGGACTTGGCCTGGCGCACCTGGGCTTCGAGCTCGCCCGCAGGCAGCGTGTGGGCGCCGGGCCGGACGATGATCACCACGTCGAGGTTGTCCGGGAACGCGTCGGGGTTCTTCCGGAAGGCCTCTCGCACGAGGCGCTTGGCTCGGTTTCGCGTGACCGAGCCGCCGACCTTCTTCGAGGCGACGACGCCGAGACGCGCCGGGCCTGCGCTCTCGCGAGGTTGGAGCAGCAGGAGCAGATGCCGGGTCGGAACACGGGCCGAGGGCGCGTTCTGGATGCGAACGAACTCGGGCCGCTTTCGGATCCGCCGGGCGCGCGGGAATTCGTACATGGCGCCACGGGCTTCGAGGCCTGATGAAAGCCTCGAGGTTGAATTTGCGCGCCTCGACGAGCCCAGGCGCCCGCGAGGGACGCCTGGGTGAAGAGGCCGCTTCCGGCGGGGACGCCGCCGAGCGATCTACTTCTCGTAGATCTTGGTGGCGAGGCGAGCGCGACCCTTGGCGCGGCGGTTGTTGATGATTTTCCGCCCACCGACGGACGCCATCCGGGCTCGGAAACCGTACTTGCGCGCGCGGCGCGTATTGTGGGGCTGGTAAGTGCGCTTCATGGGGCGCGCAAGAGAGCACAGGCTGAACACACGGTCAACCACGATCCTGCGACGCGCCCTGGCGATTCGCCTGCCCCCCGCTTCGTCTCCCACCCGGCCGGGCTCCTCGTGTAGCCTCGGGGGCGTGAAGGAAGCCGGCACGAAAATGGGCGAAATCACGAGAGAACCTCGGCCGAAGGCACGGGTGGGGGCGCTGGCCCTCGGAATGGCGGCGGCGCTGGCGACGGCGGCGGTGCCCTCGGTCGCCGCGGCGCAGCAGCGCTCCTTCTACCTTGACCGCCTCTTCGTAGCCGGCGCTCCCGAGGACGCGATCGGAATGTGGCGCCCACAGATGGGCGAGAAGACGCGCTTCTTCGGTCAAGCGGCGCTCGGCTTCTCCTACGACGCCTTTCGCGTGGAGAACCACATCGAAGACGCGAACGTTCGCTACAAGTACTCCGCGCCGATCCAGCCCCAGCTCACCACCTACCTCGACGTCGGCGTAGAGCTCCTCGATCGCTTCGCCTTCCAGGTAGAGATGCCGGTGATCCTTTACCAATCGGGCGGGAAGACCTCGAGCTCGCAAGGCGCCGGCACCGCGGTCGCGTACAAGCACGTCGCGCCGATGGACATGCGGATGGATGTCCGGGCGATCCTCTTTCGCAACGACACGCGCTCGTTCAAGCTCGGCGCCCAGGCCGGCGTGTGGATCCCGACGGGCGACGCGCAATCTTTCGGGGGCGACGGCGGCGCGAGCGGGTCGCTCGGGCTCGCGATGGAGATCGATCTCAAGAAGGTGTTCTTCGTCGTCAACACCGGGCCCCAGTTCCGACCCACGGGTGGTGTCAACGACTTCAGCGTGGTCAACGAGTGGCGCTACGGCGGCGGCGCGTTCCTCCCGATGCGGGACGGCGCCTTCCGCCTCGGCGCGCAGATCTTCGGCTCGTTCGGCTTCGGTCAGAAGAGCACGTACTCCGCGCCGAACACGCCGCTCGAGTGGCTCGCCGAGGCCCGCATCGCCACCGACGTGAAGAAGCGCGGGTACATCAGCTTCGGCGGCGGATCGCGCCTCACCGCGGGCTACGCGCCGGACTTCCGCGTCGTCGCGCTCGCCGGCTACTCGTTCCCCATCGCCGACACCGATCCGGGATCACCCGGCAAGCGCTTCAAGGCCGAGCGCTACGCGGAGCACGGCGCTGACACCGATCACGACGGGATCCCCGACGACATCGATCTTTGCCCGACCGATCCCGAGGACGGCAAGCCGCCGAACCCCGACGACGGATGTCCCGCGCTCGCCGATCGCGACGGCGACGGCATCCCCGACGTCAACGACAAGTGCCCGGATCAGCCGGAAGATTTCGATGGGATCGACGACGCCGACGGCTGCCCCGAAGACGACTCGGACAAGGACGGCATCATGGACGCGCAGGACGCCTGCCCCAAGGAGCCGGGCGAGCCCGACGCGGATCCGAAGAAGAACGGCTGCCCGAAGTTCATCCGGCGCATCAGCGGATCGAGCGAGATCCAGATCCTGAAGACGATCGAGTTCGCGACGGGCAAGGCGACGATCCTCCAGAAGAGCTTCCCGATCGTCGACGAGGTCGTGCGCCTCGTGAAGGTGAATCCGGACATCGCTCACCTCGACATCGAGGGGCACACCGACAACAAGGGCTCCGACGAGCTCAACGAGCGGCTCTCCAACGAGCGCGCCCACGCCGTCATGAAGTACATGGTCGAGCACGGGATCGCCGAGGGCCGCCTCTCCGCCGCGGGCTACGGGCCGAAGCGCCCCATCGCCGACAACAACACCGCCGACGGTCGGCAGCGCAATCGTCGCGTCGAGTTCCACATCGTCAACAACGTGGAGCCGGCGAAGCCCGCGGCCCCTGGCAGCCTCGCGCCCGGCTCGGGCGAGGGCGGGCGAGACGCGCCCGCGCCCGCGGCGGAGTGAGAGCGTATTCACCAGCCTGCCGCGCGGCAGGCTGGTGAACACCGCTCAGCGGCTCGTGAGCGCGGCGTCGGCGAGGAGCGCCTCGAGCGCGGTCGCGTCGCGCACGGGCGCCGAGCAAGCGCGCCCGCGGCAGACGTAAGCCACCGTCGCGCCGGGCTCCCCGCTCTTTCCTGCCGCCGCGATCGTCGCTGCGGCGAGCGACGCGGGGACGTCGGGATCGACGTGGATGACGCTGCGGTTCGGCAGGTATTTGCGGAAGACGACGTCGGCGAGCGACCGCGTCGCGGGGGAGTCGATCGGGCCGACGAGCACGACGTCGGTGCTGCCGCGCACCAGACGATCGAGCGCGAGCAGCGTCTGGCTCATCCCCATCGCGGTCTCCATCGCGGAGCCGGCGAGGAGCGCGAGCTGCTTCTCTCCGGGCGCGAAGAGGCTCTCGTCGCTCATCGTCCCGAGGCGCAGGCAGAGCGTCGCCGCCATCGCCGCGGCGGAGGGGCTCGCCTGATCGTAGGCGTCCTTGGTCCTCGTGATCAGCGCGTCGCCGTCGTCGGGAGAGAACCAGAAGCCGCCCTCGCCGCGGTCCCCGTGGTGCTCGATCATCGCGGCGCAGATCGCGCGCGCGACGCTCGCGTAGTGGGCGTCGCCGGTCGCCTCGAAGAGGTCGAGCGCGGCGTTGCCGAAGTAGGCTTGATCGTCGAGGAATCCAGGCCGATCCGACGCGGCGACGCCGTCCTTGAAGTAGCGGCCGACGCGCCCGTCGCGCACGAGCTTCTCCTCGATCGCGGCGAAGCCGGCCCGCGCGGCGTCGACCCACGCGGGCTCGCCCAGCGCGCGGCCCGCGTCGGCGAGCGCGCCGAGCAGGAGGCCGTTCCAGCTCGCCAGCACCTTGTCGTCGCGCGACGGCCGCTCGCGCTTGGCGCGGTAGGTGAGCATCGCGAGCTTCGCGTCGGCGAGCGCGGTCGCCGCGTCGGCGACGGGGACGCCGAGCTCGGCGGCGACGCGCTCGATCGGCCGCATCTCGGAGAGGACGGTCGCGCCGCTCGTTTCGAAGTTCCCCTCGGGCGTGATCCCGAAGTAGAGGCGCGCGGCTTCGCGCGGCGTCCCCGCGCTGACCGCGGCCTCGAGATCGGCCGGCGTCCACACGAAGAACGTGCCCTCATGGCCCTCGGAGTCAGCGTCCTGCGAGGCGTAGAAGCCGCCCGACGCGTCGCGCATTTCGGCGAAGAGGTAGCCGACGAGCTCTCGCGCCGTCGCCGCGTAGGAGGGCGTGCCGAGCGCGCGCCACCCGTCGACGTAGAGGCGGAGGAGGAGCGCGTTGTCGTAGAGCATCTTCTCGAAGTGGGGGACGAGCCAGCGCTCGTCGGTCGAGTAGCGGTGGAAGCCGCCGCGGAGGTGGTCCCAGATCCCGCCGGCCCGCATGCGATCGAGGGCGAGCGCGACGCTGCCGCGGGCGACGCCGTCGCCTTCGAGCGCGCCCGCGCGGAGCAGGATGTCGAGGGCCATCGTGTTGGGGAACTTGGGCTTCGAGCCGAAGCCGCCGTGGCGCTCGTCGAAGCGCGTGAGCAGCGCACGCGACGCCTTGAGCAAGAGATCCGGCCCTGGCTCCGCCGCGGCTCTCGGCGTTTGCTGCACGCGCCCGATCGCCTGCGTCAGCTCCTGCGCCTGCTCCTCGACGTCGCCTCGCTGCGTCGCGTACGCGTCGGCGAGCGCCGTGAGCACCTGGGGGAAGCCGGGCATGCCGTACTTCTCGCGCGGCGGGAAATAAGTCCCCGCGAAGAACGGCCGCTGATCCGGCGTCAAGAACACCGTCAACGGCCAGCCGCCCGAGCGCCGCATGATCTGAACGACGAGCTGGTAAATTTGATCGAGGTCCGGCCGCTCTTCGCGATCGACCTTGATGTTGACGAAGCGCTCGTTCATCAGCGCGGCGATGGCCTCGTCCTCGAACGACTCGTGCTCCATCACGTGGCACCAGTGGCAGGCCGCGTAGCCGATCGAGAGCAGGATCGGCTTGTCTTCCCGGCGCGCCCGCTCGAGCGCCTCGGCGCCCCAGGGGTACCAATCGACGGGGTTGTTGGCGTGCTGGAGGAGGTACGGGGAGGATTCGCGGGAGAGGCGGTTCGGGGTTGCCATCGCTCACGGCACGTAACGCCACCGTTGCCCGGCGGGAAGCCGCCGCGGCCCTAGAGCACCGAACAGGTTGAAATCCGGCTCTTTTCGGTCCATTTCAACCCGTTCGGTGCTCTAGCGCAGCGTTACCGCGAGCCGGTACGCGAACTGCCCGCTCGTATCGGCCGGATCCCGCGCCGCCTCGGCCGCCTCGACGAGCAAGTAGTACGTCCCCGCCGCGAGGTCGTGCGCGTACTCGTCCGCCGGCGCGGATCCGGTGCCGTCGATCCGCGAGCAGAAGCCGCGGCCGGAGTCATCATCGCGGCCGAGCTCCACGCCGCTTTCGTTGAAGAGCGTGAGGAGGCTGTCGATGTCGTTCGACTCGCACGTCTCGGTGTTGCCCTCGATCACCTCGGCGCGAAGCGATTTTCCGGCCGGCACCGTGAGCGCGAAGAAATCCGCGTCGGTGCTCACCGCGTGAACACCGCGCGCGAAGGCGTCGGCGCCGACGATCGACGTGGCCTTGATCGTGAGGTCGTTGGGTTCGAACTCGGCGCCCGCGCTGGCCTCGAACGTCGCCTGAAGCACGTAGGCCGAGATCAGAGAGGCGCCGGTGCGCTCCTCGACCGACACGTAGTAGCTGCCGGCTGGGAGCGGGACGACGAGGGCCGAGCAGGTGAAGATCCCGCTGTTGTCGTCGGCGTAGAGCTGCACGCCAACGCCGTCCCAGATCCGCAGCGTCGTCTGGATCGTCGCGCAGTCGCGGTCGCTCCCTTCGAACGTCTCGAGGCGGACGACCGTGGGCTGCGCGAGGATCATCTGCACGTAGTCCTGATCGAGCGCGGGGAAGATCGCGCCGCCGATCGAGGTGCTCCCGGTGATCTTCGCCGCCGCCGCTGCGTCCGCGTCCGCGAGGTTGCCGTTGGGTTCGAGCTCGACGATCGTCTCGAGGAGGCTCGTCGCGCCGCCGCTACCGCCCGCACTGGTGCTCGTACTCGTACTCGTGCTCGAAGCGTCTTGGTCACTCGTGCCGGTGCTCGCGCTCGCGCCGTCGTGGCCGCCGATGCCTGTCCCGCCCGCGCGGTTGCCTCGATCGATGTCCGAGGTCTGCGCGCAGCCGAGAGCGGCCGCGACGCCCAGGCCGCAGATCAAGGTCGTCGCACTTCGCTTTGCCAACGCGGTCATGGGCCCCTCCTCGGGGCTTCGATGTCCGCCGCCGCGCGCGCGATTCCGGCGTCGAGCGAGGCGCGCGGTTCCGGGCTTTCCTCCTGGCCGCCTTCACGCTACGGCGCCCCTTGCGGTCGGGGGCCCGCTCGTTCGGGATCACGGCTGCACGCCGCCCGGCGAGCCGGGATCCGCGCCGCGGTTCGCTCAACCATGACGGAACTCGCGCTCATCTTCGGCATCGGCGCCCTCGGGCTCGTCTTTGCCGGTTATCTGGCGCGCTGGGTGATCGCCCAGCCGGCAGGTGACGGGGAAATGCCGCGCTACGCCGCGCTGATCCGCGGCGTGGCCGAGGCCTTTTTTCGCAAGCAGAGCAGCACGATCGCCGCCGTCTCCGCCGTGCTCGGCGGGGCGATTTTTCTCGCCTACGGCCTGCTCCGTCGCGCCGGGGAGATCGATCCCGTCCCGGCCCTCGAGCTCGGCCTGTGGCTGACGATCTCGTTCGCGTTCGGCGTGGCGAGCTCCGTCGCCGTCGGGCACGTGGCCCAGTGGATCTCGACGCGCACCAGCGCGCGCGCGGCCGCCGCGGTTCGAAGGTCCGTCGATCACGCCCTCCAGATCGCGATCCGCGGGGGCGCGGTGAGCGGCCTCTTCGCGACCGCGACGAGCCTCCTCGGCCTGGCCGGCCTCTTCGCCGCGGTCCTGGTCACCAAGGGCGGCTTCGGATCCGAGCCCGCCGCCGCGCTCAAGCTCGCGCCCACCATCCCGTGGATGATCGCCGGCTACGCGCTCGGCGCCTCGTTCGCCTCGCTCCTCGCCACGCTCGGGGGCGGCACCTTCGCCAAAGCGTGCGACATCGGGGCCGATCTGGCGGGCAAGGAGAGCGGCGTCGGTGAAGACGATCCGCAGAACCCCGCGACGATCGCCGATCTCGCCGGCGATCACCTGGGCGACTGCGCTGCGCGGGCGACGGGCCTCTTCGAGTCCACTGTCGCGGAGAACCTCGGCGCCATGCTCGCCGGATCGATGCTCTACCGGCAGAACGCTTCGATCAAGGGCGCCCTCTCGGTGATGCTCTTCCCGCTGGTGACGCGCGCCTTCGGCCTCGTCGCGGGGATGTTCGGGGTCATGGTCGTGCGCACCGACGACCGCGAGGTGCCCTTCGCCGCCTTCGCGCGCGGGCTCTACGTCACCGCCGTGCTCCACGCCGTCGGCGTCGCCGGAGCGGCAAAATGGCTCCTCGGCGCGCACTGGGTCAGCTTCCTCGGCTGCGCCGGCGTCGGCATCGCCTCCGGGATCGCCTTCTTCCACGCGGTCCAGTACTACACCGACGCCGCTCGCAGGCCGGTGCGCGAGCTCGCCGAAGCCTCGCGCGCCGGGCCCACGTTCAACTTGCTCCACGGCGTCGCGACGGGGCTCGAGAGCTCGGTGATCCCGCTGGGGATCATCCTCGTGGCGACGTTCGGAGCGTACCGCCTCGGCGCCCGGACCGGCCTCGCCGAGGGCGGCCTCTTCGGTACCGCCGTGGCCACCATGGGCCTGCTCGGGACCGCCTCGTACGTGCTGTCGATGGATGCGTTCGGCGCCATCGCCGACAACGCCGGCGGCCTGGTGGAGATGACCATCGCCCGGGATCGCCCCGACGTGCGCGGTCGGACCATGGTCCTCGACGCCGTCGGCAACACCGTCAAATGCTTGACCAAGGCGTACGGCAGCGGCGCGGCGGCGCTCGCCTCGCTGCTCCTCGTCGCCGCGTACGCCGACGAAGCGCGGCGCCGGGCGGGCCTGGTCGGTAAATCAGGCGCGGCCGCGTCGATCAACCTCGCCCTCGATCGCCCGGAGATTTACCTCGGCGCGCTCGCGGGCATCCTGCTCGTCTTCTGGCTCGCCTCCCGCGCCATCCTCGGCGTCGCCCGCGCCGGACGTCGCGTCCTCGACGAGGCCCGCCGCCAGCTCAAGGATCGGCCGGCCGGCTTCGTCCCTGACCACGAGGCTTGCGTCGAGATCGCGTCCCGCGTGGCACTTCGCCACATGATCATGCCCGCCGTGGTGGCGGCCTCGGCGCCGGTCGCGGTAGGACTTGCCTTGCGCTTCGCCAGAACGGAGGATAATCCTCTCGTTGCCGCTGATTCGGTCGCGGCCTTGATCATGGCCGGGACGGTGGCCGGTGTTCTTGGCTCACTCCTGCTTGGCAACGCGGGAGCGGCCTGGGACAACGCCAAGAAGTACATCGCGACCGGCGCCCACGGCGGCCGACACCTCGTGGATGAGACCGGCGCTCGCGTGGACAACCCGACGTACAGCGCCGCCCTGGTCGGCGACACGTTCGGCGATCCCCTGAAGGACACCGCCGGCCCCGCGATGCACGTCCTCGTGAAGATGCTGCCCGTAGTTACGATCGTCTTTTTGCCCTTTTTCTTGTGAGCAACCCCGGCCCTCCGCGCGTGCTCACAGGCGGCCTCCGGGCCAGCCGCTTCCGCGTTTTACCCGACGAGACCCTCGTCCCCTGAAAATCCCGCGTCTGCGCTGTTTCCATCCAGCGCGCGGGGTTCCTACGAAAACAACCGAGGCCTGTGCCCCCGATCTCCGACGCCTTGTCCACCCTGAGCGACCGCGGCCTCCGCAGGCTGCTCGGCGCTCGAACGTTCCTCCGCGGCCTGGAGTACTTCCGGCGCCGTGTCGTCGAGGACATCACCATCAACGAGATGACGGCCAGCGGTACGGTCCGAGCGTCCGACTCGGAGCCTTACCCGGTGACGGTCGAGCTCACCCCCGACGGGATCAAATCGCAGTGCAACTGCCCCGCGTACGCGAAGGGCGGACAGCACTGCAAGCACGTCGCGGCGCTGCTGATCAGCGTGCGGGATCAGGCCCGGGGCACCCAGCCGCGGCGCGATCCTCCGCCGATGCCGATGCCGACGCTCTTGCCCCAGACGGCCCACGCGGGCGGCGGCGGCGAGGTGCAGAGCAAGCGGGTGCGGCGGCGTGATCGGCGCGGCCGCTCCCAGGCGGCGGCGATGGGGAGCCCGCCGGGCCTCGCGTCGTCGGAGCGGGGCCAGTCGCCCGAGCGCGGTCAGTCCCCCGAGATCCGCCAATCGTCCGAGCGTGGCCAGTCGGTCGGGGCGGCCACCTTCGTCGCGGCCCCGCTGCAGGACGCGACCGCGCGGCAGACAGGCATCGGCGCCTGGCTCCCGCCGGAAGGCTCCAGCGGCGGCCGCCGGGTGGAGTTTCGCCTCCATGTTCGCCCCGGCGGCATCACCGTCACGGTGCTCGACGCCGAGGCGCGCGTCCCCGTGCTCCCGTCCGCCGTGCTCGCCTGGCAGACGCTTTACCCGACGCCGGATCGCGACGCGCTCCGCCTCCTCGCTCGCTTCGAAAGCGGCAACGCTCGCCACCCCGCGGTCGACCTCCGCGGCGAAGACGTCGCGGATCTCCTCCCGCTCCTCGAAGGCCAGCGCGTGCTGCTCGAGCCGTCGCTGATGCAGCTCCGCTTCGGCGACGACTCCCTCCGCCCCCGGTTCGACGTAGAGCTCGTCGGCGGCGACACGATCATCGTCAAGGCGAGCTTCGAGCGCGTCGGCGACAAGCGCCGCTTCTCGCTGCTGCAGGGCGGCTGGTACGAAGGCTGGCCCGCCTGGCAGATCGACACGCAGGAGGGCATCGCCCGGCGCGTCGACAAGCGCGTCTCCCCCGCGGCGATGCGGCGGCTCCTCCGCTCGCCCACCATCGGCGAGCCGATGCGCGAGCTACCGCGGATCATCATGCAGGGCCTGCCCAAGATCGCCCTCGAGGTCGGCGCCGAGCTCCCCGAGCTCAGCCAGGTCGCCGACGTCGTCGACCTGCTCCCCACGTTCCGCATGCGCGCGGGCGGCTCGCTGATCGACGCCCAGGTCCAGCTCTTCGCGGCCTACGGCGACGAAGAGATCGCGGTCCGCGCCGACGGCATCTCGCTCCCGGTGATCATCCAGCCGCCGGAGGAGGGGATGAAGCGCGCCCGCTGCATCCGCGTCGACATCGCCGCGCAGCAGATGGCCGCGACCAAGCTCAACGCGCTCGGCCTCAAGCCCGACGAGACGGGCGAGTCCTTCGTCGCCAGCGGCGACGCCGCGATCCGCTTCTGGAGCGAAGGCCTGGCCGAGCTCCCCGACGACTGGGACCTCTTCGTCCCCGAAGACCTGGTCGACACCCAGGTCCGCCACAAGCCCATCGGCATCTTCGCCAAGGTCACCAGCGGGATGGACTGGCTCAACGTCAAGCTCACCTACGAGAGCGAAGGCGTGGCCGTGGACCGCGACGAGCTCCGCCGCTGCATCGCCCAGGGCAAGAAGTACGTGCGCCTGGAGGACGGCTCCTTCGCCGCCTTCGATCCCGAGAGCGTCAAGGCGATGATGGAGCGCGAGGTCGAGATCATGACCGCCGCCGGCAAGACCGGCCGCCTCGCGCTGGCCCACGCCGGCCGCGTCCAGGAGCTGCTCCAGCAGGCCTCCGGATCGAGCGTCACCGCGAGCGCGCGCGAGCTCTTCCAGAAGCTTGGGAGCATCGAGGAGATCGAGGCCACCAAGAAGCCGCGCAACCTCAAAGCGACGCTGCGGCCCTACCAGGACTCGGGCCTCTCGTGGCTCAAGTTCATCCACGACATCGGCTCCGGCGGCGTCCTCGCCGACGACATGGGCCTCGGCAAGACGGTGCAGACCATCGCCCTCCTCCTCGCCGTCAAGCAGGAAGAGAAGCACCTCCGCACCTTGATCGTGGCGCCGACCAGCGTCGTCACCAACTGGGAGCGCGAGCTCGCCCGCTTCGCGCCGACGCTCTCCGTCGCGCTCTGGCACGGCGCCGATCGCAAGGAGCAAGCGGAGGCCGTGAAGGACGCCGAGGTGGTGATCACCAGCTACGCGCTCCTCCGCCGCGACGAAGAGTTCCTCTCCAAGCTCGACCTCACCTACGCGATCCTCGACGAGGCGCAGCACATCAAGAACCCGATGAGCGCGACCGCCGCCGCGGCGAAGCGCCTCCACCCCAAGCGCCGCCTGGCCCTCACCGGCACGCCGATCGAGAACCGCCTCTCGGAGATCTGGTCGATCTTCGACTTCGTCTCGCCCGGCCTCCTCGGCCCGCTCGATCGCTTCGAGCAGCGCTACAGCCGCCCGATCGAGGCCGGCGACTACAAGACCGCGCAGCGCCTCCGCTCCACGATCCACCCGTTCATCCTGCGCCGCACGAAGAGCGAGGTCGCGAAGGATCTCCCGGAGAAGATCGAGACGGATCAGATCTGCGATCTCACCGGCGAGCAGCGCAACGTCTACCTCGCGGTCGCGCGCGAGGTGCGGGCCCAGGTCCTCGGCGAGGTCGAGCGCGTCGGCCTCGCGAAGAGCCAGATCCAGATCCTCGCGGGCCTGACGCGCCTGCGCCAGGCGGCCTGCGATCCGCGCCTCCTCGGCCTCCCGCGCGACTACAGCGACGAGGACTCGGGCAAGCTCGTGGCCCTGCGCGAGCTGATCTCCAACGCGGTTGAAGGGGGCCACAAGGTGCTCGTCTTCAGCCAGTTCGTGATGATGCTCAAGATCATCGAGAAGGCGATGAAGGAAGACGGCGTGCCCTACGAGTACCTCGACGGCTCGACCAAGGACCGTCAACCGCGCGTCGACAACTTCCAGAACAACCCGGCGGTCCCGGTCTTCTTGATCAGCCTCAAGGCCGGCGGCACGGGGCTCAACCTCACCGCGGCCGACACAGTGATCCACTTCGATCCCTGGTGGAACCCGGCGGTGGAGCAGCAGGCCACCGACCGGGCGCACCGCATCGGCCAGACCAAGGTCGTCACCGCCTACCGCCTCGTCGCGGCGGGCACGATCGAGGAGAAGATCCTCCAGCTCAAGGCCAAGAAGCGCGAGCTCGTGGCCTCGGTCCTGAGCGAGGATGCGGGGGGCGCGAAGAAGCTGACCAAGACCGATCTGGAAGAGCTCTTCGCCGTCGATTAGCGCGGTTTCGGAGGATTCGCAGCTCGTCAGCGTCAGCGTCAACGTTCACGCAAACGTCTACGTCCACGTCCACGTAAACGTCTACGTGGACGTAGACGTAGACGTGAACGTAGACGTGAACGCTGACGCTGCCGTGGACGACCGCCCGTCTCTCCTCCCCCGCCTCGCCCAGCACAAAAGAGAAAGCCCCCTCGGCCAGCGCGGCCAAGGGGGCTTCTTTTACCCGGGAAATCGCGCCTACTTCTTCTTCCCGCTGATCACCATCAGGTGATACTTCCCGAACTCGCTCTGCCCGAGCGTGAAGAGCACCTCGATCAGCAGCCGGTACGGCGTCGTGGTGTCAGCGACGATGATCGCCTCGGACGTCGACGGGTCCAGCCCCTTGGCCGTGCGGATGGCCTTGTCGGTCTCCCGCGCATGCTGGAGCGTGTTGGCGAGCGGCACGATGTACATGTCGTTCGGCCCGCTGCGCTTGTACTTCACGTCGACGCCCGACTGGGCGACCTGCTCCCGCGAGGGCAGGAGCACGACGGGGTTCGGATCGTCGCCCACGAGGATCTGCGTCTTGGAGATCACCACGACGGTGCCCTCCTGCGCCGCTTCGGTGCGCATCACCGAAGCGGGGAGGGCGAGATCCTTCGACTGAGGGATCGAGGCCGACGACGACGCCGAGGTCTTCAGCATGAAGACCAGGATGATCGTCATCAGATCGAGCATCGCGGTGATGTTGAGGAAATCGATCTCCGGCTCGCGGAAGTTGCGGCGCTTGGCCTTGCGCAGCGCGGCCTTGAAGCGAACGACACTCGCGGCCTTGGCCGCGGGAGTCCGGATCGAGCTGGGACCGGCAGGGCCGGCGGGACCAGTAGGTCCAGGGGTGGAGCCCATGGGGGGACGCGCCTCGCCGCTCACTTGGCGGCTCCGAAGTGGACCTCGGGGAAGAGCTCTTCCTCGCCGTCGTTGCGGAGCGCGTCCATCACGTCGATCACGGTTTTGTAGTCGATGTTCGAGCTTGCCGTGATCGTCACCTGGGTCTCCTCCTTGAACGCGCTGTTGGCGTTCTTGAGGCGTTTTGCGCAGGCGGTGAGGCTCTTGAAGTCATAGTCCTCGCCGGACTTCGGCACCGTGACGCCACTGCCGACGTCGTTGCAGCCGGTGGCGATGTTGCCGCTTGACGTCTTCAGGGTGATGCCCTGGGTGACGATGATGGCCGCGAGGTTGAGCGACTTGGTCGACGGATCGACGCGCACCTTGCCGCCGTTGATGGCGGGCGGCGTAGTGTCGATCGACGCGACGAACGACACCGAGATGCTCGCCAGCACGAACATCATGATGTTCGTGATGATGTCGAGGTACGGGATGAGAGCGATCTCACCCGCCTCATCGCCCGGGCCCGGCTCGTGCGGCTGCGAGAGCCGACGGATCCGGGAGCGCTGGGCGGCGCTGAGCGGAGGGTCTTGAAGGTCGGCCATGGGAGGCGCCGATCGGGCTAGTAGCCCGTTTTCCCGGTGACGGTGAGCAGGTTGAACACGCGCTCGGTCGTCGACTCCAGATCGTGCAGGATGTTCTTCGACCGCGTGTGGAGGAAGACGTGCGCGATCATGCAGATGACGGCGATGCTGAGGCCGAACGCCGTGTTGTACATGGCCTCGGCGATGCCGTTCGAGAGCATGCGCTGCTTGTCGGCCTGCGAGAGCCCCTGCGCCGCGATCGCCGCGAAGGTTCGGATCAGACCGGCGACGGTGCCGATGAGCCCGATGAGCGTCGCGATGTTCGCGAGCGACCACAGCGTACCGATGCGCCTCTCCACTGCGGGCTTGAGCTCCGACAGCTTCTCCGAGAGCGCAGCGTCGATCTCGTCGGCGCCCTTGTTGGCGTGGGTGAGCCCCGCCTTCACGAGCTGGAGGATCGGGTAGTCGCTCGCGTCGCAGAGCTTGATCGCGCGGTCGATGTTACCGGCGGCGACGAGCTTCTTGATCTGAGCGAAGAACTCTTTCGAGTTCACGCGGTAGCGCCCGAGCTGGAAAGCAGCCCTCTCGACGATGATGGTCAGGACGACCGCCGAGACGACCAAGTTGATCATGAGGAACGTGGGGTTGTCTTTGATGGCGGCAAGCGCCCCGCCCTCGGTCCCACCACCCTCGGCCGCCAACATCAGCAGATGACGCATCCTCGAAGTCCCTTTCTCTGCGTCGCCAAGTCGATACGCTCTGCGTTCTTGCGACGTACAAAACGCGACTTTTCGCGCTTCGCGGCGACTATAGCCGCCGGTCGATCATGGACGCAAGCTTCCCCGAAGGGTCGACCCATCTCGAGGTACGCGTTCCCCCAGTCCGGACGGGGAAGGGGCGCCTCTGCGCGCGTCCGGCGCCCCCGCGTCCCGTCGTGATGACAAATGAAAATGAAGAGGAAGGCGACCGCCCGTCGCGGCCCCGCGCACCGCCGTGGGTCGCGAGGCATGTCGTGCGGCCTCACCGGAACGTTTTGCTCGTACGCTAACGATATCCCTGGCCAAATCTCTCTTGACGTCCGCGGGTCCGAATCGCGAAGATGCGCGGCTGCCGGCCCTCGAACCCGCGCCTCCGTGTTCCTCAGAGGTGGCCGAGAGGTGCTCGGGCCCGCGGGTCGGAAACGGAAAAGGTTGGCGCAGCGACGAACGCCGCGCCCACCGATTTCGACGAGGGAGAAGTTCACGAACGCTTGCAGATCGGAGCCCCGGTCGGCTAGCGTGCCCCCCGCGTCAGCATGGGATTCAAAATGCCATCCGCGCTCGAATCACTGCAGGCGCACAAAGAGACCGTGAAGGCGGAATGCGGATCAAAGATGCAATCGAAGCTCGAATTTCGAGGAACCGAGCACGTGATCCGATGGTCCAACCGCAGTCTGCGGAGCCCGGTCTCGGTCTACGTTTTCTGGTTTTGAGGCCACTCTTCATCGAACGGTGACGCGCGGCCTCTCAACGGAGGGCGCTCGGCGAATTGGAGGACAACGAAGATGCACGGAGCATACGAACATTTCAAAGAGGGTGGATGGGGCATGTGGCCCATCCTTTTCTGGTCCATTGTCACGATCGGCATCATTGTTGAGCGCGCCCTCTTCTTGTTCGGCTCGTCAATCAACAAGGATGTCTTCCTCGCCACGATGCAGAAGTGCATCCTTGCGGGGGACGTCGGCAAGGCCGTGAAGATGTGCTCGGCGGCGAACGCGCCGCTCGCGCGCATCGTCCAGGCGGGTCTCGTCAAGGTGAACCGCCCTGACGAAGAGGTTCAGGCCGCGATGGATGAGGCCGCTCTTCGCGAGCTGCCCAAGGTCAGCGCCCGCACCGCGTACCTCGCGCTCCTCGCCAACCTGGCGATGCTCTCGGGCCTCCTCGGTACGGTGACGGGTCTGATCAAGTCCTTCGGCGCTGTCGCCGGCGGCTCGATCGATCCCAGCCAGAAGGCGACGATCCTCGCGAACGGCATCTCGGAGGCCATGAACTGCACCGCGTTCGGTCTCGGCGTTGCCATCGTCGGCCTCATCGGCTTCGCCATCCTCAACGGCAAGACGCAGGGCATCGAGGACGACATCAACGAGGCGTCCGTGCAGATCCTGAACCTCGTCGTCGCGAATCGCCAGAAGGTGAACGTCGCGGGGGTGAATCAGGCCGCGTAGCACTGAGGTTGGTCGAACGGTGGATCGATCCCGTGATCGATTCACCTCCTCCAGGGTCCAGGGAGCGCAACGCTGCGAAGCGCGGCGCTCCCTGTCTCGGAGGTCCCGCAGAGTATTTCGAGAAGCGTGATCGGCGTCCACCACGAGGACGTCCCCAGACTGAGCGGAGATCCCCATGGGTGGTGTAGACGTCGATACCGGTGGGAAAAAGCGGTCCACCAACAGCGAAATCAACATGGTCCCGTTCATCGACCTGTTGTTCGTCACCGTGGCGTTTCTCCTGATCACCGCGGTGTGGGTCACCAACTCCCGCATCAACGCGGACGCTCAGGTGCCCGGCCCCCCGAATCCGAACATCGAGCTGACGCCGCAGACGCCGGAGAAGGTGCTGAACCTTCACATCGGCGAGAGCGACTTCGGCCTCGTCTGGAAGCAGGGCGCGACGGTGGTGAGCGAGGTCAAGGTCCCGAAGACGCCGATGGAAATCGGCGACGGCGACGGGAAGATCATCCGCTACCCCGAGCTGGCGAAGAAGATCGAAGAGGAGTGGAAGCAGCAGGGCGGTCACCGCGATCCGAGCGACAAGAAGCTCGACCAGTGCATTTTGCACAGCGACAACCGCACGCAGTTCAAGGAGATCGTCGCCGTCCTCGACGCGCTCTACTCCCCGAAGCGGGAGATGAAGCTCGGCGCGGAGACGAAGAAGATCCCCGTCTTCAACATGACTTTCTCCGTGCGCTAGTCGCGCTAGTTCCGATGGGGTCGCGAGCGGCCCCATCCCCCAAGTGCAACCTCCAGGAATTTCGGAGCTAGACGAGCGATGGATAGGTACGAGCCCAAGCGCCACCACAACCCGCACGCGCATGTCATCCACGCCCCGGGCGCCCGGCTGATGCATGGGGTGAAGCTGCGGTACGTGTGGAACAAGGTCAGCGGGCACGGTCACCGAAGCCCGAACGCCAGCCTCAACCTGGTGAGCTTCATCGACTTCCTCTCGGTCATCGTGATCTTCCTCCTGATGTCCTTCTCAGCATCGGGTGAGATCGCGGTCGACAAGAACGTGAAGCTCCCGAAGGCCGAGAACGTGGACGCGATCATCGACGCCCCGATGGTGGCGGTGAACGGCAACCAGATCCTCGTCGACGGTGTTCAGGCCGGCTCGACCCGCTCGATCGAAGAGCTCGGTCGCCTTCAGAAGATCGACGAGCTCTTTGCGCTGCTGAAGAACAAGCGCGAGCTCTGGAAGCAGGTCCAGCCGAACAAGCCGTTCCCCGGTGTCTGCATCCTCCAGGTCGATCAGAACGTGTCGGCGCTCGTAGTGAAGTCGGTCTTCCAGACGGCTGCGTTCGCGGGTTACCCGAACGTCAGCTTCATGGTCGGCAAGATCCCGGCGTCGCAGTAGCCCGCCGTCCCCCTCTCCTTTCCCGAGACCCCCCATGTCGTCCTCCGAGGAAGAGCCGCGGAAGCGGGGGTTGCCCGCCGTCTACGCCGCGCGGGATGCCCGCGCCAGCGGCAAGCAACGCTACCCATCCGTGAAGTTCTGGGGCTACAGCGCCCTGATCCTCGCCGTCGGCGCCATCCTGCAATGGAAGTTCTCCACCAGCGAGGTGGAGAGCTCACGCCAGGGCTTGATGGCCCGGCAGCGCGCCGTGACGGCCGAGCTCGCGCCCCGCTGGTTCCCGCTCCGCGAGAAGATCGAGCGCTGGACGACCGAGCTGGCCGCTGAGCCGGGCGCCGAGGTCGTCGACCGCGAGGCGCTGAAGAGCTGGGATTTTCGCGACAAGGCTGGCATCTACCTCCGCCTCCGCGCCGAGGACGCGAAGACGCCGGAGGCCATCCGCACCGGCGCCCGCGACTCGCTCCGCGACGCGTTCACCGCCTGCTTGATGCGGGTGCCGAACCCGAGCGCGACCGCGGGCAACGAGTGCAAGCGCACCCGCGACTGCACCGCCGGCGAGTTCTGCAACGAGCAGGATCACTGCTCCAAGCCGGCGCAGCCGTTCAATCTTCGGGTCGCGTACCGCACGCTGCACGTCCTCACGGACGAGTGGGTCCACGACGCGCAGGAGACGACCAGCGATCTTCGCGTGCGCGCGCTGGTCGCCGGGTTCGAAGACGCCGTGCGCGACGACATCCCCCTCGCGGTGGAGGTCCTCCAGAAGGCGCAGTACCTGCTCGTGGTCCTCGACGAGGGCGTGCCCGGCATGGTGCTCCCTGGCGCTGACGCGGGGCCTTCCGCGGCGGCAGAGGCGGTCCAGGGCGTCCCGCACTACGCGCGGGTCGGCGTGTGGCGGCTCAGCGACGGGAAGCTGGTGCTTCGGCTGCGTCGGGAGGCGGGCGGCCAGCTCCTCGGCGCGACCCCGGCGGTCGACGCGGAGGTGCTCGCCTCGCGCCAGCGCCAAGCCAACAGCTGCGCTCTGGCGCTCGAGGTCCGCGGCGCCATGGGCGACGCCAACGCGGCCGCCGTCCCGCAGAACTAGTTGCACCTGCAACCAACTGGTTGCAGCTGCAACGATCGCTAACGCGCTGCGCGAGCGAGGACGTGGACGTCGGCGAGGTTGTGCCCCGTGGGCCCGCCCTGGAGCTGGGTGCCGAGGGCGCGATGGATGCGGGCGTCGTCGAAGTCGGCGAGCGCTTGATCGATGTCCCCCTCGGGGACGCCGTCCGCGGCGCTCCGGGTGACGCGCGCGCCCCCGCCGCCGGAGCTGCCGTCGACGCCGTCCGAGGCGGCGCAGAGCAGCGCGACGTCGTCGGGGAGGCGCCGCATCGCCGCGAGCGCGACCCAGCCGGCGCGCCCGCCGTGGCCACGCTGCGCAGGGAGATGCAGCGTTGGCTCGCAAGCGATCACGACCGCCTCGCCCGGTGCGAGCGCCGCGGCGCGCGCGATCCGACGCTCGACGACCGCCGCGGCGTCACCTTCGTCCGGGCCTTCGATCACCGCGTGAACGCCCTCGAGCTCGAGCCGCTCGCGGACAGCCGCGGCGAGGCTCCCCGGATCGACGAGGATGCGCGCGCGCAGGCGGACGCCGGCGGGCACCTCGGTCGCCGCCGCGAGGATGGGCACCGGCGTGGTGGGCTTGAGCGACTCGTCGAGGAACGACGCGCCCGCGAGCTCGGGGGCGTAGCGCTGGAGCACGGCGCGGGCGTCGTCGATCGTCGTGGGATCGGGCACCGTCGGGCCGGAGCCGATGTCGTGGGCCTCGCCGCCGATCACGTCGCTCAGGATCAGCGTGAGCACGCGCGCCGGGATCGCCGCGCGGGCGAGGCGGCCGCCCTTCACGCGCGAGAGGTGGCGACGGACGAGGTTGACGTCGCGGATAGGGGCGCCGCGATCGAGGAGCGTGGCCACGATCACCTGTTTTTCCTCGAGCGAAAGGCCCGCCGCCGGGGACGCGAGCAGGGCCGACGCGCCGCCGGAGATCAGCGCCACGAGCAGATCCCCCGCGCCGAGATCGCCGGCGAGGGCGAGCGCCGCCTCGGCCGCGACGACGCTGCGCTCGTCGGGGATCGGGTGCGCGGCGGCGAGCGCGCGGACGCGAGGATCCGACCACGCCGCGATCGGATCCACCCCGACGACGAGCGCGCGATCGATCCTGTCGGGCCAGCGCGCGAGCGCGCCCTGCGCCATGGGGACGGCGGCCTTGCCGGCGGCGATCACCACCACGCGCGCGCGTCGCGGCGGCAAGGGCGGGAGCGCGTCATGGACGAGGCGCGCCGGATCGAGCGACGCCAGCGCAGCGCGGAAGGCGCGGGTGAGCGTCTCTTCGAGCGCGACGCTCATCGCGCGGTCCGATCGCCGGCGTCGACGAGATGGATCGGGATCACCTGATGGAAGCTCAGCGTCAGCGAGAGCAAGCCGGCGCGATCGACGGCGCCGGCCGCGTCGTCCTGGCGCAGCCGCAGCGCCCCGCGGAAGGCCAAGAACGGCCCGCTCGCGCGCGCGAGCAGCGGGACAGCGAGCGTGGCGGCGAGCTCCAGCCCTGGCGCGGCGCGGAGACCGAAGCCGCGCGGAGCGGCCCAAAACGAGCCAATTTCCAGGCCGAACGAGTCGACGAGCAGATCGAGGCGCGCCGGCCCGTGCTCGAAATCCGAGCCGTAGCGCGCGAGGAAGAAGGGCTGGAGGATCAGCCCTGCCGCGATCGATCGGGTGACGTCCGCGCCGTGCGATCCGAGCGCGTCGGTGTAGTGCGCGTACACGCCGGCCGTGTTGAGGTAGAGCGCCGCCGCGCCCGCGGCGAGCGCCGGGCCGCCCGACGCGAAGCCAGCCCCGGCCTCGGCGCGCAGCTCGAGATCGCCGTCGAGGCGGCCGTAGACGCCGTCGCCTTCGGCGCGCGCAGGCGCCGTCGCGGTGAGCGCCGCTGTCGCCGCGGCGAGCGCGAACCCGGTGCGCCTCAACGGATCAGCGCCTCCCGCATCGCGTCGCGGAGCTCGGGGGCGAAGATCACCCGCACCCTTGTAATCGTCTCGTTACGCAGCCGATCGAGCAAGAACGACACCTCCGCCGGCCGCCGCGTGCGCCCGCGCGAGAAGACCACGGTGAGCGAGTCGTCGTCGGGGTAGGGCGTGTCCGACGCGACGTCGAGGCCGACGTAGACCTCGGGATCGAGCCCCGCGGCCTTGGCGATCTCTTTCGCCGTCGACAGCGCCGTCTCTGGATCGATCGCCTCGTCCGCCTCGTAGCCGTCGCGTCGTCCCTGGTAGAGCTCGATCGACTTGAAGAGCGCGCGGCCACGGAGCCGCTTGCAGAGATCGGCGAGCACCGGATCGGAGGCGTTCTCCCAGTCGTGGATCGCGCCGAGGAGCACTCCATCATCGAGCTCGAGGTAGTCGTCGAGCGCGGGCGTGTCGCCGGCGGCGACGGTGGCGAAGGCCTTCGGCAGCGTGGGCAGGCGGCTCCCATCGCGCACCTGCGCCACCGCGCGGCGGAGGATCGCCCCGATCATCCACTCGGCCGAGCGCGTCGATTTGTGGAAGTAGACCTGCTGGAACATGAAGAAGCGCGCCAGCAGGAAGGCCTCGATCGCCGCGAGCCCCTTGGCGCCGTCGATCGCCAGCGTCGGGCTGGGCCCCGAGGCATCTTCCCCGAAGCGCAGGCTGCGGAGGAGCCACGGGAGATCATAGTCGCCGTAGCGCACGCCCGTCGCGTGCGCGTCGCGGAGCAGGTAGTCGCAACGATCCACGTCGAAGGTGCCGCTCACCGCGTTGGCGAGGTACGGCAGCGAGTGCTTGCCGTGGACCAGATCAGCCACGCGCTGCGGCAGGTACGAGTCGTCGGCGACGAGGATCTTGTGCACCTCGGACGAGGGATCGAGGAGGATCCTCTCGGACCACTGCTCGTGATGCGAGGCGCCGGGGAGCGCCTCTTCGAACAAGTGCGAGAGCGGCCCGTGCCCGACGTCGTGGAGAAACGCGGCGGCGATCGCGTCGCGCGCCCGCTCGCTCGTGACCCGCTGCCAGAAGGGCAGATCGCCATCGATCTGACGCAGCCGCGCCAGGAATAGACGCATCACGTGCGCCGCGCCGATGGCATGAGAGAAGCGCGTGTGCTCCGCCCCGGGGTAGGCCAACGAAGTCAGCCCAAGCTGGCGGATTCGCCGCAGTCGCTGCACCTCGCGGGTACCGAGCAGCCGAGTCACGATCGCGTCTTCTTCGCTTTCGAAGGCGACCAGGCCGTGGATGGGATCACGCAAAATCATCGTGCAGTCTCGCGAGGCGTGGTGGGAACGAGAGGGGGCATGGGGCCGTCCTTCGAGTCATACGGGAAATTCCGATACGTGAGCGGTGCTCTTGGCGCGATCGACCATCGGAGTCTTCCTCAGCGGGAATAACGTGTCCGGGCTGCGCTTCCAAGGTGTTGCTGCGTGTGGGCGCGGAAAAACGCCCTGGCCTCCGTGGAGCCTGTGGTAGGTGAGGTGGCGTCGGACTCGATTCCTGGGCGGAGCGCGGCGTTCCCTGCCGCAAGCCAGGGAG
>Ga0105048_10001118_pt1 | contig 43225 bp, 34 predicted proteins | sample MAT05_FD_78382 | JGI IMG/M metagenome (GOLD analysis project Ga0105048, IMG submission 78382) | Freshwater microbial communities from Lake Fryxell liftoff mats and glacier meltwater in Antarctica - MAT-05 | ecosystem: Environmental > Aquatic > Freshwater > Ice > Liftoff microbial mat | place... | reverse complement strand
TTCGACCATTGCAACCGGCGGGACTGGTACTGTTTACTTAGAAACGGGTCTTACTGCACCAGGTAGCACGCATGACATTGTGATGGCCGCGGGGACATCGATAACAACGGCCAATCAAAACATAGCCTTGGTTGCCAATGGCAAGATCGATTTACGCACGATCAACGCGGGCACTGGCGATGTCAGTCTGACGGCCGCTGAATCGATCAACGATGCCAAAGCCGACAACCTCATTAACATCACCGCTCGCAACCTGCGGATGATCGCCGATAGCGACGCGAGCGGTACAGGCTCGATCGGTGCCAGCGACCTGCTCAACACACCCGATCAAAACGTCAACGCCATCGACACCGCCGTTAGCCTGGTTGCTGCTCGCAGTGCCCAAGGCATTTACATTCGCGAAGCCAACGACATTGTCGTGGGTGATACCGGCCCGATCACAGTCAAACAAGTCAATTTCAACTCGACGTCGCCCGACCTCACGGCCCCTGCTCTGACTGGATTCACCACCACTTCAGACGGCCCCATCAAATTGCAGAGCGTAGCCGGTAACATCGTCGTCGGCCAGGCGGTCAGTGCCAACGGCGTTGGAGACGTGCTAGTGCAAACTCTGAATGCGGGGAGTGTGACCCTCAATGCGACCGTTCAATCCGATATTGGCCACATCAGCATTAAATCCTTTGACGACATTCTATTGAACTCCAGTGTCACAACAGGTGGAGCTGGAACCATTTACCTGGAATCTGGCAAGGGCGTGGCAGGCTCGACGCACGATATCCTCATGTCAGCCACCGCGACGGTCATCACCATCAATCAAAACGTGGCTATGATCGCTAACGGCAATCTTGCTCTAGGTCGCATCAATGCCGGAACGGGCGATGTAAGTCTTACGGCTGCCGAATCGATCACCGACGTCAAGGCGGACAACACGCTCAACGTCACCGCTCGCAACTTGCGAATGGTCGCCGATAGCGATGCGAACGGTACAGGCATGATTGGCGACGATGACGTTTTAGGTGTTAAATCGATTGATACGTCGGTGGTACTCGTGAGCGCTAGTAGCGCCCAAGGTATTTATCTTCGTGAAGTCGACGACGTCACTGTCGGTGATTCAGGGGTCATTACGGTCAAGCAAGTGAATTTCAATTCAACAACGGCGGACATTGCGGCTCCCTCGCTATCCGGTTTGACTACGACTCAACTCGGCCCCATTAAGTTAGAAAGCATTGGCGGTAATTTATCGATCGACGCAAACGTGTCCGCGGGCCCATCGTCGCTCGCCGACGTTACACTTAAAGCCGATGTGACTCTAAAAGCACTTTTGGGCCATATCGACGAAGGGACGAGCCTTGCGCACGTCGAGGGCAGACTGTTGACAGTCGTTGTGGGCACGTATGCACATTTGCACGACACGCGTGTTGCCGCTTTGGATGCGACGGTGGTATCGAACGGCGCTCTCGCGAGAGCTTGGCAAACGATCAATACACTCGCGTCCGATCGAGGCGACGACTTTTTGAACAATTTGACCACGATTGCAAATCCGACGCTGGACAATGCATTGTCCAGTACGTACCGATTTGGAGACAAGTACGGCGGTCAATACGCATTGTATCTCGTAAACTCGGTAGGTTTGACGGTCAACAACATCTCAGCCGGCCCGAGTGCATCCCCGAACGTGTACGTTGCGACCACAGGAAGCTCAGATTTAAGGATTTCAGGCCCAGTTGTTACGAAGAGTACGACTGCGGATGCAGGGGGTATCGTTCTCATAGGAGGTCGTGATTTGATACTCGACGTTTCGGCGACCGCCAAGCTGGAAACGCAAACGAGCCTTTACACTCAGACCATTGAACAAATCGGGCTGGATGTGACGTATTTGAACGGCCGATTCTTTGATGGCGGCGAGGGCATCGAACCCAACAGCACGCGATTGACAACGACACAATATGTGATTCCGGGAAACTCAAGTGTAATTGTGGCGGACGTGGATTATCGAACACATGCTTATCAGAAGGTCGTTCTGCAGTTTGGCATTGCGGGCGAAGCGGGCTTTGTAACGATCGTAGGCTATGCCGACGCGAATTACGAGATTTTCGGTACGGCTGGAAGTCAAGGAACGCTATCTGAGCGCACCAGTAACGCTGCCCCAATAACCAATTACCCGCTGAGCCTTGTCGATGCAGCCGTTTTTACGCGTCCCACGTTCTTGTCTGATACGTTCCTAATTCAAAACCAATTTCTACCGACGGACGCGATCGTGCGGCGAGCACCCGACTTCTTCTTGTTTGAAAACGGATCCGCTTCGACTGCGGCGGCCATCAAGGACTTGTCCTTTGAAGCGGCTTCGATTGACAATGTTACTTCGTTGGGTGGTTTAGGCGGGTCTGTAATGCCACCGGATATTCAACCAGCCAAGACTCCAGTACCAGGCACGTTTGCTGTTCCGATCGACTTTGCCCCACTCCCGTTTATTAAGCCGCCGGAAATTGAATTGGTCAGTACGCTTGAGCGAGTCAAGGAAATCAGTGTTTATCGGGTCATCTACGACGATATAGATCGAGATGGGCAAGCGGATCCAGATGAGTTACCATCTTCGGACGAAGTGCTAAAGCAAGTCAGCGGGTCCGAAGATGAAGTTCCCCTCGGACAAAAGTTCGACAAACTCAAGGCAACGATTCAGACGAAAGATTCCTTATCGCCAACGGCGGCGGAAATCGAAGCGTTTAAGGCTGGTCTTCGGGCTGACCCAGAATCGCCTAGCGGCGCCTACGCAATCGTCGAGAAAGGGCAGGATGGCAAAGAGCAAGTTATCGAAGTCTTCTCAGTGCGAGACTGGGAGGAGAAAGAGACCGAAGGCAGTAATGAATTGCCGATCGTGCCTTTGACCGAGGACGCTCCGAATACCATCCCTGTTCCGAAACCCGCGGCCAACGGCAAGCTTAACGATGAAGCCAGTTTGCTACCACCTGCGTGGCAACATCGCGACGAGCAGGTGGCTTACTTAGATGAGGGCAATGGTTCCAGTCAGCAGACCAGTCGATCGCGTTTCGCATCTGCTGGGCTTCTGTTTGGATCCCTTTGGATCGTTCGCGAAACAACAAAATCCAATGAAGAAGCGGTTTCGCTGTCGATCTTGGAGATGGATTCTACAGGTTTTAGTTCAAGTGAGAGACGACACCGAAGATTGCGAACGAAACTAGGGAGCTAGTTTTATTGCAGGTTTGGTTTCCGAATTTTTATCGATCAATTCATTGTTTGGTTTTCTAGTGGAGAGTAGTCATGGGAAAATGTCCCAAGTGCAAGAGTCAAGTGACGTTCAAGGCAGTTCGATGTCCCAAATGCGGCGCGGCTTTAAATGTACCACCTTTGAATGTACCACCGTCGTCCACCGGAACACTCAATGCGGATGATCTTGCCAAGTTGGCATCGGATCCCAATGCGAGTGACAGTCCGAAACCGGGCGGAACTTTGGATCCTGCGGAATTCAAAAGCACTGGCATTCCACCGCAGGATGGTGGCACCATCTCGGATCTAATCGCGGGCTCACCGGTGGTTGGGGCCAACGACGAGGCCGAATCAGACCAGCGTGAAACACTTTCTCTACCGTATCCGGGGGGCGAATCTAAGGGTGCGATCCAGCCCGGTGGCACTTGGATCTTTAGCGACAATGAAAACCGTGGACTTTCCCAGGGCAAGGGCGCGTCTGGGTCGGAGGGGCAACTCAGGCGAGTTTGGGAAGCGGCCATCGGTTCTTCCGGAAAAGACTCGAAGCAATCATTGCGACACGAACGAGCCGAAGCCTCGGACTCAGTCTTTCGAAGAGTCGCGACACGTCAAGTTGCCGATGCCAACTCCGAGGAGTCCGCAGCCGCGGACTACCAGATCCAAAACAAAGTTGGCGAAGGTGGGATGGGAATCGTGTTTTCGGCCATTCAAACCGCTGTCAATCGAGTCGTTGCCATCAAATCGATTCGAGCCGATAAGCGAGGCAATGATTCAGCCCGGAAGCAGTTCTTTTACGAAGCGGAAATCACCGCCGAGTTGGATCACCCCAACATTCCTCCCATTTACGAATTGGGAACTACCAGCGACGGCTTGCTGTTCTATTCGATGAAGCTGATCGTGGGAACGGAATGGCAAAAGCTGATGGCGAAAAAGTCGCGAGAAGAGAACCTGGAGATTTACAACAAGATTGCCGATGCCGTAGCGTTTGCACATTCCAAAGATGTTATTCACCGTGACTTGAAGCCGGACAACGTCATGTTGGGTACCTATGGAGAGGTTTACTTGACGGACTGGGGCTTGGGAATCAATTTGATGAAAAGGAAGTCGATTGATTTCGGCGGCACCCCTGACTTTATGTCCCCTGAGATGGCGGCTAATCGTCCTGACAAGATTGGGAAAGCCAGTGACATTTATCTTCTGGGTGGGATCCTATTTCAAGTTATTACAGGTATGCCACCGCACGTTGGTCGAACTCCCATGGATCGGCTGAGTGCGGCAATACGAAACGAGATCGTCCCGACCGATATCGACGATCCCTTGCTTGAAATTGCAATGATCGCAATGTCGACGGATCCGGCCGACCGTTATAAGTCGATAGGTGAGTTGCAAGCTGCCATTGGGCAAGTTCGCCAGCATGCGGAGAGCATCGCCCTGGCGGAACGATCCGTAGAGACTGCAAAGGCCGCAGAGAGTTCTAAAGACTACGATCGGTTTACTAGGGCCATCTTTGGTTTCCGCGATGCGATCGATATGTGGAGCGAAAACAAACCAGCTAAGGTAGGTTGGCAGAGTGCTCGCTACGCCTATGGTCAATGTGCATTTGACAAAGGTGACTATGACTTGGCATTGCAGACTTTAGACCGAAGTGTTGAGCAGGAATCGAAATTGTACGACAAGGCCGCCAAGGCTAAGTTGGCGGTAGAACAACGCGAGCAGCGATTCAAAACGTTGAGACGCGTGTTTGTTCTCGCAATACTTGCATTCCTTGCTGTCTCGACGGCACTGGCTGGTTTTGCATCAATAAAGTGGCGAGGAGAATCCATCGCAAAGATCGATGCTGAAGAGAAAACAGTAAAAGCGATCAAGGCTACCGACGAAGCAATTAAAGCCAAAGAGCGCGAAGAAAATGAAAAAATGAATGCACTGGCTGCTGAGAAGAAGGCTGTTGATGAACAGAAGAAGGCTGAGCTGGAAACGAAACGAGCCGTACAAGCTGAGAAAGCTGCGGTTGCCGCTGAGATTGCTGCAAAGAAGGCTCAGGTAGCTGAAACGATAGCAAAGGAAAATGAGAAAAAGGAAAAAGACAATGCAATCGCAGCTGAAAAAGCAGCCGTTTCGTCTGCCGAGGACGCTCGCCGAGCGGAAAAAGACGCAAAGCAACGTGCAGCCCAAGTACAAATAGGCGATGCACAGTCCAAGACTGCTCTAGCTCGATTGCAGCTCGAACAATTCGACGTACAAGGGGCTACGAAGCTGTTGGACGAAATCAAGTCCGTGGATCCGTCGATATTCGGTGACAAGTTGCCTCGGTTTGACGCTTGGCCTTTGCATCGTGTTAATTTGCTTAGCAATGCGGATTTGCCCAAGGAAGAATTGGGTGGCGTGGTAACCGCAATGGACTTCGCGTTGGGACGCAATATGGGAGTCGTCGGAACGGCCGACGGCAAGATTCACAAGATCTCCTTGGACGGTAACAAACTTAAAGTCGAACAGACGCTTACGGTCCCGGGATCGAGAATCGATGCGGTCGCCATTTCGCCAACAGGAGACGAAGCGGTGGTGACCATGACGGGCAACGGCAAGAGCGAGATGCGCGCATGGCCTCTCGCTGGTAGCGAATTGTTCAAAGTATCCGTTTTGGAGAATCGTTCGTTCCAGCAATTGATGTACAGTCCTGACGGAACGCAATTGGTCGCTGGCATCAACGGTGGAATTTGGAATTGGAAACGAGAGGGGAAATGGTATTCCGATACCACGGCCAAGCAGATCGAGATCCTAAGCAATGTGAAGGGTCGATTGACTCAATTGCAGTGGATAGATCGGGATACGGCCTTGGCCATATCCATGCTCGACAAGCCCGTCATGTATTTGCTGAATATCACCGCCAAAACAAGCAGGTCGGTGGATCTGCCAGAGAGTCTTGCATCCACGTTGCGCGTCGCCTCGTATACGGGACGAGGAAGTCGTATGTTGTTTGGACTTAACGATGGCCGTCTTTTGTCGGGTGATCTCGTGTTGTCCAGCAACGCAGAAGGTCGTCCGTCGATTAACGATTTATCCGAACTCCCCAAAAAGCACCGAACGGCCATCACTCAAATATCAGTCCATCCCAGTGGCGAATTGATCACTGTCAGCGATGAGCCGGTGGCGCATGTTTGGCGTGTTAGCGAAGACCGCAGTATCAAGTACGATACGTTCTTGGCGGGAGTGCCGAGCACCTCCGCATCTACCAACAATTTGGTGCGTGCCGCAATTATTAGCGATGGGTTGATCGCAGGAATCGACCAGAATGGGTCGGCAGTATTGTGGGACGTAGAACGCCAAAAGCAGCGACGCCAACTTACCCGTTCCTCAGAACGAGGTGCTGAAATCTACCCATCGCCCATCGTTTATGTCTTTAGCCGAGGCAAAACCGAACAGGCTTTTGCCGTCGACAGTAATGGGATTGTCGATCTTTGGAGTTTGCAATCTGGTCGAACGAGCAAAATCGAAGGGGGGCGTTGGAGCTATTACGGACACACGCCCGGAGCCGAGTTTGTTGACTCAGCGGTTGACTTGAACGCAGGCGTCGTAGTTACTTCAGCTTCACTCATGAGAGCGGAGACTCGCTATCTGGTCGACCCGTCCAGGACTCGAGAGTTTTGTGTCTGGAATCTCAAGACAGGGAACATGATTCATCGGTGGCTGGATCCCTCGGATGAAAAAATCGCACCGAGGATATCGCTTCTTGCGGATGGTCAGCAGATCCTCGTCGCCAGCGACAGTGAGACGAGGATCTTTGGTCTAGATGGCAAATCTGTTTTTGTGAACCAGGCAATCGGGACGTATTTCGCGGTTCCGAATCCGCAAAATCCAAACTTAGTGGCGATGATCAAGCGGTCTGGTTTGACATGGTTGTGGGATCGCAATAGCGGTTGGAACGCACCGACAACCGCTTTTGTATCCGAAGAGAGGGACAGCGAACCCGCGAAGGCCGTTTGGACCGAAGATGGCAACCGGCTCTATTTGACCAATGACAATGGTCGTGTGTTCGTCTACGAACGAAATGCCAGTTCACTCACTTTGATTCTCGCCGCGTCGGAAGCCGACAAGTCTTGGCTCGCGTTTTTTGGATCTGGGTATCGAGTGCCACATCATTATGATTTGGATCTAGCTGTTTCCGCGGTCGACAAGAACCGAGATCGACTTTATTTGAATTTGCGCATTCCGGGGAGTACTCCTAAATCGCGTCAAACACAGGTGGATGTATCCCGAGGCGCGTTGGCGTTTGGCGAGAAGCAGACGGCTGAGAAGGAGGGTACCTATTGGCTGGACGAACCGAGTCATGCCGCACCCACGTTCGGTGAGAGAATTCATGATCGTTTTGGTCTTGGAAGCAAGACCAAAGACATCGCCGTTTCTCGGGTCAAGGTAGGGGAACATACGCTTATCTCAACACGTTCGGCCAAGGTGTACGATCTTGTCGACAAATCATCGCAATTGGTCAGTTTGGGGCGTCAGCCGATGCTGAGTGCGACGAGTGATCGCGATGGAAAGTCGCTTTTAACGTTGCACAAGGATGGGGCCTTATGGAAGTTTGAACTCACCTCGGATGCGAAAGGGCAATGGAGTCGTGTCGAATTCACCGGAGTTGGATTCACTGAGATTGCCATGTCACCGGATGGCGAGCAACTAGCTTTGCTGAATGCATCGGACGGGAAACTCAAGACTGTCAGTGCTGCCACCGGTGTCAGTATCGACGAGTTTGTCGGTGTGGCCGTTATGGGTTGGGATCCTCAGTCGGATGCGACGTTGGGTATCGCGTTTGCAGACGGGAAGGTACAACTCAAGACCAAAGCGGGGAAATTTGACTTGAATGACGTAACGCTCAAGGACGGCACGAAGATCAAGTCGCTTAATTTCTTTTCGGAGAATTGGAGCAACCCTGCAACGCCATCGGTTCGATATGTTATGGTACAGACCGAGGATTCCGCTGCCGGAAAGGTTTTCTTTGTGCCTATCGGCAACGAGGGAGCAAAGTTAGAAGACGATAACAAGACATGGCAGCAAAGCATTGGACGAGGCCTCAAGTTGCGGGCATCACCCACTGACTCTGTCTTTGTAACCGGAGAAGATTCGGGGACGGTAACGGTTTGGTTTGCAAGTCCCACATGGGAAAAAGCGGGCCGCCTTTTTGACCTGGAAGGGCACCAAGGGGCTGGCATCGAGTGCATCGCATTTAGCAATGATGGAACAACACTCATGACATCGGATAGGAACAATAGACTTTTTGGATGGTTAACCGTGGATGTTAGGACAGGCAAGTAACAGGTAAAACAGTCGATGCAAGCTCAACCCTCGGATCCGAACGGTTTGCCAACGCAAGAACAAAACGTTGAGGATGCAAATTCCAAAATTTGGAACCAACTATTGGAATCAACGTTGGTTCAGCGAGCCCGATCACTCAGCAAAGTTGAGTGGTCTAAACTATGCGAAGTGGCGAAGGAGTTTGACGGAGGTCAGTCGACGCTTGAGGAATTCGTGGTCGCATTGGTAGGAACTTTTCTATCGAATCGATTTCCTGCGACCGTTACATCCGGCGAATATCTTAAGCAGTTAAGTCGTTCGATTGGGCAAACACTTTGTAGTGACCCACTTTCACGTCAACGTCTCGTGGATTTCCATCAACACCTTCGCGGAATGAACTGTGGGAACTGAATCGCCAACAGGTGCCGCCGAACTCATTGCCGACGGACGAGCGTTGGTACGTTCGTTGGCCCTTCGGATTCATCGGAATGTTCCGGTCAAAGTCGATCTGGAAGACTTGATCGCGTACGGAGAATTGGGGTTGGCCGAAGCGGCGCGTGATTTCGAACCGGAGCGGGGCAACCAGTTTAGTACGTTCGCATACTATCGAATTCGCGGCGCAATTTATGATGGCATGGCCAAAATGACTTGGACGAGTCGCGCCCGGTATCGTCGACTGCGATGCGAGAGTATGGCAAATCAAGTATTGGAGTCGGAACGAGAAAAGTCGGCTGGAAAGCTGTCGTGTGTGGAAGAATATGGAGATTGGTTCGCTCGAACCACCGAACAGCTTGCGGTTGTTTATTTGGCGAGTGGAGTCGATTCCGAGGTCGACGCCGTCAATATGGCCACGGATCCACACGAATCCGCCGCCCAAAGATTCATGCATCGGGAGGTGAGTGAGAAGGTCAGAGCGCTTGTAGCGAAGCTACCGCTTTCGGAATCAAGATTGATCCAATTGGTCTACTTTGAAGGCTATACATTGCAAGATGCGGGAAACATACTGGGCTTTAGTAAATCATGGGCGAGTCGACTTCACGCTAAGGTGCTTGAGAATCTCGCCATGGATCTGAGGCGGCTGGATTTGCACGATTGAGAAGGCACCCATGGGATTATTGAATTTGGAACTGATATTGAGCCCGATAACGCTCGATCAGCCATGTGGTTTGTGCAAGGAAACGAGCGACAGCCTCGAGCTTTTGAATGCTTTTTCGCTCATGCAGCAGTCGGGTGAAACGGCTCGCAAAATAGAAAAGGCGAGGGCTGACCTGGAGTTGCTGCCGCCGGCGATGCGCGCCGACGTGGTTCGAGATTCCGCAGGTCGATCGAATGATCCCAAAAAGGATCCAGGTTGGGCCTCTGTCGCACTTCAATGCACTGATATCCTTGAAAAGTATTCCAAGGACACACGGGTCCTGAGCTGGCTTCTCGAAGCGATGCTACGTGCTCATGGCTATCGCGGATTTTGCGAAACCTTAGATGCAGTGAATGGGTTGGTCGAGACTTACGCCAACCAACTTCACCCAGTCGACCCATCCGACCCAGTTTACGCAATTGGCTTTTTAGACAGACTCAATCAATCTTCGAGCCTCCTGGACGGGCTTGGCCGCGTCACGATAACCTCTCGCTCCGGCCTATGTTATTCCTCCAAAGTACTAGCAAGGCATTTGGAGAGTCTTTCATCGGAGCAAAGTTCTGAGATGCAGGAAGCAGGGATGCTGAGCTATGATCAGATCGAAGCGGAAATAGAAAATTCGGAAGTGAACGAGCTCAAGGAGTTTCTGGAAGACATCGACGAAGCGATTGCAGCATCAGAAAAGCTGGACCGTTTATTGACGTCGCTTTCCGGCAAAGCCTTCTTTGGATTCAACCGAATCAGAAACGAACTGCAAACCATTCGGACTTGGTTTCAGGAGTTGACTCAAAGCAAATTAGCAGAACACGCAGAATCACCGTCAGCAACAGAAGAAGGCGATGGTTCGGCAAATGCGACTTCCGATTTGAATACGGGAACTCCTGCATCCAAGTCAGGGGCTTACCAGTCAAGAGACGAAGCGCTGAGTAGCTTAGTCAAAGTTGCGAATTACTTCCGAAGAACAGAACCGCATTCGCCCCTCTCCTACTCATTGGAACAGGCTGTCCGGTGGGGTAAAATGCCGTTGCCGGACCTGCTGATGGAATTGGTTCGAAACGATGAAGTCCGAGAAGAAATGTTTCGTCGAATGGGAATCCAAGAAAAATCCCGAGAGGAAGGCAATTAAAAATTGCAAATGCGTTCAAATTCGGTTATGTTCGAGCGAGGTATCTGGTAATTTACGTCTATCGGTATCCAGTCTTTGTAACTTGTAAAGTGACTTCGAGGAATCTATGAGTTCTGTCCATGACAAGCTGAATCGTGTCCGAAAACCTCGCGTCCATATTACCTACAAGGTGGACACTGGGGACGCGACCGAAAAAAAGGAGTTGCCATTCTTGATGGGGGTGGTAGGCGATTTTTCTGGCAACCCAATGAAGCGCAGCAGTACGGGCGAGTACGAACCTGCGGAGTTGAAAACGCTTCGTGACCGAAAGTTTGTTAATATCGATCGCGACAACATCAACGAAGTACTGAAGCAAATGACTCCAGGTGTGGGCATGGAAGTCGACAATACCATTAAGGGAGATGGTACGAAAATGAAAGTCAATTTGGCTTTCGAATCGTTGAAGGATTTCGACCCAGCGCAAGTGGCGATGCAAGTACCAGCGCTCAAAAAACTGCTCGATGTGCGAAGTCAATTGAGCGAGCTTTTGACAAAGGCCGATGTAAGTTCGAAGCTGGACGCAACCCTCGAAGAAGTTTTAAAGAACACCGAAAACGTTCAAGCGTTGGCCAAAGAACTTGGCATTTCGAAAGATGAAAAGCCCGTGTGACGTTGGTTGCCCGTGTGACGTTGGTTGCCCGTGTGACGTTGGTTGCCCGTGTGACGTTGGCTGACTGTTTCGACAAATTCCTTAGCAGAGGCTCCCAGGTTGAGGAATTCTGCTAAAGCAATAACATAATGAAGTCTTGAATTTCGAGTAGCTAGGTTTTAGGAAAATTCCATGGCAGAAACCAATCCGCAATCCGCAGGTAGTAAACAGACCACAACAGAAACCAAAGTCGGGTTTCTTGAAGCTGCAATCAAGGCCACCAAGCAAACAGAGCGATCCCACGCAGAAGCCTTGCTAAAGACGTTTACCGAGCAAGCTTTGGAAGGTACGGTGACCTTTGACAAAAATATCACCAAATCGATTGCCAAGGCAATTGCTGGAATCGATGAAGTCGTATCGAAGCAGCTCGCAGCCATTATGCACGACCCAGGATTCCAAAAACTGGAGGGTTCATGGCGAGGCCTGAACTACCTCGTCATGAACACCGAGACTGGGACGCAACTCAAGCTTCGAGTGCTTAATTGCAAGAAGAGAGAGCTACAGAGAGATTTGGCGGACGCGGTGGAGTTCGACCAAAGCCAGTTGTACAAGAAAATCTATGAAAACGAGTTTGGGCAGCCAGGTGGAATCCCTTATGGTTCCTTGGTTGGGGACTACGAGTTTACGAATCATCCTGACGACATTGCGATGCTGCGAAATGTTTCAAGTGTTGCGGCAGCAGCATTTTGCCCGTTCCTAGCATCGGCGGCGACCGGGCTCTTTGGGTTTGACTCGTGGACTGAGCTAAACGCCCCTCGGGATCTTGCAAAGATCTTTGATACTCAAAGTTACATTGGCTGGAAAAGCTTCCGAGAAACCGAGGATTCGCGGTTTGTCGTTTTAACCATGCCGCGGACACTTGCTCGTCTCCCCTATGGTGCCCACACCAAACCGATCGATGAGTTTGGGTTCGAAGAAGTGGCGTTGGGTGCCGACAACAAGCCAAAGACCGTTGCTCATGACGATTACTGTTGGATGAGCACTGCGTATGTAATGGGAGCGCGTTTAACAGATGCCTTTGCCAAGTACGGTTGGTGCACATCCATTCGCGGTGCGGAGGGTGGCGGCAAAGTTGACAACTTGCCGACCCACGTCGTCAAGGGCGAGGATGGCGACACCGAAGTAAAGTGCCCAACCGAAGTGTTGATACCGGATCGGAGAGAGAAGGAGATCAGCGACTGCGGCTTCCTGCCACTGTGCAATTACAAAGACAAGGACTATTCCGTATTTTTTGGTGGTCAAACGACACAAAAACCAAAGAAATACGAAGGCAAAGATGGAGACTACGCAACCTCGAACGCCGCCATCAGCGCTCGCCTTCCCTACATCTTGGCTACCTCTCGAATAGCGCACTACTTAAAGGTCATGGCGCGTGACCGAGTGGGGGCATTCATGGAACGTGACGATTGTGAGCAGTGGCTCAACAATTGGATCATGAATTATGTGACGGCTTCGAATAAACCCTCAGCAGAAGAAAAAGCAACCCATCCATTGGCCGACGCAAAGATCATGGTTTCTGAAGTTCCTGGTCAGCCAGGTTCCTATTCAGCTGTTGCGTTGCTCAGGCCTTGGTTGCAATTCGAGGAACTGACAACCTCGATGCGTTTGGTTGCTAAGATCAAGCAAGGTACGTAAGGCACAAATCGGATCTTGACTAACTAAAGACGGCAATCGGCGTATGAGTTTCGTGGGAAATCAGGGAAAGCAACAACAGCTAATTCACCGCGAAACTCAAATTGGCGATGAGCCTTCGTCTATTCCCAGTCATGATTCCGCTGGGCAGAGTGCTCGCCCTCTTTTCGATAGTATACGATCTGTGGGTACGTCTCGCGAGGATAGTGGGCAGGCCAAAAAAAATCATGGAGCGTTGGACGATTTCCTTGCAGAACCATCCTGGGCTCGCAAGTTGGCGTTATGGCTTGGTTCCGATAATGTTCGCAAATGGGCTTACTCAAAAAATGCAGTCTCTCAACAGATCGGTAGGGACATTGCTCGCATCGACAAGTTGATTGCAAGTCAGCTCAACGCCATCCTTCATCACGAAAAGTTCAAGCGACTGGAGGCGTCCTGGCGTGGACTGGACTATTTGTTAGCTTGTAAGGAACAGCACTACAATCCATCGTCGCAAGTGCGATTGCAGGTTTGGAATGTTTCCTGGGCAGAGCTACGCAACGACCAGGAGGGGGCAATCGAGTTTGACCAAAGTTTGTTTTTCAAGAAGGTATACGAAGAGGGAATTGGTACGCCTAACGGTACTCCCTTTAGTGCTATCCTTGTTGATTTCGATCTGCATCCTCGGCCTTCGCGTGAACATCCATTCGATGACATTACCATTTTGAGGCGAATGTCGGAAACATCCGCTGCAGCGTTTGCGCCGCTGTTCATCAACGCATCACCATCGATGTTCGGCGTCGATGCATTCGATGAGCTTCGACAGACGCTCGATTTGGAATCGCTACACCAAAAGTTAGATTATTTCGGATGGCAGCGATTCCGCGAGACGGAGGAATCTCGCTTTGTATCTGTGGTGCTGCCTCGGATGTTGATTCGGAAGCCTTATCGGCCTGAGAGCAATCATCATCTCAGTTTTGCGTTTGAGGAAATCCTGGAGAAACGGGACGATCATCTTTGGGGTGGAGCTGTTTTTGGGATTGGTGAGGTCCTCATCCGCAATTTCTCGGAGTCGGGTTGGTTTTCCAACATTCGCGGAGTGGAACGTGGAATCGTTTCAGGCGGCCTAGTCGTCGGCCCGACTCGCGATGCGTTTGAGACCGAACCGGATGCCAACGCGACCAAGCCTTTAACGGATATCATGATTACCGATAGTTTCGAACGCCAATTCTCCAAGATTGGATTCATGGCTCTTTGCCCTTGCAAGGATACATCGCTTGGAGCATTTTATTCCTGCCCCTCGGCACAAAAGCCGCGTCGATACAATGGAGCCGAGGCGAGCGCGAATTCGGAACTTTCAACACTTACCAACTATATTCTTTGTGCGTCGCGCTTTGCGCATTACCTCAAGGTGATAACGCGTGACAAGATCGGGGGAAGCATGGATGCTGGTGATCTTCAGTCCTTTTTGTCCGACTGGCTCATCGACTATGTGAATCGCGATCCGGAAGCGAGTCCAACGCGTCGAGCGGAAAAACCCTTGCTGGATGCGTCGGTTCAAGTGCGTCCGAAACCGGGGCGATCTGGCGAGTACGAATGTGAGATTCAACTGGAGCCCTTTCACAGTTTCGATGATGTGCGTGCATCATTAAAGCTCGATACTCGCCTCGTCACCCGCCGTCAAACTCAATAAGATTGGAGAGATCAAACCATGCAAGCAGAGTCGTTATTTAAGTCAGGGCAACTCACCGAAGCCGTCGATGCGCAATTGAGTTTTGTCAAAAAGAACCCTTCCGATACTCACGCACGGTTCTTTTTAGCAGAGCTGGCTTCATTCCAAGGTGACTGGGATCGTGTGGATCGACAATTGGATGCGATCGCGGCGCAGGACAGCAAGGTCGCCATGCTTCCCATGCTCTTTCGACAACTCGTGCGTGCCGAGATCTTGCGAGAGCAAGTTTTTTTCGAGGGACGAGCCCCGGAGTTGGTGGTAAGCTTGGCCCAGGGCTGCCAGCTTCAACTAGAAGCTTGCACGGCGTTGCGCTTGGGACAATACGAGGATTGCAAACAACTTTTGGAACGGGCTGATTCGGAGCGACAACTCCTTCACGGAACTTGTGACGGAAAAAGCTTTGAAACACTTTTGGATGCAGACGATCGATTGCGTGGAATAGCTGAAATTTTGACCGCATCTGGAAAGTACTTCTGGGTTCCTTGGAATAGCATTCAATCGCTTGAATTCTCAAAACCCGAACGGCCCATGGATTTGATTTGGCGCAAGGCATCGATCAGCGTCAAGGACGGGCCCGAAGGGGAGGTTTATATTCCAACGCGTTATCCGCAACCAAACAGTTGGACCGATGAAGAGCGCCTGGGTCGCACGACGACATGGGTTGAGCATGCAAATGGGATTGTGACTGGGGTTGGCCAACGGACGCTCCTGGTTGAAGAGGATGGGATTCCTTTGTTGGAGATCGGCCAGATCATCATGGACTCAACCGGCGAGGGCACGTCATGAACCCAGATCAAGGAATGACATGAGTCGAATCCGCCCGGATCAACTTTTGTTGCCAAGTGTGCTTGATCGACTGTTGGACTTAGAGCCCGACAATCGAAATGAGACCCCTCGCGATCGCGCACAATTGTTGCGAGACCTTAAGACAAGCGTGCGACGCGATCTCGAGAACTTGCTCAACACTCGCATCCTGATATCTTACATTCCCAAGGACCTCACGCAGTTGGAATCTTCGCTCGTCAACTATGGTATTCCTGACTTTGGAAACGCCATCTTGGAATCCTCCAATTCCATGGAGTTCATGCGCAAAACGGTAGAGGAGGCCATCAAGCAGTTTGAAACTCGCTTTCAGTTTGTCAGAGTTGAGCTAGGTTTCGGAAGTAACAATCGATTGAGTCGCTCGATCCAGTTCGTGATCGATGGAATTCTTTATGCGGAACCCGCTCCCGAACCCGTTACCTTTAGTACGCAGTTAAACACGATAGCTAACGCATTTCGGGTGCATGAGGCGCAGTAATGAGTGAACGGTTGTATGGACTTTTCAACGAAGAATTGGCCTTTATCCGCGAGGAAGTTCGCGATTTTGGAGGGCGCTTTTCCAAAGTGGCGGCGCGTTTAAGGCTGTCGGCAGACTCCATCGAGGACCCGCATGTCTCCAGGCTAATCGATTCGTTTGCGTTGTTGACTGCGAGATTGCGACTCAAGATCGAGGACGAATTTCCTGAAATTTGTCAGTCGATGCTTCAAGCTTTGTATCCTCAATATTTGGCACCGGTACCTTCGACTGCCATCTGTCAATTGGAACTGGATGATTCCGGAGCAGAGCTTACGGGAGGTTTTCGTGTCGAGCGAGGAACGCCACTTGAGACCGATGAGATTGACGGACAAGCATGTTTTTTCAAAACCTGTTTCGATGTCGACTTGTTACCGATTCGAGTTTCCAAAACAGAATATTTGGTCCCTCCATTTCCATTTCCTACTGAGGCGACTTGGTCGGATAGCGTGCAGGCTGCGATTCGAATCGAGCTTTCCGCGATCAACAGCAAAGTGGATTGGAAGAAAATGGATATTCGCCGATTGCGATTCTTTCTTGGCGGTGCCACGATATGTGGCAATCAAATGTACGAAGCCATTTTCCGAGACTGCATGGGAATCGGACTCTTTTCGGAAGTCAAGCCTGAGGGTGTTTTCCTGCCAGCGGGCTGCATATCTCCGGCAGGTTTTGGCACGGAACAGGGTATTCTAAATCACGATGCTCGAACCCTTTCGGCGTATCAAACCATCTGGGATTTTTTTACCTTGCCGGAGAAATTCCGATTTTTCGCAATCGATTTTGATTCTAAGTGGAGCAGGCTCGAAGGCAATCGCCGGAGCATCGTCCTTTATCTGCGTCGTAGTCACCCAATCATTCAACGCAACATTTCGATCGATTCCATCCTTTTGGGATGCTCCCCGGTGGTGAACTTGTTTGCCAAGGAAGCCGAACCCATATCCTTGACGGAAAGTAAAGTCGAGTATCGCGTCGTACCGAGTTATCGGACCGTTACAGGGATGGAGGTTCATTCGATCGAATCGGTTACCGCCTCACGTCCTGACGGAGAGGGGGATGTTTCGTTCTTGCCCTTTCACCAACCGTCCCATCGCGTCAGTTCGGCGCACCAAGATCGGTATTGGCACTCTTCTCGGAGGCGGCGAATCGAATCCAGTAACGATGGAGATCGCGGCACCGAAGTGTATTTGACGATCGTTGATTTGCACGCCCGACCGCGTCCTTCGGATGAATGGACTTTGCATGTCCAGACGCTTTGTTGCAACCGCGACCTAGTCACGCATTTGGGCGTGCAATCGAAGCTGGCTTTTGGTGGGGGCCCCGTGCGTGCCATCTTTCGTACATCGCCGACTCCAACTCAACGCCCCATCGAACGCGAGGATTGGTTGTGGCGATTGATTTCCCATTTGTCGCTCAACCATTTGTCGCTTGCAAGCGATTCCGATGGTGAATTATTGCGAGAAGTGTTGCGGCTGTACAACACCAACGATCATGAAGAAGTGCACAAGGCCATCGAAGCGATTTTGGGAGTGAGTTATCAGCGTTCCACAGCACGCATTCCGAATACCGACAAAGGACCAGGAATATGCCGAGGACTGGATATCCATCTAGAAATCGACGACGAAAGACTCGAAGGAATCGGCGCTTATCTTTTCATGGCGGTTCTCGATCAGTTTTTCTCGGGCTTTGCCACCATCAACTCCTTTACTCGATTGATTGTTAAGTCGAAGGGTGGCTCGCACGTTTTGTATCGGGGCAAGCCTAAGTCGGGCACCAAGTATTTGATTTAGAAAAAGTCACCATGTCGACTGCTGAAACCACTACCGAACAACTCCTCGAACGAATCTATTCCGTTAGCTTCTGTCAATTGATGCGATGCATTCAAATTGAGCAGGGCTCGCGAATCGGTATGGAACGCGAGATTGAGAAGCAGCCGGTGCAATTGGTCGCCGACTTGGACGCAAACTTCCCAGCCAACGAATTGGCGAGTTGGACGGATTCGGAGCCAAGGCCCAAGCTAGCCGTCTCCTTTTTTGGATTGTTTGGTCCAAGTGGTGCTTTGCCACACCATTACACGCAAATGATTCTCGAACGGGTTCGGCAAAAGGATGAGACGTTGCGAGAATTTCTCGACATGTTCAATCATCGCCTTTTGTCTTTATTCTATCGCGCTTGGGAAAAGCATTCGTTTCCTGTTGGCTTCGAAACAGCCTATGCTTGTCAATCGGAGGACACTCTAAAGCGCGGCATGTGGGCCGTGGTCGGCAATCGATTGGAGGCTTCCCGCTCTCGATTGTCATTCGATGATGATGTCTTGTTGTATTATGGTGGCCAATTTGCATCGCGACGACCGACTGCGGAATCATTGCGTGCTTGTGTGCAAGATTTTACTGGCATCAATGCAAGAGTGGAATCGCTCGTGGGGCAATGGTTGACATTGGAACTATCTGAGCAAACTCAAGTCGGTTCGGCACCCATGGGAACCTTGCTGAGCAACGCCCTGGGCGTCGACTCGATCGTTGGGGAACGGGTTTGGGATGCCGAAAACCGTTTTCGAGTCATTATCGGACCAATGGACTGGAAAGGGTTTAACGAATACCTTCCACCCTATCAGCCGCTTCGTCTCTTGACCGATTTCGTTCGCCGGTATGTCGGTCCCCAGTTCGATTTCGACGTACAAGTGATCTTGAGTCGCGATGCGATTCAAGGGGTCGTTTTGGACGCCGAATCGGCATTTTATCTAGGTTGGAATACCTGGTTGGGTGAATGGCAGTCGCCGCTCGATGCGGACCAATCTGTATTCGAACTACCCGATGTCGTGGACCATTGTGTTTCTACGACCGCAGTCTGATATCGTTTCTGTAAAGCAAATTGCATTTGTCACCTACGAAAATTTCCCAAAGGATCAAGCTGTGATCGAAATCGACCTAAAGAAGTTGTTTGATAAGCTAAGCCCGGTTAGCTGTCGAGGGTTGGAATTAGCAACTGCGTTATGCATGACCAGAACCAACTACAACGTTGAAATCGAGCATTGGCTCATCAGACTGCTCGAAAATCGGGACTCCGATTTCGTGAGAATTCTGGAGGCTTTTGGTGTTGAGCTGAGCAAGCTTCAGAGCGATCTAACCCGAACGTTAGATCGATTGCGAACGGGCAATGCAAAAGCCCCATCGCTGAGCCCGGATGTAGTCGATGTCGCCAAGGAGGCTTGGACGTTAGCCACGATCGACTATGGATCAGGCCAAGTTCGATCGGGGCATTTGTTGATCGCATTGCTCTCCAACGAGACATTGCGGCGATCGGCTCTCGGGGCGAGCAACGAGTTCGAGAAGATCGGTGTCCCAGCCCTTCGCAAGTCTCTCAAGGAAATTTGTTCCGATTCGGGCGAAGATCGGGAATCGGTCTCGCTTTCGAGTGGTGCTCCCACCGGTAGCAGTAGTAGCGCCGCACCGTCGCCAGGTGGACGACGGCATTCGACTCCAGCCTTGGATCAGTTTACGATCGACCTGACTGCGCGTGCGCGCGACGGAAAAATTGACGCTGTTTTGGGTCGAGACCATGAGATTCGGCAAGTGATCGATATCTTAACGCGTCGGCGACAAAACAATCCGATCCTCACAGGCGAAGCTGGTGTAGGTAAAACGGCCGTCGCGGAGGGATTCGCAATGCGAATCGCCATCGGCGATGTCCCAGTTCCATTGCGGGACGTCGCCGTTCGCACCCTCGATTTGGGACTCTTGCAAGCGGGTGCCGGGGTTAAGGGCGAATTCGAAAACCGACTCAAATCGGTCATCGAGGAAGTCAAATCTTCCCCGAAACCAATCATCCTGTTTATCGACGAGGCTCACACGCTGATCGGCGCAGGCGGCAGTGCTGGCCAAGGTGACGCTGCCAATCTTCTTAAGCCGGCGCTCGCCCGAGGTGAATTGCGCACGATCGCAGCGACCACTTGGGCGGAGTACAAAAAGTACTTCGAAAAGGATGCAGCCCTTGCACGCCGGTTCCAGGTTGTCAAAGTCGAAGAACCCACGGTTCTAGTGGCCATCGAAATGGTTCGAGGCTTAACCAAAACGCTCGAAAAGCATCATAAGGTCTACATCCTCGAAGAAGCGATCATCGATGCCGTAAAACTTTCTAGTCGCTACATTAGCGGACGCCAATTGCCCGACAAGGCAATCAGCCTTATCGATACCGCCTGCGCTCGAATCAATCTCAGCCAGTCAGCCACGCCGCCTGCCATTGAGGATGCTCAGCGCGAACTTGCTCAGCGAATTTTGGCGCGTGAAATTCTTGAACGAGAATCGATTACCGGCACCGATAATGCAACTGACTTAGTCGATGTTAATGCGCAGATCACCGCTTTGGAAAACCGACTAATTGTTCTCAATAAACGTTGGGAAGAGGAACGGGCCATTGTCGCCGAGGTGCACGATTTGACGTCGAAGTTATATGCTTCGCACACTGGATCCACGACTTCTGCATCGGCAACTGGGCAGACGACACAGCCCGCACCAGCTTCCTCTCACGCTCCGGAACCCTTGCCACCATCAGCTCCCTCACCGGCATCGGCTTCATCATCTGCATCGGCTTCATCATCTGCATCGGCTCCCTCATCTCCGGCCACCAAGGCTGATTCAACTGTGACGCCACCGGCTACGCCTGTGACGCCACCGGCTACGCCGGAACAGATTGCGACTTGGCAGAGTCAACTCCGTGATCGCAAGCAGGCTCTGCTTCAGCTCCAAGGTGAATCGCCGTTGGTCTTCCCATTTGTCGATCGAAATGCGGTAGCCGAAACCGTGGCAGCCTGGACTGGCATTCCTGTGGGACGCATGGTGGCCGACGAGTTCAAGACCATACTCAACTTGCAGAATTTGATGGAAAAGCAAATCGTGGGCCAATCGCATGCCCTCAAACGGATTGCACAGTCCATCAGTACGTCTCGGGCTCAACTGAACGATCCAAGAGCGCCCATCGGCGTATTCCTATTGGCAGGCACCAGCGGGGTCGGCAAGTCAGAAACAGCCATCACGCTTGCTCAGCTTCTCTACGGCGGCGAGCAGAATATGACGGTGATCAATATGTCCGAGTTCAAAGAAGAACACAAGGTATCGCTTCTGATGGGGTCACCACCAGGCTACGTTGGCTATGGTGAAGGTGGGATTTTGACAGAAGCCGTTCGTCGCAAACCGTACAGCGTGATTTTGCTGGATGAGATGGAAAAAGCACATCCAGGCGTTCAAGATGTGTTCTACCAAGTGTTCGATAAGGGCACGATGAAGGATGGTGAAGGACGGGATATTGATTTCAAGAACACCGTTATCATCATGACTTCGAACGCCGGCACGGATGTGATTAAGAGTATTTGTAGCGATCCGGATACGACCCCCGAGCCCGATGCTTTCCTAGAGGCGATTTTTCCCGAGCTGCTCAAGACCTTTAAGCCCGCCTTCCTTGGACGGTGCGCGTTGATCCCTTATTATCCTTTGCCCGATCATGTCATTCGCAAGATTATCGGCCTAAAGCTTGGTAAGATCGGCATGCGTGTTGAGGAGAATTACAACGCGAGATTTTCGTATGCAGAAGAGCTTGTCCAGTTGATTGCAGATCGATGCAAAGAGGTTGATACGGGTGCGCGAAATATCGACCACATCTTGACCAAGTCGCTGTTACCCGATCTTTCATCGGTTTTGCTGAGTCGCTTGGCCGAAGGCAAAAGCGTTGGTAGCGTTAAAGTCGTCGTCACCCCCAAACAAGAATTCGCATTTGAGATCGCGTAGTCTCAGTGACATCATTGTGTTCCATGTTTTGACATTGGAGTAGGTCATGCCTCGTTATCGAGTTCCTGGTCCTATCGGCTTGAGAAACGAATCTTTTTCTGCAAGTCCGATGATTCAGCGGAAGCAGACCGTTTCGCAATCCGTTCGCGCAGCAGCTGCGGCGAGTCGCGAAAGCGCAGCGGCTACCGAAACCATCGCCAACACCAAGGGGGTGACGCCTTGGGCGGACGGACAAGTTGAAACATTTGTGTTCACCGAATTGCCAAGTGCCGAGCTCGCAAAGTACGTCGATAATTTTGCGGACATGGCATCCAACTTGGACAGATCGCGTCGCGTAGTCTTTGTGAATGGCATGGGGAACACGGGTGGGGATCACGCGAGGTCGGCCCGTGTATTGTCGCTCATCCAAATGTGTCCCGTTATCGGCGTGTACAATCGCAAATCGGTTTTGTTCGGTGACTTGGCCCAATGCATGCGAGATAAATTCATCTTCCAGGGAGCCAATCCGACCGAGATATTTAACCACTACTTAGGAAATGCAAGTCCCGATAGGCGGGCTGAAGCGATGGAGGCGATACTCGGGCAAGGTATGTTGGGCAATCTTGCAACGGCCGCATTGTTCCGCCTGCTTTCAACGGGCGAGGCCAGTTCAAATGCTATCCCGATTTTCGCTCACAGCCAAGGGAATCTGATCCTGAGCAATGCACTTCAAGCCTTGGAGGTCGTCTATGGAAGAGGGCGCATCGCTGGCCGCTGCGTTTATTCTTTTGGTAGTCCTTCCATCGTTTGGCCAGATGGAATCGATCACTACGTTCATGCATTTACGTTCGATCCTGTGTCGCTCCTCGATCCCATTCCAAGTTGGAGCATTTCAAAAGTGGGTGTTCCGTCGCTGACCAAGGATCCAGTCAAGGATGGGGTTCTGACGTTTCTCCAGGATTTGAATCCTTTGACGCACGGCTTTTTGTATTATCTTCAGGAAGATGCCGCTTTCATCATCAACCGACATCGAGTGGGCGCGTTTGCCATGACGGTAAATATGGATGAAAGCGGGCTGGCCGACGAATTGGTTAGTTTCGGACGCAACGAACCGCGGTTAATTCGCGTTTTTCGGCGGCTAGACAAAGTGCACAACAGCGATGCGGACGACGTCGCGTTCGAATACGTCTCCAAAATGCGAGCCAGCGGGCGAGCGTCCACACTCAAAGCCATGCCGCAGTTGTGCGAGATTCTGAAAAAAGTGATGAACGAGGGATTTACGAGCAGTTCGGAACAAGAAGCCATCGATTTCCTAAAATCGCTAAAATAGCGGGCGACTCGTTCTCCGAAGCCTTGTCGCCCTGGTTAGGCAAACCGAGTTGGTTGGGCCGATTGTAGTTCGACGCTATGGATTGAGCCGAACCAGTGCCCAATTAAAGCTTGCCTTCCCTGGACCAAAGCATATATTTGACCGAGCATGGGGGTTTTCCCAAATGGAGCCTTCAGCAATTCGGAGAACAAGACAAAACGTTGCCAGCATGGTGCGGGGATCGTGTTGCATGGTAAGCCGACAATGTTGAGTGCAAAAGTATTTCAATAAAGTCGGCTTTTTTCGTTTTTCGAAACAAAGATGGACTTGGCGTACTACTAGATCACTCGGCAGCCCAATTTGGCTCCGACAATTCGCCTTTCAAAGAAATACTTCGAGATATTCGCATGAGCTTTGCTGGTCCACTGTTTCAAAATCCTGAGTTCAATTCAACTGTCCAGTTGCGGCAAAGTTTTAGCAAGATGAAAACCGTCATTGCGTGGTGGTCTATGTTCGCTTGCAGCACGACTGCCTTAGTGACCAGTTGCTATTTAGCATGGGCATCGTTAACTTCGTCCGCCGTAGCAGGCTGCGACGGCGGAAGCGTATTCGACTGTAGCCACGTTTTGCACAGCCGGTGGTCCAACGTGATGTCGATTCCTGTCAGTATTCCGGCCATGGCCATCCACATGACCGTCCTCGCGATGCTGCTGGTCAAGCCGGTCTCGGCGAGATTGGAGCAAGCCCGTTGGGCAATCATCGGATTTGCAGCTCTCTCGGCTGGTGCGGCTGCAGTCTGGTTCGTTGGACTGCAAGTACTGTGGATTGAACACTTGTGTTTATACTGCCTAATCGCTCATACGTGTGGGGTCGTTCTCGCAGCCGTTTTCCTTTGGAATCGGCCACAAATTCATGCCTTCGGATGGGTCGTTGCGGCCGCCACCGCCGCGATCACTGGGCTTATTTTATTGCAGACACTCAGTTTAGGACCGCAAACGTTTGAGCTTATTGACCACTCGAAAAAAAGCGAGTCGTCGGGGGCGTTGGAGGATGAGGATGCATCCATTTTTGAAGCTCCCAAGTCTGCGCCCGAGCCGCAAGCATCGTTGATGCGAAATCGTCTTGAGCTACGAGTCTCGCAGGTATCCGGTTGCGTCGCGATGCTCTTGTATCCCGCCATCTTAACGACATGTGAGATCGCTAATGAGGCGGACGACGGGCAAGTCAAGGCGGCACGCATTTTGAACAACCTCAAACTCGAAACCAATGTGTGGCCACTACTAGGGAAACCCGACGCGGAAATGGTATTCGTCGAGCTGTTCGATTACACCTGTGAGCATTGTCAACGAACCCACAAAGCCATCGAAGGCGCTCGAGCAAAATTAGGGGATCGGCTAGCAATCATTGCTCTGCCTGTTCCGCTCGACATCAAGTGCAACCCGTCGGTCAAAGCAACAGACGCCGCCCATGCCGAATCGTGTGCGATTGCAAAACTAGCTGTCGCTGTCTGGTCCGTTGACCACGACAAATTTTCAGAGTTTCATCATTACCTGTTCTCGGCAAAACCCACCCACGCGGTCGCATTGATCAAAGCAAAGGAAATGGTTGATGGCGAAAAGCTGAAGGCAATGCTCAGTAGTAACCTACCAAGCGAATACATTGCCAAACATGTTGCCATCTATCAAAAAGCGGGCGGCGGAACGATTCCCAAGTTGATGTTTCCAAAAACAACGTCGGTCGGTGCCATCGAGTCAACCGACGTTATTGTTCAATTGATCGAACAACACTTGCGATAGCCGTTGCCCGATATCTTAGACTTCAAAGAATGGCTCTGAAGAATGGCGCGAGGCAGGGCGTCGCGTCAGTCCGTCGCAACTTCGCCGCCGGCACGGGTCCCGAGTGCTCGGTACGTCTCCAAAGAAATACCGTTGCTAAAAAAACGTACTGAGCCGTCCATGAGCAGGGCGTTGACGCCACCCGTGTGGTAGCTGCGGGAAGTCACCGCCGCAAATGTGTCCCCCAAATTCGGTTCGGTGGCCATGACCAAATCGACGTCGTAGATGGCTTCCCCAATGTTGTAAAGGACCTTAGTATTCGGAGTGAAGACGGTTGTGAACCCAGTTTCGTGAACTTTCCCATCCACCCACTCTACGTGCGTGAAGGAAGTGTTGTTGAAGGAACCGAGCGAAACGGATGCCAGAGTCGTGGGAGGTTTGGGAGGGGACGCAAAGGTAGCAGTCGCACTTGCGCCAGTCACTCGATTCGTAAAGGCTTTTACTTCCAATAGTGCCAGCGTGTTGCTTAAACCATCGGTAAAATCCGCTGGCCTGTTGGCTTGGTTCGGTCCGAACGCACCGTCTCCCGTTCGCATGCCAGTCGCTTTGCCCGTCATGACCGCCCAAGTGCCATTATTCAACGCGTAGTTGACCGGCCAGTACTTGTTTCCAAAAGTTGAGTCCGTCCCGTACCCTCTGTCATTTACCTCACTGGGGCACATGAACGTACCCACTCGTTTGGACGAAGTACTCGGTTGGGCGTTGTAGCTAATAGCAAAGTCGATCTCTCGGAAAAGATTTTCCTGCTCGATGTGAGGTAGGATACGAGCCAGTCCCGACCAAGCGTTCGTGGCAGTTACGGCTGAACCGTTCCAAACGTAGTTTCCGTTGGAGGGCAACCCTTTCTTAAGATCCATGTGCATGTGCATCGCAAGACCGATCTGCCTCATGTTGTTGGCACACTGAATTCGCCTAACCGCTTCGCGAGCCGCTTGAACCGCTGGCAGCAGCAGTCCAACCAAGATGCCAATGATGGCGATGACGACCAAGAGTTCGACCAGTGTAAAACCACGAGCCGGCACAAACATGCCAATGCCAGACTTCGTAACTCGTTGTTGACAAACCATACTTAAAACTCCTCAGTAACCGGAAAACGGACTGCCCAATCGGCTCAACGTTGAGTCGTAGCGGCGGAACCGAGCGTGGCTGGCTAAGGATTTCGTGTGGCGGACAATCCGCTCGAATCCAGTGGCTTGCTGCGTCGTCGGGTTGCATTAAATGCAACTGAGAATCAATCTCAACAGCAGTATTGCATGCTAGTTGGTTTGCGTCAATAATGCTTTTAGATTTCGCAAGCTGAATAGCGAAAAATGTTTTAGTCCTGGAAAAAACCATCTTCCGCAAAAGAATTTGACTGATGACTAAGCCTGATTCGAATGAACGAACGCTACCTACTCAGCCGAACGTGGATTGCCAATCGAACTCCGGCAAGCCTCGATTTCCAAAAATCATCGAATTCAGCGACCTTTGTCGCTGTGGCGAAGAAGTCTGGATTGAGAATGGAGGCCAAATCTACCGCCTTCGTCGAACTCGGCAGGGGAAGTTAATCCTGACGAAATAGACGAACTGGAAATAGCCGTGTCGATAAGTCTTGTTGCTTTGAATCCAATTCGGCCTGCAATCGATTGCGTTGTTCTCGCCACTGGCCAAGCATTGCACCAGCGCCGTAGCGGAGAAACGCCCCAGCACCAAGGGTTTGCAAAATGCCCCGGAGTTTTACTAGGGGGCTATTTACCATGCCTCTAGAAATAGATGGTCATAACCCCCGGTTCGAAGCCAAATGGCACTGGGTCGCTTGTTCGTCTCGGCTCTCGTCGGCGCCCGGGGTAGTGGAAATCGTATCGTAGTGCGCGCCCAACAAAACAATCTCGTACGATCCAGTTGTGCTTGCATCACAAAAAATACGCGATTTGCAGTTATAGTTTTAGCGAGTGACCAAAGGTGTCACGAGCCTCGATACATTGCGTTCCATTGTATTCGATTTTGGATTAAATACCTTTCAACTTAGTAGAAGCTTGTTTTCGTCGACGAAACGAGTAGCTAGGTTCATTAATCGCAGGGAAAACGCGAATCATGCCATGCTTTTACGCCCATACCAAAGGCAACAATCAATCGGAGTGGGAACCGCTCCGCGAGCATTTGCAATTGGTGTCTGAGCGTGCGGAGAGGTTCGCTGGCAAATTTGAGGCGGCTGCTTGGGGTAAGACTCTTGGATGGTGGCATGACCTAGGCAAATATTCGGTCGACTTCCAGAATTACCTCGTTAAATCCGTCAATACCGACGTCCATCAATCCGAGACCCAACTTTCCAGCAGCAGCGAGAAACGACTGACTGGTAGTCCAAAGTGCTCATCGAAAGGAATCGCAAGAGCCTTTTGTGACGGAGCTTTGCCGTAGAGGTATCGAGGCAAAGTGAAGTCACCAAAGATCGATCGGTATGTCCGAGTAGATGGCTCTGAGTAACGAATCAGTGGTTTAGTGAACTGCGGTCTTTCGAGGGTTGGTCCAACGTCGCCGCTCCCAACGGATTGAAACATAGATGAGAGGAGACTCTTAGGGACACCACTTATTTTTGGGGGGTAGTTGCAAACAGGATTGGAAATTTTGACCCGTACGATTGAAATGGTGGTAAGTCGGAATGCTAGCGTGATTCGCTTGTGATATCGTGACTTTTTTAGGGTTCGCCACTTTTTTAGGATGATTGGAATCGAAATAGAGACGCAGGACCAATTTCGCGAGCAGTCCGTGCCGACAATATCTCAAATCGAGGGTCGGGAAATCGAGACCGCACATAAAAAAGTGTCGTGTCCCCATGTGTCCCATGTGTCCCCATGTTTCCTTCGGAGGATCATGGATGCCAATTGTTGCGAGAAGGTGGTAGACATAGTCTTTAGGCGAGGGGCAGAATGAGTCATACCCTCCCCTCGCTTCGCTCGACCCTCCCGGAGGGAGGGTGAAGTCACTACTCCCTTTGGGAAAGTCGGCCCGAAAGGCCGGAGAGGGGTTGCATCACACTGGTAGTTTTCAGCCTGCCGCTCGCCTTATGTCAATCCGGCAAATACAAACGAGCGCGGTGCCAACAGGTGGTCGTCAGAGTTGTAAGGCGGACAACGGGCTTGCCGCCGTGTAGCGTCGCAACTTCCATCGCAGTAGGATATTGCGATTTATTAACGGCAGCGGTTTGCCCAAGTTTCCGTTGTTTGTATTTGTGTACGTCGATTTGGAATGCGTTATGTTGTTTTTGGCGAAAATTGTCATTGCGGTGGTTGTGTTTACGTTGGTTGCGGAGCTTTCGAAAAGCTCTCCCCGGTGGGGAGGCCTGATCAGCGCAATACCTTGGATTACGTTACTAGTCATTGTGACTCGTTATCAGATCGACCAAGCGACGACAGTCGAGTTAATCGACTATTTGATGGCGACGTTTTGGTTCATTTTGCCGACCCTCTTGTTCATCGCTTTGATGGCAGGCATGCTGCATCAAGGGGCGAGTTTTTACGTTGCACTCGCGGCCTCGGTCTTAGCCGCGGCGGCTGCAAATGGCCTGGTCGCTTACGGAATGGCAGTATCCAAATAACATGCGCTCCCTCAACTCGTAGTTAACAGGGTGACTAAATTGCAATATCCAACCGAGGAACAGAGGCTTGCGGTTCGTCAGCGACCCGTCGGCTCCGCATTGATGTATCAAAGTTGGAGCGATTTGCTCTTCTTGCATTGGCGGATGGAACCTGAGTTCATTCAGAGTCTGTTGCCAGCGGGCTTGTTTGTTGATTGCTTTCAGGGGGACGCATTCATCGGGGTGGTTCCCTTTTTTATGAAGAACATACGTTTCCGCGGGACCCTCTCCTTGCCTTGGATATCGCACTTCCTGGAACTCAATCTGCGAACCTACGTGTTTGACGAAGCTGGTATGCCGGGAGTATGGTTTCTATCGCTGGATTGCAACCAACCGATTGCAGTTTGGGCGGCGAGAACTTTATTTCATCTGCCGTATCAACACGCATCCATGCAAGCTACGTTTGAAGACAGTCGGACGATCGATTATCGTTCTCATAGAGTGCTGCCAAGAGGGGTCTTAACCGAGAGTCGGTTCAAGTACGCGTATGAGACCGATATTTCGTATGCACAGCCAGGCACACTGGAGTTTTTTTTAGCCGAACGCTATTTGCTTTTTTCGGTCAACACAAAAGGGTGGGTGCACAAAGGGCAAGTACACCACACGCCGTATCCTCTTTGCAAAGTCGATGTCGCAAGCAATGAAACGGATTTGTTCGAATTGAATGGACTTCCCGCGATGCTTCGTCCGTTTGATCACGCGATTGGTTCGCGAGGTGTCAACGTTGAGGTCTTTGGATTAGTGGCATGTTCGACTTCTCGCATGCAAAGGTAGCGAGAAGCCGAAAATCCCACCGAAAAAAGGATCGCTTCGAATCGATTAGCTGGAAGTTCCAAGCTGATTAGCAACGTTGGTAAACGTACTGCCTGCATTCTTGCCGATGCTTGTTACGGCGGTTAGGCAAACAACGATGATGAGCGAAAGCATAACAGCGTATTCCACGGCTGTTGGTCCGTCTTCACTCTTCAAAAAGCGCTTTAGTTTCATGGCGAAATTTTTCATGGGGTTACCCTCCGACAGGTATTTCGGCGTAGCCGAATGTGAAGAACATACAAACTCCCTCGCAATTCATCTGATTTCATCGCCATGATTTCAGACAACTCCGGGGGCACTTATACTGAACGAGCAGCAAGCGTTCCAAAGATGGCCCGCCGGAAGAAAGGTATGTTATGGCTAGAGCGAGTCAAACATAGCGGATTGAATTGTTGAGGTTTAGTCGCATATTTCCCAGTACGGAAGTACCACCGGAGAGGCTTCAAACGATTGACCCGAGCGATCGGATTATTCCTGCATCGGTGGGGCGACGGATTCCGTTCACACGTAGGTCCGTATTTCCGAGGCGGACATCCTAGCGTTTCGCAAACACGCTACTACGTGGTAATTCTCCATCTGCGGCTCGTACCTAGGCAAGCTTCCAGGCTTGGATGAGTTGCTCAGCACCTGGGCTCAATCGACGAAGCTTGTGAACGATGGCGGCTTTCTCAGTCTTATTCGCCTTTTCGCATTTCTTGTGTAGGTTGTCCAGTTTTTTGGATCGGTGTCTACGTTTGCGAAGTTCACGTTGACGTTCGGTTCCGGCCATTGAGAGTACTTTCTGATCGATAGGGGATGTGGGAGCGGTTGGCAAGTGATTTGGTTTTAGACGGGCGCAAGATTCTGTGAAACCCCATGCCGCGCGTCTAAGATAGGAAGAACAGTAACGAAATTTGCTAAATTCGTCAATGTTGGGGGTTCTCAGCCTCAGTGCCCTGGATAGCTTTCCAGATCTTTGGCAAGATGTGTTGGATGGAGCCGAATTTTTCCATCTGTGTTAAAATCGGTGAATTTTTGTCTGGGTCGCTGATTATTGGAGCCGTTAATGACTGAAACTACAGCTGTCGTCCTGGCAGCCGGAAAGGGAACTCGCATGAAGAGCGAATTGCCCAAAGTACTTTTTCCTGTCTTAGGGCGTGCCATGATCCACTGGGTTCTGGATGCATTGCAGTCGGCGGGGATCCGACAAATTATTGTGGTGGTAGGCTATCGAGCCGAATTGGTCAAAAATGAACTTTCCAGCCGGGGAGTCGATTTTGCAGTCCAAACCGAGCAATTAGGCACTGGCCATGCAGTTCGCATGTGCAAGCCGCAGCTTGAAAAAGGCGATAACCCGGTTTTGGTTGTGGCGGGGGATTCACCAATGATTCAAGCCAGTTCGGTTCGTGAACTGATCGAAGACTTTGAAGAAGGTGGGTTTGACTGCCTTCTGGGTACTTTGGTCAAAGACAATCCATACGGATTGGGGCGAATCGTCCGGGATTCGAAGAATCAGTTTTTGCGAATCGTCGAACACAAAGACGCATCGCTGGAACAGCGTCAAATAGGCGAAGTCAACATGAGCACGTATTTGTTCGATCGGTCAAGTCTTTTGTGGGCTTTGGACAATCTCAAGAACAATAATTCACAGTCAGAGTATTATTTAACGGACTGTCCGGAATTATTGCTTAACCACGGCAAGAAAGTCGACGCACGCCCTGTTTTAAAGGCATGCGAAGCGCTGAGCATCAATACGATTGATGAAATGGCAATGGTCGAGTCGAAAATGCGAGAGATGGGTTACCAATGCGTGAGTTAAAGATATTTAGTGGCCGAGCGAATCCGCAATTGGCAAAGGACATCTGCGCTTTTTTGCATTTGGATCTCGGCTCCATCACGTTGAACAAGTTTCCAGACGGCGAAAACAATTGCAAGGTCGAAGACGATGTGCGTGGGCGTGACGTTTATTTGATTCAACCGACCTGCCCGCCAGTCAATGACAACTTGATGGAGTTGCTCATCATGATCGATTCGTGCAAGCGAGCTAGTGCTGCGAGGATAACGGCCGTGATGCCCTATTACGGCTACGCAAGGCAGGATCGCAAGGACGAAGGCAGAACGCCGATTACGGCCAAGTTGGTTGCCAACGTGATCACGCGGGCTGGTGCCGATCGAGTTCTCGCTATGGATTTGCACGCACCTCAGATTCAAGGCTTTTTTGACGTTCCGGTCGATCACCTGTACGCCGCACCTGTCTTTACCTCCTACTTCAAGGATCAGATGTTTGACCCAGCGGAAATCGTTGTGGTCAGCCCGGACGAAGGAAGTATTAAGCGGGCGATCGGTCATGCCAAGCGACTTGGTGGAAAGCTTGCGATCATTGACAAACAACGCGATAGCGCACTGAAAACACAGCAAAAATATATCATCGGTGGACCTGTCGAGGGCAAAATCTGCCTCATGTTTGACGACATGATCAGTACAGCGGGTTCGATTTGCGGTGCTGCTCAACTGGTCCATAAAGCGGGTGCCAAAGAGATTCACTTGGCCGCGACCCACGGAGTTCTTTGCGAAAACGCGATCGAAAACCTTCGAAAAGCTCCCATCAATAGCTTGGTGATCACCGATACGATCCCTCTGCCGCCAGAAAAACGCTTGGAGACGATTCAGGTCCTGACCGTTGCGCCCCTGTTAGCTGAGGCGATCCGACGAATCCATTCCAACAAGTCGATCAGCCAGATGTTTACGACCAATACAACTTCCTCTTAGCACTTGGTCATTTGAAGATTTGGAATCCAACAGCTACACTGTTAACTGTGCATTTTGAGCAGGCTTGCTGCCCGTTCAAGTTCAAAGAAGTAGACGCGCGAGGCCCTTAGCTCGTTTGTATTTTTGATTGGTATTTGTGGTCCTGGGCGAGAGCCTCGCTCCACTACAGGCATGTAGAGCAGTTAATCGTTTTTTACAGGTCCATTTATTCCATTTAGATAGAGGCGACGGTTTCGAGGTTGGCATGCTGCAGAATATTCGCAAGCTTCAATTGACAGAGATTCAACGTGACGGGATGCGGCTTGCCGGGCAATTCAACGCTCAGCTCATGGACTATTTGCGTCAATACGTCGCGCCTGGAATCTCGACGGACGAAATCGACCGACTTGTTACTGACTTCACCCACCAGCACAAGCATACGCCAGCCACACTTGGATACTTGGGCTATACCAAGAGCTGTTGCACGAGTGTGAATGACGTTATCTGTCATGGAATTCCTGGCGACTATGTTCTCAAAGCCGGAGATATCATTAACGTTGACGTTACTTCCATTGTGGACGGATGGCACGGCGATCAATCGGAGACCTTTTTGATTGGCGAAGTATGCGATGAGGGGCTGAGGGTAACTCAGTGTGCATTCGATGCAATGCATAGAGCCATCGCTGCCCTAGAGCCAGGCTGCCCGGTCAGCGTGATTGGTGACCACGTCGTCGAGGAGGCGACCTTACGCGGCTTCTCGGTGGTCCGAGAATATGTTGGACACGGATTGGGTCGTCGCTTCCATCAGTATCCAAATATCCCTCACGTACCGGACCGCAAGAGCAAGCAAGAGCGATTATTACCCGGCATGTGCTTTACGGTCGAGCCCATGATCAACGCCGGAACCCGGTTCACCAAACTGGATACCAAAGACAATTGGACGGTGCGAACGCGCGACGGTCGACTTTCGGCACAATTTGAGCATACGGTACTGATGCGAGAAGATGGACCAGAAATACTGACGCAATGCGTAAACGGCCCTCGCCGCGGCCACAAATTCTAATGGAATTCCAATTTTCGTCGACTTCGTGCAGGTAAAACCACCGAGCGGCCTCTTTTGCCATGGCGAGGCAGCTCGGAGAGTTGCACACAACCTTGGTGCAAAAACTTAGCTTCGAGCGTCTCGAATGCGTCTAGTGTCGACCAAAGAGCGAAGCTCCTACGATCAATCCGACCACGACACCGATCCCCAACGCAGCCAAGAGCGATTCGGCTGGGCGTTGCTGGACCGTTTCCGTCGCGGCTTTAAAGCCACCGCGCGAAGCGTCTCTAGCATAGTCGTAGCCGTCGCGAATCGTTTCCGAAGCCTTGCTAGCCATGTCGGTCGCAGCCTCAGAAATCATCCCAACCGTATTGGCGGTGGTTGTGCTGGCAGTTCGGAGAAACTCATCAATCTCCTCGCGAGCCTTGCCGGTTTTGCGTTGGATTAAGCCAGCCAATTGCTGAACGTTTCCTTGAATTCCAGCCAAATCATCGCCACTAATTTGAGAATACTTACTCTTAACGGCACCAACCAATTGGTTCCAACTCCCTTGCACTTCGTCTTTTGTCGACATCGTTTTATTCCTCACGGTAAGTGGTTATTTGAAAATGACTTTAATGTCATTACTCGTCTAGATATATGCATCAGGCGTGCCAAGCGGACTCAAAATTCTAAAGTGATGCCATGTCGGCCATTAGTCAGTGGTCCTTCTTGCAATACTGTTCAAGTTGCATGCTAACTGGTCAAAAACCGGCCACTCAAAAATGCGGTTGGCTCTCCGGCGCAGGATGTTCGCCTAGAAAGGCGATCAAGTCAACGTTCAGTCGAGTCTTGTGAGTAGCAAACAAACCGTGTGGCGCACCAGCATACTCGATAAAGCTCGCATGCTTGATTTCTTTCGCGGTGCACCGTGAGGTTAAATCGATAGGGACTATTTGATCACTCGAACCATGAATGATGAGTGTTGGAACGGTGAACGATTTGAGGTCAGGCCTGAAATCGGTTTGCGAAAACGCATCGACGCAGTCAAGACAAGCCTTCAGTCCCGCTTGCATGGCAATGGATTTGCTCCATTCCAGCATGTCGCTGCTGACCGGTCCTGACATAAGTCCCCAGTTGTAAAACTCCTTGAAAAAGCTGGAGAGGAACTCTGGTCGATCCTTATTGATGCCCAGTTTCATCTTTTCGAAGACGGTGCTTGGTACTCCGCTGATGTTGTCAGAAGTTTGGAGCATCAGGGGAAGTACCGTTGAAATGAGGGCGACACTGCTAACCCGTTTGGCGGAATGCCGGGTCAGATAGCGTGCAATCTCGCCTCCGCCCATGGAGAAGCCTATCAGTGAGATGTCCCTGAGTTGGAGATCTTCGATTAGGTCGGATAAATCCTCCGAGAGGCGATCGTAGTCGTAACCGGACCACGTTTGCTCGGATCGACCAAATCCACGTCGATCGTAAGCAATAGTGCGATATCCGGCGTTAGCCAGAGCCATGGCGGTGTCATCCCAACTGTCTGAGGAGAGGGGCCATCCATGGATCAAAACGACGGGTCTGCCCTGCCCCCAGTTTTTGTAATAGAGGCTACATCCATCTTGAGTCGTGATCGTCGGCATAATTATTTCCTCGGGTTCGTTCTCCGCTTTTCTGAAAAGACTGGTTAGTGCAAAGGACGTGCCAGCTAATTTTTCACAACGGAATCATTCGGACTTCAACCGTTCATCAAGTGGCCCCGTAGCTCCTTCGGCTGATTGCGCGTCGAGTTGAGGCGTGAAGGCGAACGGAGAGCACTGTGGACAGTTGATGTACTTGGCCGCGAAACTAATGCGCCGTTGCTGTCAAAACAAGAATTTGCACACTGTAGGGCGCCATAACCAATGGGACAGATTCACCGTCCTGAGTGATCTCCATAAATTGCTCCGACGATTCATTTCCGAAATCCTGACTGTAACCCTCCCAATCGGAATTGAACTTCAGTTGCCACTTTCCGGCTTTGGGTAAGGGGATCGAAACGTTTTGTTTAGAATCAGTGCTCAAATTGAATAGCACAACGACATCATCTCCGACTCCACCGTGATACCAACGGTGAATTGCAATGAGTCGATCATCGTGGTTTTCGTAGAGTGTAGCGAAGCCGCTTCCCGTCAGTCCTTTCGTTTGGCCCTGGCTATTTCGTCTCAAACGGATGAGATCGCGATACATACGTAGCACACCTGAAAACGATTTCGCCTTTTCCCACTCAATCGGATCCGTATCTCGGAACCATTCATCTTCCAGTATTTCTTGTCCTTGGAAAAGCATCGGCACGCCGGGAGAAGTAAAGGCCAAGGCGGCGGCCAAGGTAGAGCGCTTCTTTGCGTGCCAGCCATCCGGGTCATTCGCGTTGACTTCGGTAGTCACTCGAGCTTTCCCGTTGGCTACTTCGTCGTGCGATTCCGAATAGATAACCCTTTGGAAAGCATCGCCATTGTACGCTGCTGTAGCGGCCTGAGTCAGTACGGTGGTCGAGCGATCTTCATCTTTTGGCGAAGAAACCAGGCGGCGAATGGGGTGGACAAAACGAGCATCCCATTGCAGGTCGAAACCCGCTCCACCATCGCAAGTCGGCTGTGTTAATCTGTCGTCATTCTGCAGGTCCTCGGCGACTGTGAGCTTGCCAGAAAAGTCATGATGGACCATGTCGTTGATGGCTTGCGTTAGACTCCAACCGTCAGCAATTTCGCCACCTGGGTCTCCGTTGCCACTGACATGTCGAATATAGAGAGTCATATCGAGTCGAAGTCCATCGACGCGGAATTCATCCAGCCAGAAACGAGCGTTGTCGAGAATGAATTGGCGAACTTCCGGTCGACCATAGTCGGGGCGAGTGTCACCCCATGGAGTAGTGCTTCTCCAGTCGTTGTAGAAATAGATACCGCCTTTGCCGTTCTCGGACCAACCATCGAATTGCCATAGCGAAAGATCACTTGGCCCAAAATGGTTGTAGACCACATCGAGAATGACTCCAATGCCATGCAAGTGGCAGGCACGTATGAACCGTTTCAGCCCAAGTGGGCCTCCGTAAGCGCCTTCCACCGCAAACAAATGGGCTGGATTGTAACCCCATGATAAATCGCCCGCAAATTCAGCGCATGGCATGATTTCAACCACGTTGATCCCAAGTTCGACCAAGTGCCCCAGCTTTTCAATCGCTTCATCAAAGGTCGAAGGTTTTCCTGCTTCCTTTACATGGAACGTACCGATGTGCATTTCATAGATAACCATTTCATTCCGAGGCGGCAGTTGGTAATGATCACCCTCCCAATCGAAACTTAAGTCCGCAATGATTCCGTTCCCAACAGAATTCGTGACCTGTCTCGCATAAGGGTCCACCCGCGTAAAACGCTTTTCGCCATTGCTGATTTCAAAACGATATTGCTGGCCAATTTGTGCGTTGTGCACTTCCGCACACCAACACCCGCGATCATCGCGTTTCATTGGGTTCTGGTTCCATTGCCATTCATTGAATTCTCCGACCACGCACACTTCGACAGCATGCGGAGCCCACACACGGAAACCAATGCCCGTTTCGCATTTCCACACTCCAAGACGGTTTTCGTTCGACATAACATCCATTCCAATTTAATGTTACTTTTAACTTTAGCCATTCGAGGCAAAAGCCCTATGCATCGTTAGCTTACTGGATTCAAACCGTCGAAATCGCTGCCTGATCCGAGATGGGAGCAGGAGCAAATGAACCTTCGGGCAAGGTTGCCCAGACTTTTTTTGACTTCAATTGTGCTGCGCCGATGAATGTGGCAAATGGAACGTCTGCTGCATCGTGGCCGGTTGCGATACGAACGAATCCGCCAATAGGAGCCATCTTCGTCGCATCAAAAAGATACCAACGTTCGCCCAAGTAAGCCTCGAAAAAGCCATGAAAGTCCGGTGGTTGGAGACTTACTGCATATCCACACACATAGCGAGCTGGAATTCCGAGCCCTCGACACAGCGTGATTGCGAGATGCGCAAAGTCACGACAAACACCCTGCCTCTGCACGAATACATCGCGGGCTGTTGTCTGGGAATCGGTTGAGCCGGAAACGTAACTAATATTGTTAAAAATCCAATCGCAAATCGACTTTACCCGCAAAAGCCCTTGCGGACTCTTGGCGAATTCGCGAATCGAAAAATTGCCGAGCAAATCCGACTCACAGTAGCGACTCGGATTCACGTATGGAATAACTTCTTGAGGTAGTTCCTTGTACGGTTGTTCGCTCAACGCGTTCGCAAAGTCGATCTCTGCAGTCAAATCGACGGTCGCTTCGTAACGTATCAGAAAACTGCCAGGCTGAACGACGCATCTGTGAGCCGAGTTCTTCTCGAGCCCTATTTCGAGGCGTTCGGCTACGATTGCTGGATTGATAGTGAGGTTCTCCTGAATAACCTGCTGACAATCCGTTTTGGATACATCCACATTGAAAAGAAAAGTGGTCGTACTCGTCAATGCATACTCGAGCTCACACCCCACATAGATTTGACTCAAAGAAAACACCTCTGCCTGTTCGGAATGCTTATTCAAAACAATAGTAACGCTAACAATTACCGTTTTAGGAAATCCCTGTCCTCTTTTTTGCAATCCCTGTGCCAATAACGAATTTATCAAAGAATTATGCACCGATGTCAAGTCGCGTGCGTTACAGGTCGAATAGCGACCATAGTGGTCGATGGACCGCCAGCAACGACACGTTAGCCAACCTTTTAGCCATCCGTGTCGCCCCAAGGTTTGCTTTCCTGCGTCAACGGCATGGTTTTAGCTTAAAGCATGATTATTAATTTATCGTTGCACGACAAAGGGTGAGCAAAATTATGAATACGATTAACAATTACGAGTCCAGTAATTCGGACCAAGCGGGCAGAGGACGAGACGCCCTTTCTGCCAAGCCTGTTCAACCAAGCGCTACACCGATCGCGGATGCTATGCTTGGTAACGATCCTCCTATCGAGAAAGCTCATCCAGGACTGCAGCCTGCACTAGTGTTTTTAGCCTATCCACTGGCGCTCATCGCCGCGCTTTGTGTTGCCGTGATGTACTTCCTGTTTTCCGCGTCGAACGATAAAAAGGGGGCGAATGCGCCTGCAGCAACGCAATCCTCGTCAACCGGCGAAGCGGGGTCACAACTTCCCTGAAAGCTGAGAACCATCGAATCGGCAGGACGAGTACGGGACAGGATTTCAAGACAATGACCTATCCCGCGACAGCCTTTCGAAAAGTTCTCGAAGTTTTGTGATATCGACTGGCTTGATCATGTGCTCGTCGAAGCCAGACGCTTGCGACTGCATCTGATCCGATAACTGACCGTATCCAGACATAGCAACCAAATATGTTTCGGAGTGATTTGGCTGGTCTCTTATCCTTCGTGCCAAATCGTAGCCGGTCATTCCTGGCATCGAAATATCGGAAAAGATGATATCTGGATTAAATCCGGTGAGGGCTTCCAGAGCGGACAAGCCATCTTCGGCAACCTGCACACGGTGTCCCAGTTTTTCCAAAAGTCTAGCCATGATGGTCCGCAGGGCTCTCATGTCCTCAACGACCAACACATTAAATGTTCGTGTGCAAATTGGCCATTCCTTGATTGGCTCCTCCGCCACTGTATCCGCGTTGATCGCGGCAAAGGGAATTCGTACGGTAAAAGTGCTGCCAAGTCCTATGCCATCGCTCTGAGCAACGACCGTTCCGCGATGAAGTTCAACCAATGTCTTGACGAGCGTCAGTCCTATCCCCAGTCCCGCATTGCCCCGCCCGAGTGAATCATCGACTTGGGCGAACATTTGAAAAATCTCATCCAATCGATCGGTTGAAATGCCGATTCCATCATCCTTTACAACGATGATAGCGTATCCGTGATCGTCATCCTTTTTTTCCATCTTCAACTCGAGGTGGATGTGACTACCGTTGTCGCTATACCTCGAAGCATTACTCAAAAGATTCGAAACGACTTGCGTTAGTCTCGCCGGGTCCACGTTGACTCGAACCTCCGTTTGGCAGACATCGCATTGAAAATGCTGTTGCTTTTCCAAAAAGACGGCGTTAAACGCCTCGATCGATGACTCGATAATCGAACGCAAATCGACCACGCTTCTTTGAAGAACTATTTTTCCACGCCCAATTCGGGACACATCCAATAAATCATCGATAAGACGAATCACCTGATCCACCTGACGCCCCATCAATGCCCGCAGTTCTTCGTGCTCGGGAGTCAAACTTGTCATGCCCATGAGATCGATGGCATTTCTAATAGGAGCCAATGGATTTCGCAATTCATGCGATAGCGTCGCCATGAATTCGTGCATGCGCCGATTGGATTCCGAATGCTGGGCCGCTAATTCAGCCAACTCATCCTCGTCTCGCTTCTGCTCAGTCAAATCTCGCATAACTTTGCTAAATCCGACGAGGTTACCTCGATCGTCTTTTACAGCGCTCGTAATTCCGGAAGCCCAAAAGCGATGGCCTCCCTTTCGCATCATCCAGCGATCATCGTTCGCACTCCCTAAGCTTGCCGCGGTTTCAAACTCGGCTGCTGGGATTCCTAGCTCGATCGCTTCCGGCACAAAAATAAGTTGGCGAATATCCTGCCCAACGAATTCGGATTCCTGAAATCCGAGAACTTTCAAAACCCCATTGTTCCAGGTCGTCGCGCGGCAGTCCTCATCCATTGCAAAAATTGCGTAGTCTTCCACCTGTTCGACAAACGAGCGCATGTATTGATCCATGCGTTTGTTGTCCATTTCGAGACGACGAATGCGATCGAGACTAGTCTGCAACCTCTCGCGCTCAGCGCTTATCGCTTCTGCGGCGCGTTCTGCACGTTGTCGATTGCTCTGTACCAAATACAGAACACTTACCACCAGAGCTAGACCGGCAACCGTCGACAAAAACCCCACCACGAGGGCTGTCCAATAAGTGGCGGCCGCGTCTATCTCGCGTTTGGTCATAGATTGCCTCTCAACGAGACGTATTTCGTCGATGGCGTTGTGAACTGCATCCGTGGATTGAATGCCAATTCCATCGGTAACCATTTTCTGAGCTGCTTCAAAGCCATCGCTCCGCCGCACATCGATAGCAGACGCGAGATCGATCATCTTTTGCTCCACGATGGGTTTCAACGCAACGATCTTCGAACGCTCAATCGAATCAGCGTTCTCTAAAGCACTTAAATCATTCAAAAACGAATCAACGTTTCTTTTGGCCGATTGAAAAGAATCCAGACACGACTCTTGGCCAGTGAGAATGAACCCTCGTTGACTCGATTCGGCCGATTGAAGTGTAGAAGCCAGGTTGTCCAATTTGTTGAGAAGAAGGTGCGATTCTTTCACCAAATTCGTATGCATCCGGAGGCGTTGCGTGTTTTGCGAACCGGCAAAACCGCTAACAACCATTAATACGACGACGGCACCAATCGCAATTCGTTCGCCCGCGATTGGACGTCCTACGCCTCGACCATTGTCTGCCAATACTTTACCCTCGATTTTCTGTTGTGAACCCTTGTTTAGGCGAGACACTTCTCATCTTAATCGCCTGCGCCATCTTTAGGGATCATTCCTTCTTAATGTATTGAGCTACCATTGTAACGAGTACATGTCCATCGATGGGTTTGCCGTCGGGACCGCCAACCATCCAACCGTTAGAAACAATACCGTTCAAGGAAGCCCAATTTCGCAAGGCTTTCGTTTAACCGTTAGCCGTAGGCGTACGTTAATGGTATCCAGTACGCCTTCGGCTGACTGTCAAACAAATAATTGAACGGTATTGCCGTTAGAAAGGCGACAACGGTGCCAGGCACGGCAATACCAGACACGGCATTAATCGTGCCACCACTAAACGGTATTTTTTTTGAAGAGTGGATCAAAGCAGTCGACTGGGAATTGATGCAAGGCTTCCGACAGGGTTTGTTGCCACCAACTAGCCACGCGAGCAAGATCGGCTTCGTGGAATCGGTGGTAGGCCGCCTGCTTCGAATTCCATTCCGAGAGAATCATGTCGATGGGAAATCCGACGTCGGTCACGCTGGCCTGCGTTGCATCGAATGCGAGAAACGCGAGTGCGGCCGATTGTCGCAAATCGGTGTCGTACCGGAGCAGCCGATCTAAAATTGGTTTCGCGTAGTGCGTTCTACCGATCAAGAAGTAAGGCGAATCCTCACTCGATTCGATCCAATTGCCTTCCGGATAGACGTAAAACATTTTCGGTCTGGCATCCTTAGACAATTTGCCTCCGATAATCGCGTGCAAATTGAACGAGAAGTTGCTGGTTGCCAAGGACGGCCCGTCTTCGGATCGCACGCACCGAAGCTGTTGACCAAAACTATTAGCCAATTCGAAAAGCTGGCTATACGACTCCGTCCGAGCACTCAGATCGTTTTCGAAATACACGACGGCTTTATCCCGAATGGATCGCAATCCAGAAGTTACAAGCCACCATTGGTCGTCCCCGTTTGCCGAAAACGATAGTTTTGATTTCGTCAAATGCTCTTCGCCCTTGACGATGCGTGTGTCAGCCAGAGCTACTAGGCCCTGCCTCGTGTTGATACCGATGCAAAAAGTCATATAGCTTCTAGCTAAAAGGAATTATCGCGAGGAGTTGCCATAAAAACTCTCCGACGGCGGTGACCGACTGACGTGCCTTGCAAAGCAACGAAACGGAAATGGCGTTGTTACAAGCGTAGGCTGTCACTCCTTGCTCAGCAATCTCTTTGTCTTTTCTTCAACCGCGCCTAGGTCGTCCTTTATTTTGTCTGGATCGACCTGCAGGCTCACATCGACTTTATTTCCTAAAATCTCTTTGTTGGTGGAGAAGCTAAACCAGCCTCGAAAGAAGCCGACGCATGCGCCGATGATGAGAAGTACGAGAACGAAGGCGATAAACTTTTTCACGATGGTCAATCTTTCGATTCAGGGTATTAGCCAATTGAAAATGCTCTACAGCCCAATCGGCACTCGGCCAATCAAGACCAATATGAGCAGGATTAGCAGGATTAATCCGATACCGCCGCTTGGATAGTACCCCCAGTTCCGACTGTGGGGCCACGTTGGTGCAGCACCGATGACCATCAAAATTAGAATCACGAGCAATATCGTTCCCAACATGGCAATTCTCAACTACGTAAGTGTTTCTTGTCACTCCACCCCAAGTCCGATGAAAGGGGTTTTGGCTACTAAGGGAAACAACTGGAGCAAATACCATGCCACAGAACGAATTGACTGAAAAGCTCTCGCTGCCACCGAGCTTTGTCAAAGTCGTCCTGTGCTGTTATCAGTCATTGCTCCAAATCCGACCAGCTGTTTCGTCATCGCCAATCCAAAGAGATTGGGAACCGTGTGGAAAGCTACTTATGTGGTAGATCCTCGATCAGCCTAGCGCGTTTCACATGCAAACGGAGCAATTGAGAGTTACGAGGAAAGCAATCTCCCCCATTTATTCTCAACTTTCAGTTCAATGGCCCGACAATTGCGGACTAGTCCTGTTGTTGCGACACGACTGTCGCTTGCAACTTGGATATTGTGAATAGGAACCGAATAATGAGAAATCCACCAGTCAAATCAAGAGCCATTAAATCCGACAGTATGCTCGATCGCAAACTGGCAGTTCAGAAAACATGGACCGATGACGAGAGGATCGATCGATTGCGAAGAGCGATGAAGATTCAAGAAAGACTTGCTGCATTGCTTTCGCTTGAGCAAGAATGTGCGGTATTTGGGCGTCGGTCACTGGAATTGGCTTCGTAAGGTAGTCAAACCCATTACATTGAGCTCCATGAAGACACTGAGAAAAGACTTTGCGTTCTGATCGTGGACGCTAATCGATTTGATTAAGCCGGACTTCGATTGACCGCCGAAATACAGTTCAGACCGATCGTGTCCTGCACGTTACTGCAGTATTCTGACACACTCCCTTGAGCTTTTTTCGCTCATTGGAAACGTAAGTTTCATTCAAAAGGCCGGTTCGCATTGAATT
>Ga0105048_10001115_pt1 | contig 43302 bp, 31 predicted proteins | sample MAT05_FD_78382 | JGI IMG/M metagenome (GOLD analysis project Ga0105048, IMG submission 78382) | Freshwater microbial communities from Lake Fryxell liftoff mats and glacier meltwater in Antarctica - MAT-05 | ecosystem: Environmental > Aquatic > Freshwater > Ice > Liftoff microbial mat | place... | reverse complement strand
GCCGTGATGATATAACTAAGCCGGGAGAAGGTTGCGCTGATTGTTTGCGTTGCCGTTACATCCGTAAAGGTATAAGTACCAATGGCACCTTGTGAAACTCCGTTAACAATCACATCGGCTATTTGGTAGCAGGCATCTGCAGTGATCGTAAATGTTTGATCCGCTCCGCAGTTCACACTGGTTACACCGCCTGGTGTAATGCTTCCGTTTGCTCCTGCACTGGCAGAGATGTTGTAACTCAATTGTGAAAAGGTAGCGCTGATGGTATGCGTTGCCGTTACACCGGTAAAGCTGTAGCTTGAAATCGCTCCCTGCGACACACCGTCAACTATCACATCGGCAATTTGGTAGCATGCATCTGCTGTGATCGTAAATGTTTGATCCGCTCCGCAGTTCACACTGGTTACACCGCCTGGTGTGATACTGCCGTTTGCGCCTGCAGTGGCCGTGATGTTGTAACTCAATTGTGAGAAGGTAGCGCTGATGGTATGCGGTGCCGTTACATTAGTGAATGTGTAAGTAGCAATTACACCTTGCGAAAGCCCATCCACCACAACATCTGCTATTTGATAACAACTGTTTGCTGCAATGCTGAATGTTTGATCGGCTCCACTGGTTACACTTACGGAACCCGCTGGTGTGATTGTTCCATTCGCTCCTGCAGTTGCAGTGATTGTAAAGGCTCCGGCAACAAATGTTGCACTGATAGTATGTGCGGCTGTTACACCGGTAAAGGTATAATCAGTGATCGCTCCCTGAGAAACGCCATCTACCAATACATCCTGAACATTAAAGCCACTGGCTGCTGTAATAATATATGCCTGATCAGCACCGCAGTTCACACTGGTTACGCCATCAGGTGAGATGCTTCCGTTGGCGCCTGCACTGGCATCAATACTAAAACTCAATTGTGTGATGGTTGCGCTGCCGGTCATGTCTTGGACCAGTGCGCTGCAATTGGCATCACTGAGCGATGTAACGGTATAGGTCTGTGGCGTAGGTGATGAAACCGTAACCAGGTAAGGATTCGTATTGTTACCGATCACATTAACTGGTGTTGTTCCGTCAGAATAAGTGAAGGTCCACGGTTGAGCTCCGGTAAGGGCAATGCTGATGTTGGTGGATAAACTGCCTGAACAAACCGTTGCATCCCCGGATATCACCGATGTAGGTCTTGGGTTAACGGTAACCGTTGCAGCAATTGGTGTAGTGGTGCAACCGGCTGCCGTTGGTGTAACCGTAAACGTTACTGTTACCGGGGCATTGTTTGTATTGGTCAAAACACCACTGATATCACCTGCCCCATTGGCCGGAATACCAGTCACCGTTGCCTCATTATCCCTTGCCCAGTTGAATTCCGTACCGCTCACGCTGCCAGTTAATCCAATCAATGTGATGTCTGCGCCTGTACAGCTATTTTGTGAAGATGGCGTAGCGACTGCATCCGGTATTGGTTTTATTGTTCCGTTTACTGCCACATTTATGGTAGTTACTCCTGCAGATACCAGCGACACATCACCCGAAATAGGCCCGGCAGGAGCTGCCGCTGCTGAACGGATATAAATTATAGTAGCAGGTACGTTACCTCCTGTTTGAGGTAAATTAAGTGTAGAACCATAACCGCTTCCGGCATCGGTTGACATTTCAAAATTGGATGGTGCATTTACAGTAATGTCTGCTGTAAGATCATTTCCTGAAACGTTGAATTGCTGGATTGCCGGACTTGCAGAAGCAGTACCAAAACAGGCCGCAATACTGCCTGTTACAGCACCAGCATTAATAATCGGAACAGCCAACGGGGCTAAGATCGATGTTACCGCATCCGATTTTGAAATACGAACGTCAGTCGAATTAAACAGGCTTGACCGCATATTGATAACAGGCACATTAGTCATGGCAATATCATCTACATACCATCCTGTTGCTCCCACACTATTATCAGATCCAAAACGGAAACGCAATTTCACATTGGCCTGGTTGGCGTAGGCGGACATGTTAATAGTTGACTTTATAAATCCGCCACTGTTTCCGCTAAAGGCGGCGCGGGTGCCTATTGGCGAACTAAAACCATTGCTAATAATGGCATTATATCCACCAGATTCAAAATTAGCCGTGCCGATATCCTGCCAGTTTGTTCCACCATCTAAACTAATTTCAACTACTCCCCCGTCAAACGTAGCTTCTGTGTTATAATTATGCCAGAATGTAAGCGATGGCGGCGTGGCATCCAGTGAAAATGAAGCAGTGGTAGCAATTACCTGGTCTGAAACAGATGCGATGTCCGGGCTAAAGAAGGAATTGGGAGCACTATGGCCTTGTGCACTGCTTACTGTCCAATGAGTGGCTGTTGTTGATGCCACCGTCCAGGATGCAGGTATGGTAGCACCGGCAACTGGCTCATCAACTATAATAACCGGTGCGAAATAAGTACCTGCATTAATATTAACCGTAAACGTATAAGGCTGTGTACTGCCTGGCGCAACAGTTACCGGGTTAAAACTAACCACCCGGTTGGCAGGATTGTAAATACCACCGCTTACATACGTTACATTGCCGGGTAAAGTGTCGGTCAATGTATAATTGGCTAATGATACACAGCCGGCATCGCCTGCTGTTACATTATTGGTATAAACAATATTCTGGCTCTCAGGTACAGCAGCGGCATTGGAAGTCACCACAACAGATGAGGCGTCTGCAGTAAAATCAGGCACCTGGTCAGTAACACTGCCAGAAGAGCCCTGGGAAGCAAATAAGCCCATCCCCCTTCTTGCAAAAGCATTTATGATGGCACAGCGGTGAGCGCCGCCATACAAAGCATCATCGGCGGCCAAAATTGCGTTCCTGCCATCTATAAACCCAACGCTGCAGGGTTGTAATTTTAAACCGAGCGTCACTAATTTCATAGCAACATTATTACCACCGGTACCTGCAGCATCATATAAATTGGGGTTTATACCGTCCTGGGCAATCAAATTCCAGGTCATATCCCAAAGGGTAGCAGCCCATATCTCCCCACGGTCATGCACGGAAGAGGGAATGATGGCGCCATATACCCATGGATTTACAGCCATGTTGGTGATGTAAGGAAAATGCCGGATTCCCAGGTTAGGGGTGGCAGTACATGAAGGAATGGGAGCAGGGTATGGACAGGTAAAAATACTAACATTGCCAAGTGCATAACTTCCAATATGCCTGGGTATGTTAAATCCGTCTGTTACTGAAGCAGTTGCCCAGTTGGTGGTAAACATCAGCGCATAATAATCGCTCCACCCTTCACCCATCTGCTCTGCACCAGAAAGGCAAGTGGTAGCCCCGCCGCCTGTTAGTCTATTACTGATGCCATGGCCATATTCATGCACAACAATACCATTGTCTACATCGCCATCCCTGTTCGGGTTCACAGCATTTAAATTCCACAAATACATCTGCATCCTGCCTGCTCCCCCATCATTGGGTGTACTAAAGTTAGCATTGTTCGTTCCGCTTCCATCCTGTGCCTCTGCATTTACGTGATCATTGCCCAGGCCACCGCGGCCCAGGTTATCATCCTGGAAATTATGAGCCGGCTCGTCAAAGCCATACTGGTACATTACATCGTGTATGATATTGGTCCAGTAAAATAAGTTGGTTACGTTAGACTGCTTGTTCTGCACGGGTGCTTGCTGCAGTGGATCAACAGCAAAATTGGGCACAAAATCAAACGTTAGCGGGTCTGATGTTGTAGTTGAATAGACTGTTTCCGCAAGAGTTCCCCCATCAATTCCATCCCTGTCCTGGTAAGCCCATACATTGTTACCCTGGGTATAATTATAATCTACACCCGCAAGGCCGGTATGCCACCCTAAAGTAGTGGCATTACCAGGCGCAGCCGTCCATGGATTTGTTCGGATGGCTGGTGCTCCGCCCACAGCCAGCGGACTTTCTGCCGGAAAAGGAACTACCCTGTAGGAGCTGCTGTTTACGGCTGAAGGACTGTAAGGCGACAATGGAAACCGGTTTGGTAATTCAATGTTGGCAGGCAGGCCAAATAAGCTGGTGTTCGATTGCAGGTTACCCTTATCAACTGCGGTAGATTCACTTGCTAACTTATCTCCCGGATGCCCCCAATGATCATAAACGGTAAGATTGTCCACCCTCAATGTGCTGTTATCTGTAGCATCTATACAAACCAGCCAATAGTCGGAACTGTTAGTTGGTATTATATATACTTGCCAGGCCAGCCGCATGCTGGCTTTCGTCTTCACTGTATTTTCTTTGTCTACGGATGCTTCTACCGGCACCCACAATAATTCCGCCGTTATATTTTCACGGGACACACCCATATTATTGTATTCTATCTTTCTTTCATTCTCTTTTCTGCTAATAACAACCGGCATGCCCGATGCTTTTAATTTCCGGTCGGCAATTGCAGTCTGCACCGCTGTTTCTGCTGAAATGGACGGAACACCCGTTTTTACACTTACGATCTGCTCCATGTTATAAACAAACATCCCTGCTTTGGAAACCAGTTTGCCATCTTTAAACGCAAGCGGCAGTATTTGTTTTAGTACCGGAATGCCTTCATAGGTTTGTTGCAGGTACACCATCGTAAAACCGGTGGAACGGTCGAAGTAAGTGGTGGTAACCCGTACATTGTTCAGGTCAGCAGCCCACAGGCCAAGGGAGGCTTTGGTGGAGCTTACTAACTGAAGTGCCCGTTTAGCTTCGGCATCTGATACCTGTGCAATACTGGTAAAACCGGCCATAACGGCGATCAATACTTGCAGAAATTTTCGCATAAAAGCAGTTTGTTGTTTAAAAAAATAAATAGGGGTAATTAATACAGTTACTGTATTGTTGGCAAAACCGGATCCCGGTTAAGCATGCAATGGTTTGGCCTGGAATGAAGGATTGTGGTTTGGCTGGGTTTGGAGAAAATAACTTATACAAAGATGCAGTCGTTTAGGCTACAGCGTGAGTACATACTCAGCATTTTTATGTAAATGCCGCTCTAAACATAGGATTAATTATGCATAAATAGGATTAATTAAGATTTTTAGTCTAATTAAAATATTTCCTCTTACATATATATGTAAAAAATTATTTCGGACTATATTTATCAAAGCATGTACAAATTCCGACCACTGCTTACCGCAATTTTCTGCCTTGCCTTTGTTTTTATTGGGGAAGTGTCGTCTGCCCAAAAGGGAGATGCTTATGAAAGCATATCCACTGCACAGGGCCTGTCTCAGGGTATGGTGTTTGATATGTTGCAGGATAAGGAAGGCTTCATTTGGGTGGCTACCAAAAACGGACTGAACCGTTATGATGGCTATAGTTTTAAAGTTTTTACGAACGACCCTTATAATGCTCATAGTCTTAGTAGCAACACCATCGAAAAACTCTTTGAAGATTCTAAGGGCAGGATATGGGCAGGTACCGAAAATGCCGGTGTAAATATATATGATAAAAAGAGCGGCAAATTTTACCGGATTGCCCACAGCAATGCGGATCCTGCCAGCCTTTCTGGCAACGCAATCAGGTTAATAACCGAAATGCCGGATGGAAGGATACTGATAGCAGCGGATGGTGCCGGGTTAAATATTGTTGAATTAACCAATGCTTTTGTAGAAAAAAGCGCAGCGCCGGTTATTACGAGGCTCACATTACCCAACGATGCCCAGGTGTACGGAATGGGACAAGATAAAAAAGGGACCGTGTGGATAGGAGGCATGGATGGAAATGTGTACCGTTTTGATCTGTTGAAGAACAGTTTTATTCAATTGAACAACGGGCAACTTTTAAACAATGGCTATCTTACGGGGGATGGAAGTATCCTGATAAACAGCAACCTGTTTCTTTCCGACGGAAATGCGGTATATCCATTGTTTGACAGCAGTAAAACCGCTGCTGGCAATATTATATTTAAGCCCAGGCAAAAACTTTGGGAGAATCATCACCGGGAGCACCATTTTTATGAAGTGAGTAAATGGGAACCGGGCAAAGCGGTGCAATGGAATGTGCAATTACCAGAAAGTACAAGAATAGTATATCCATTTATTTTTGATCGTTCGGGGATGTTATGGTCCGGTTCGGTAGGATATGGTTTGCGTAAATACAATACAGCCAGTAACAAATTCAATGCACAGCTTCCGGGTTATAGTGTACGGTTTATTGTTCCCATTACCTCAAACGATATTTTTTCAGTTAATTATGCTTATGGGTGGCGGAGACTAAAAAATGATTCCATAGAAAATGATCCGTTTAATGCAATTGCACAGGTTACTCAAATAGATAATTTAATTATTTCCAGAACCGGTGATTACTGGATAAAAAGCGATAACAGGGGATACTTTAAATACAATCCTTCTTCCGGTAAATTAATCCAATATCCAAACATTAATTATTTTAATGGCGAAGGCGACAAGCAACCCATGCTGGAGGATAGTAAAGGCAACATATGGTTGCCAGGCCTTTCCGGAGCATTCACCCTGCTCAATGCCGCTACCAACATCCCCCACAACTTTAGTATCAACACAGATGCTTCCAAACCAATGCTGGCAAAGTCGATCAGTACTGCATTGTACGAAGATAAGCAGGGGGTGTTCTGGATCGGTACCCAGGAGGGATTTGCAAAACTTACTTTCCCGCAAGGGCAAACTGCTGCACCCAAAATAAAGTGGCACTACAATAACATCAACACCCGCAATTCACTAAATTATAATCATGTTTCTTCTTTTATGGATGATCCGGCAGCCCCCGATAAATATTTATGGATTGGCACAAAAGGTGGCGGGTTGAACAGGTTTGATAAAACTACCGGCGATTTTTTGCACCTCACCACAAAAGATGGTATGCCCGATGATGTGGTGTATGGGATAGTTGCAGACAATGCAGGCAATGTTTGGGGTAGTACCAACAAAGGAATTTTTTGCCTGGTTGCACCTAAAAACAATAGTAACAATAATTGGCTCTTCCACAACTTTACCAAAGCAAATGGCTTACAGGATGATGAATTTAATACCGGCGCCTATGCTAAATTACCCAATGGCAAACTTGCGTTTGGAGGGGTGAACGGACTGAATATTTTTGATCCTGCAGCAATATTGGTCGCCGGTTTTACACCCAATGTTTATATCACAAATATCCTGGTCAACAATGAACCCGTATCGCCCGGCGATAAAGCAACTGTATTGCAACAAACCATTGAGCAATCAAAAAACATTACCCTTACTTACCTGCAGGATATCCTCACACTGGAATTTTCATCGCTTGATTTTACCGCCCCTGTTCAAAACAAATACCGATACCAACTAGTGGGCGTAGACGACAATTGGGTGGAAAGCGGCACCCGCCGTACAGCAACTTATTTACACTTACCTGCCGGAAAATATATTTTTAAAGTACAGGGAAGTAACAGCCAGGGAAGCTGGAGTGGCAAGACTGCTGAACTGCAAATTACAGTACTGCCGCCATGGTGGCTTACCTGGTGGGCTTACGGATGTTATGCATTATTGCTGGGCATTGGTATAAGGGCCTATTTTAAGTTTTCGGTTAACCGGGCAAAACTTCAATCGCAATTGAACTATGAGCAGCTCGAAGCAAAAAGAGCGAAGGAATTAGACACGGTTAAAACAAGGCTTTATAACAATATTACCCATGAATTTCGTACCCCCCTTACTGTTATACTGGGCATGGCACAGCAGGTAATTGATAAGCCCGGCGAGCATTTTAAAAATGGCATGGATATGATCATGCGCAATGGCCGGAGCCTGCTGGAACTGATCAACGAAATGCTCGACCTGTCAAAACTGGAAAGTGGTAAAATGTCGTTGCAGGTTGTACAGGGAGACCTGATTACTTTCCTGCGGTATATTGTAGAATCCTTTCATTCACTGGCAGAAAGCCAGCACAAGCAACTGCACTTTTTGTCGGAAATAGATTCATTCCATACCGAATATGATCCTGAAAAAATGAGACAGATCATTGCCAACCTGGTTTCAAATGCATTAAAATTTACCCCGGAAAAAGGAAATATATACCTGTCCATCAGTGAAGAAAAACTGTTGAAGGTAGCTGCTGCATCAACGCTTATCATAAAAGTAAAAGATACGGGTATCGGCATTCCTGAGAGCCAGTTGCAACATATATTCGACCGCTTTTACCAACTGGATAACAGCCACACCAGGAAAGCAGGCGGCACAGGTATCGGGCTGGCACTTACCAAAGAACTGGTAAAATTAATGAATGGAGAAATTTCGGTAAAAAGCCCGCCTACCGGGGCTGGCAAAGGAAGTGAATTTACCGTTTTGCTGCCATTAAAAAAACTCGTTGCTAGAGGCGACGGGATTTTTTACCCGGATTTAAAAAATACCGGGCCGGAAAAATTAAATGGAAAAACAAAACCAGTAGTTGAAACCCCATCTGAAAATGTAAGCAGCAGCGGGCCACTCATATTATTGGTGGAGGACAATGCAGATGTAGTGGCGTACACAGCCTCCTGCCTGCCCGATTACCGGCTTGCGGTAGCCAAAGACGGAATGGAGGGCTTTGAGATCGCTGCGGAAATTATTCCTGACTTAATTATCACGGATGTGATGATGCCATTTGTTGACGGTTTCGAATTGTGCCGCCAGTTAAGGAACGATGAACATACCAGCCATATCCCTATTATTATGCTGACCGCCAAAACTGACAGGGAAAGCAAACTGGAAGGACTTGAAAAAGGAGTGGATGTGTACCTTGAAAAACCGTTTAACCGGGAAGAATTATTGATCCGGATAAAAAAATTACTGGAGCTGAGAAAAAACCTGCAGCATTTTTATCTTGCCAAAGCAGGCCTCAGTAATGATCCGGCGCCGGCAAAACCAGCTACTGCTGTTGAAGTGGTGAGTGAAAATAAAACAGAAGATAAATTTGTGCAAAAAGTACGGGAGATCATAGAAACACATATAGCAGACGCAGACTTCAGTGTTGAGCAGCTAAGCAAATTAATTTTCATGAGCCACTCCCAGTTGCACCGGAAGTTAGACGCACTTACCGGCTGCTCCCCCAATAAATTCATCCGTATCATCCGATTAAGTAAAGCGAAGGAACTGCTGACAAATGCTGCAGACAGCATTGCATCTGTGGCACTGGAATGTGGCTACAATGATCCCGGCTATTTTGCAAGGGTTTTTAAACAGGAATATGGCGCAACACCCCAGGAGTGGAGAAACAGCAACAAACTGCAAAACTGACCCGCCGTTTTTATCATTGCTTTTTATTCTTATTGATCAAATAATTTCTCCCTTTCTTCGGGGCTGCCCACGAAGTATCGTTTTAAAAAATCTTTTTGTCGCTGCGCTTTTGCAGCAAGTACATCCAGACTGTCCTTTAATGCTTCCGTATCGTACTGGTAATTCTCCCCTTTTTTTCCAATGTTGTCAGCCTTTGCAGCGGCAGACAAAACCAGGCTGTCAATGGATTGAAAAATCTGCCTGATCTCTTCATCCGGCCGTGCCGGTGTGAACCTGTTATTGCGGAACTGAACAAAATCATTGTAAAGGACTTTCGCTTTATTGAGATCACCCACGGATGAATTAAATAGTGTCATATCATTCTCCTGGTACACAATGGCAATCTTCATCCGGTTGTAAGCATACCAGGTTTGCAGGCTTTCATTGTCCAGGCCTGCCTGCTGCAATCTTCTTGCCGTAGCTTCCTGTTGCTGCAGTGTATCCAGTTGCAGAAAGGCATTGGCAGAATCAGCAAAGTGAAAAACCGCAGTATCTTTTTTAGCATGGGCAATGCCCCGGCGAAATTCTTTGTGTGTAACGGGATGCTCCAGTAATTGCCAGAGTGGATCAAAAGGAAAATGTGTTTCGATAAAATCTGACGGACGCATTAAAAAATAACGGGCATTGCCGTTGAATCCTTCATCCCAGGTAGGATCGCACAGCAACCATTCCTGATTGGTGTAAACCGCACACCAGCTATGCCCGGTTGAATTAAAAGAGCCTGATATTTTGGTATGGCCTGTTACCACAAAAGAGGGGATACCGCATTTTACAACCAGTTTGGTGAACAAAGTTGCATAGTCTTCACAAACACCTTTCCTGTTTTTTAATACAGAAGATAATTTTCGCTCCGGGTCATCGCCCCAATACCGGTAGTACATACTGTCTTTACTATAACGGATATTGGCCGTAACCCAGGTATAGATGGCACGTAACTTTTGAAGTTCCGTTGTAAAATTTGCCTGTATATATCCGGCAATAGCAGCAGTGGAATAAGTTGATTCCGGTAGTATCTGCAACACCTTACGATCTACATACGGGTAATCAGTAAAGTCTTGTGCTGCAGCAGCAATATTATTAAAAATTAACAACCATATAAGCAAGCCTTTCATGATATAAATTTATCACAATGGATGGAAAAGTAAAAGCCAAAATAATGGATGCCCGGTAGTAAACGCACTTGCAACACCTGGAGCAAACAAATGCCCCACATCCGTGAGGCATCTATTTTATAAAGTATGGATTTAAAACGGGGCTTTTGATCTTTGAAGCGGCTTCCGTTCCGGAGCCGGCTGCGATGGCGCTTGTGGCTGTTCCAGTCGTTGTTGCCTTATTTCATTTTGACGCTGCACTCTTTGCTCCTGTTCTACCTGTTGGCGGCGATTTTTTTGGTCCTCGATCTGCTGCTGCCGTAGCTGGTTTTGCTGGGCTGCTTTTTGTTCCTGCAATTCGTTTTGGCGCTGCAATTCCAGTTGCTTTGCCGCTTGCTGCTGTTCTTTTTGAGCCTGTATTTGCTGTTGCTTTAGCAATTGCTGTTGCTGCGTTTTTTGTTGTTGCAGCTCCGTTTGACGTTGCCGGTCTGCCTGGCGTTGCAGTTCCTGCTGCCGGGCTGCGTCCTGCTGATTTTTTTGTTCCTGCAACTGCTGTTGCCTTACCGCTTCCTGCCGTTGGGGTACATTTTGCGGTTTTACAAGATCCAGTTGTTCTTTGTTCTGCTCAACGGCCGGTTGCGGATTGCCTGTTTCTACTGGCTGCTGCACTGGATTAGCTGGTTGTACCTGTTGCAACCTATCTGCTTTCTGCCTGCGCCTTTCTGCTGCCTGCTCCGCTTTTTGTTGTTCAGTAAGCGCCGGCTGCTGGTTTGGTTGAGGCTTTACCAAAGCATCTTGCCGATCTGTGTTTTGCAAAGGAACTGCCTGCGCATTTTCTTCTTTTGAAACAGGAGCCGGTTTAATGCTTTCTGCCGCCTGGTTAGCTTTTACATCAGGGCGGTATATTTTCACCTGTGTTTTGTCTACCTGTGTTTGCTGGGTGGTTTCGTTAAATGCCACCTGCTTTGGTTCAATCTTTTTCCGCGTTACCCTTTCCACATCTTCTCTTTTTGGACCGGCAACATAATTGGTATTATTAATCACCTGTGTATTGTTGATAATGGTTACATTATTATACACATTTGGATTTCGGTCGGGCCGGATATAATGGTTACGGATGGTTGGGCTGTTGATGTACTGGTGCTGCACAAAGCGCCACCTGTTTCGTGGAATATTGTTGAATGAAATATTAAATCCAAGCCCCGGACTTAACGGAGCCCAGCCATAATAACCATCGTTCTGGCACCAGCCTACCCATGCAGGCGCCCACTCATACCCCGGAACCCATGCCCAGCCATAAGAAGTGAAGGCCCAACGTCCGTAGTGGAAAGGTGCCCATCCCCATGGGTAATCAGATATCCACGTCCAACCATAATTGGTAAATGCCCAGTGGCCATTATCATAGTACGGTTCAAAGCCACGCTGGTTGGATACCCACACCTGCCCATAACGGGCATCATTGATCCATCTGCCGTAAGGGCTTAATTCGTTGTAGAAGGTATTGAATGTGATTCCGGAATTTATCTGTGCCTTCGCTGAATTAGCGGCACCGAAGCTCATAACTGCCATCAATATTACTAATATCTTTTTCATGATTCCCTGCTTTAAATTGTTTGTAATAATTCCTTAATACATATATACATTTTCGTGCCGAAATTTGTGAGGGGGCAATTAATATTGATGAGCGGGGCAAATTGTTAAGGCCGTGTTATAGAAAGGCGATTGCACTGACAAAGCAGGTAGATGACAGCAAATTTTACTGCCAGTCTGGAAGGGATTACAGGCAATTTTTGATACCCTATAACAGTGATCAGGTAATTAAATTTGCTCGTAAGGTACCGTGCAAAGGAAAACAAACAAAGTATATTGTACAAAATGAGCTACCAGGTTTACGTGATAGAATTATCAAAAAAGGTATTTACCGAGAATGCAAAATTCCGGGCTGCCAACCCGCAATTTAACGGCGTGCTGCAGTGCCTGTATGTGGGCATGACGAGTAAGACACCGCAAGAACGCTTTAAGCAACATACAACCGGATATGTAAATAAAAAAGGCTACAAACTTTCCGCCAATATTGTTCAGCAGTACGGCACCTATTTACGCCCCAGCCTGTACGACCACCTCAATCTAAAACCGATGAACAGGCTGGAAGCTTTGTTAATGGAAGAAAAACTTGCATTGCATTTGAGAAGGCAGGGATATGCGGTTTGGTTTAATTGATATTAAGCCCTTGGTATAAAGAAAAGATGATGTTACTGGCACACCCTGTCAATTTCTTAAGCCTTCTTATTGTATCAAATTTACTTTGGTCAACATAGGTCCGCTTACCATTTCTTTGATATCGAAATCTCACCCATGAATGTATTTGACAACAACTTAATCCAGTCCTTTGATTTCCGGTTTAAAGCCGGGGTTAATTGTTAGCAGTGCACCACTAAAAACAACTATTTTTTTGCAACGTGCAAAAGAATTTACAACAGGATAATTGGATAGTCCGGAGTTTATGTAAACAACAGAACTATCTCCCGGCAATGAGGCACAACTCCAGTTTGCGGTATTTTCCCATGCTGTGTCTACTGCGCCAGTCCAGGTGTTGACACTGCAATAATCAGCAGGGCAGTCTAATGCTTCGGGAGTTAATTGGTCACGATAGTCTTCCAAACCAACCTGTCCATACACATTATAACCCCAGGCGAAAATGGTATCATCCGTTTTTAATGCCAGCGAATGATACTCACCTGCCGAAACCAATTTCCAGTTGGTTGCAGTGCCAATTTGTTGGGGAAGGTATTTATCTGTAGCGGTTGAATCACCCAGTTGTCCATGTACATTATATCCCCATGTCCAAAGTGTTCCGCCTGTTTTAACGGCCAGGACATGGCCTCTTCCTGCGGCAATCTGACTCCAGTCATTGTTTGTACCTGTTTGACCGGGTATGTTTTTATCAATCGTTGTTCCGTTGCCAGGCTGGCCCCATCCATTATTACCCCATTCCCAAAGGGTACCATTCAATTTTAATGCAACCGTGGAATAATGCCCGGCCACTATTTTCCACCAGGTATTTTCGGTGCCGATCTGAACCGGGCTATTTTGATTTAAATTGTTTCCATTCCCCAACTGCCCCCCTGGTGTTGTTTCCCCATGGCCATAACGTGTTATTTGATTTCAAGGCAACGGAAAACCTGTAATTGCAAGAAATGGTGTCCCAATCTGTAGCTGTTCCTGCTTGTACCGGAACATTTTTATTAACGGTTGTTCCATCTCCCAGTTGCCCGTTGTTGTTAAGGCCCCATGACCATAAAGTACCATCTGTTTTGATGGCCACGGAATGTCCCTGTCCAACTGAAATAGCTTTCCAGTCCGTACTATTACCGATTGGAATTGGCGTAAATTTGTTCGTAAATGTTCCTTCGCCCAATTGGCCTAACGAATTGTTGCCCCACCCCCATAACGTACCGTCTGTTTTGATCGCAAGGGTATGAGCATCTCCAGCCGCAATTTTTTTCCAACCGCCAGTTGTATCCACCTGTGTAGGAAAACGCCCGCCCAATACAAAGCCCAATTGCCCGTATCGGTTATCTCCCATGCCCATAGGTTGCCGTTGCTTTTGATTGCGAATGAATGAAAATACCCGGCATTAATCGTTTCAAAGCATTGTGCATTCAGTTGCATTGAAAATAAAATAAACACTACTTGTAAGGCTCGGTACTTCATTATAAATGTATAGCCGTTATTCAATTCCTTCGTTTTAAAAATAGGAGCTGAAGTTAGCTATTTAATCCGTGTCGTTATTCATAACAATTAGTAGCCAATAACTTTCTCAATTGATTTTTTTAGGGTTCAAAATCTTTTTAATACCTGCCAAATTTTTGTTTTCCCGGTAATATAACAAAGAGTATTAAAAAAAATCTTGTTCCCAGCAAAATCTCTTAGTCGCAGCTTTGTGCGCTGGCAAGGACACTGCGCCTGTAACAGGTACTGATTGTCATCTTTAAAATAGACATCCTGCATTTCCATAAAGTTAGAAACTGCATAATACCCCCTGAAATCCTGTTAAATAATACTTACTAGCGCAACGTCCTTTAGCCACGCTCTTGGCTTTGCAAAGAGAGGTTGCCAGGAATCAGGTGTGGGAGTTTTTTATTGCTACTTACCCGTGGTATGGCGCAACTTCCTTTATCCTGGCACAAGGCTTTGCAAAGAGACGTTGTCGGGAAGGAAAAGAATCTTCAGCAGGCACACCAAACACGGACGAAAAATCCTTAAAGCTTTTGCTTCATCTGATTTATCCACATGTGCAAATAAAAAAAGTGACTGTCTCAAAAAGACAGCCACTTTTTTTATTCCTGTAAAATCGTTACTTATTTCTTTGGCATCAAAACAGCGTCAATTACATGAACAACGCCATTGGTTCCCACCAGGTCGGCAGCCGTAACATTGGCTCCGTTGATCATCACTTTACCATCTTTAATGGAAACGGTCAACTCTTCGCCTTGCAATGTTTTTACTTTTTGGCCATCTTTTAAATCAGCGGCCTTTACTGCACCAGCCACTACGTGGTAGGTAAGTATTTTAGTAAGATCTGCCTTCTTTTCAGCCTTTAACAAACCATCAACTGTTCCTGCAGGCAATGCGCTGAAAGCAGCATTGGTAGGAGCAAAAACAGTGAATGGACCAGCGCCTTTTAATGTTTCTACCAGGCCTGCTGCTGTTACTGCCGCTACCAACGTGGTGTGATCAGGTGAACCGATTGCAATATCAACAATGTCTTTTGGAGTTTCTACTGCTTTCGCAACCGTATCTGTTTTTACCACCAGTGCGGTGTCTACCGGAGTAGCCGTTGTTGAAGCATCATTGCATGCTGTTAAAAAAGAGGTGGACAGCAATGCGATTGCAATAAATGAGTTTAAATTCTTTTTCATAATTATGTTTTTTCAAATAACAGCCTCCAGGCACAAATTGTTATCGGCTTTTGAAAAAAAAATTTAATTATCTGTTACTGTTAATCTATTAACGCAACATATCAATAATTGCTTAAACATTTATGGGGATTGCATCCGTGTTAGTTGCCCTTGCAGCTTTGGTTGGTGTTCGCCTGACCTCTTTTTCGAAAAAAGTAAAGAATAAGGATAGGTAATTAGCCCAACACCTGTTTTTACTATGCAGCATGCCTCCCGAATACAGGTTTTCATCCGCACTGTTTTATAAACAAAATACGGACGGCTTTGGGATGCTCACAAATTCCGGGATGCATTCTCATCCATGTAGAGTTTGATGGCGAAATCGACTACGGAGGCAAAAGCCTTATTCAAACACCGGGCACATAATGTAATTCCAAAACCTCAATATAACTTTACCCTTGCAACCAGAGCATACGGTTGTGCTCATGCCACCTGTTACCTCGATGCTGGCCAGGATAATATGTCATTTGCTACCCATCTTAGATCCAAACACACACTTCTGAGATGTTTTTTCTTTTTAAATCTGGAACCCAACATTCTTCGGCGGGGTAACCAATGGGAATCAATAAAAAAGGCTTTTCGTTTTCGGGTCTGTTTAAAATTTTTGCCAGAAATCCCATCGGGCTTGGTGTATGCGTTAAAGCAACTAACCCTGCATCATGAATTGCAGCAAGTAAAAATCCACAGGCAATACCGCAACTTTCGGTCACATAATAATTTTGATGTTTGTAATTATTGTTTTCCAATTCATAGCTTCTTTTGAAAACAACAATAAGGTAAGGAGCAGTTTCTAAAAATGGCTTATTCCAATCTGTTCCAATAGGCTGCAAATCTTTTAGCCATTCATCCGTCATTCTATTTTCATAACTTTCTTTTTCTTCTTTTTCAGCTGCTATCCGGATTTGTTTTTTTATTAGAGGGCTTTTTACCACACAAAACGTCCACGGTTGCTTGTGTGCACCTGAAGGTGCTGTGGATGCGGAGAGGATTACGGTTTCAATTATATGTTCTGGAATGGGTTTATCTGAAAAATCACGAACTGTTCTGCGTTTATTAAGCCAGTCAAAAAAAAGTTGACAACGAGTTGTCATTTCACTAATATCATACACAGTTTTTGAGTATGATATAAAAGGAAGCTCATTAATGTATTTTCTTTGCATATTAATTTGAAAGTTAGTAAGTCAATTTAGCATAGCAGGGAACTTATAAATATCCGGAATTTTTCAAAAGACAAACCGCTTCAATTATTTAATACCTTGTTCCCGGCTACGTCTCTTAATCCCAGCTTTGTGCGATGACAAGGACGTTGCGCCTGTAACACTACTCATTGTCATCTTTAAAATCAACCTTCTGCATTTCCGCAAAGTTAGTAACTGCATATACCCCTGAAATCCTGTTAAATAATACTTACTAGCCCAACGTTCTTTAGCCACGCTCTTGGCTTTGCAAAGAAACGTTGCTGGGGATCTGAAGCGTAATGGTTCATTTATTACCTTCTTTTTTAGGCGTAAATCAAAAGTCGTCCCCATATGCTGTCTAAAACTAAATCTAAAATAATATTCATTAAGCTACCCATGCATTCTTTCTTTGCTGCAATGGTGATGAATTTCCCTCAGCCTGTTTAATTCATCCCTGTCATGAATATAAATGGCCTTGAATGCCTGTATTTACAAGCTGCCGGGAAAATATCATCAATATTGACGATAGTAGCATTGGAAGCGTTGAGGATATTTGTCTTTATAAAATAATAAACAGGGAAACCGAAAACTGTCATCAGAGCAGGTAGCACTTAATAAATAATTTACTATGAAAAAAACAATTCCATTTAGTTTGATTTTTGTTTCTGCATTACTTTGCAATAGTTGTAAAAAAGATAAAACTGGAAAAATTCCTCCCATAAAATTAAACGGATTTATTCAAAAGAACTACAAATTCATATATTGAACCAAATAATTTAGAACAGGCTGTATTAAATAAATTTGGTAGTAAATATCGAATAGGTGCCTAGAATGATGTTGTTTCTCATTGTCAGTCTAAGTCACCAGACCAATTTATTAATAATCTTAAAATACCCGTAGCAGAAAGTGTTGGTTGAGTTACATGGAATAATGAACATTGCTTTGAAACAAACAGGCACTATTTCTTTTAAAGATTGGCTATAATACTCCTGGTAATTATTTATCCCATACGAATATAGACGATCACCGTTTAGATTTAGGTTCATGGTATGAACTAAGAATGCCAATTTTTCTTGTGTAAAAAAATAAAAATATTCTAATACAACAGCTAACAAAGTGTAGCAATAATAAGGGTTTCCGTAGTATTTCAAGCATTCTGCACTGCCCTAACTTTGGTGTTAGCAGAAATACACACAACCAAAACGAAAAACTTCTACCGCATAGTGCTGGGTTCATTTATGCTGCTGGCTGCCATCGGGCATTTCAGTTTTCAACGGGCAGCTTTCAGGCACCGGTACCCAACGGGGTGCCGCTTGATAAAAACCTGGTGGTAATGCTGTATGGTTTTGTTGAACTGGCTTTTGGCCTCAGTATGATCTTTTGGAAAAAACAAAGCAGTAGGGTCGGCATTGCGCCGGCCATTTTTTATGCATTGGTTTTCCCAGGCAATATTGCACAGTACATAAACAGGGTCAGTGCCTTTAATCTTGATACAGACAGGGCCAGGATGATACGATTGTTCTTTCAGCCAGTGCTGATTGTTTGGGCTTTGGTAAACAGGTGCTTTAGGGTATTTATTTCACCGGAATTGTCGGGCTGGCGTTAAAATATAAGATAGGGATGATTGCCTGAATAACAGCCACATTTACCCGCTGCAACAAATTTCCTCCCAAAAATATTCCTGCGGTAAATGATTCTAGCAGGCATTCACTAATTTTAAGATTCACTTTACCAAAATGAAATATGAGAAAAATTTCCATGCTCCTGCTATTACTCTCAATTACTTCGCTGCACCAGGTGGTGCAGGCACAAACAACGTTCCCTGTAAATGATGTAGACAATCCCAAAGAAGGCTGTTATGCCTTTATCAACGCAACCGTGGTAAAAGATGCAGTAACTACCTTAAAAAATGCAACGCTGCTGATCCGCAAAGGAAAAATAGAATCTGTTGGCAACAATGTGATCCTCCCAAAAGATGCCATTGTGGTGGATTGTAAAGGCAAGTACATTTATCCTTCTTTCATTGATATGTACACCGATTATGGTATGAGTACAGCGGGAACCCCGCAAACAGGTTTTGGAAGACAGGCCTACCAGGTGGTATCCAACACCAGGGGGCCTTATGGATGGAACCAGGCCATTCGCTCTGAAAACGACAGCTACAAATATTTTACAGTGAATGATGCAAAGGCAAAAGAACTGCGGGCTGCCGGTTTCGGTACCGTACTCACCCACCAGATGGATGGTATTGCCAGGGGCACGGGCTCCGTGGTAACACTGGCAGATGAAAAGGAAAATAAAGTGATCATCACAGAAAGGGCCGCTGCACATTATTCTTTCAGCAAAGGCAGCAGCACACAGGACTATCCCAGCTCACTGATGGGTTGCATTGCGTTACTTCGCCAGAATTTTTTAGATGCCCGGTGGTACAAAAACAAACCAGCAACAGAAGGCCTAAATATTTCATTGCAGGCCTTTTTAGACCACCAGGCATTGCCACAAATTTTTGAAAGCAGTGATAAATGGAACGACCTGAGGGCCGATAAAATTGGTGACGAATTTGGTGTTCAATACATTATCAAAGGAGGTGGCAATGAATACCAGCGCATGGCTGAAATAAAAGCCACCAATGCTGCTTTTATCCTGCCTGTCAATTTTCCACTTGCGCTGGATGTTGAAGACCCTACAGATGCCCGTTATGTGTCACTGGCCGATCTGAAGCATTGGGAAATGGCTCCCGCTAACCCGGCTGCATTTGAAAATGCCAATATCAATTTTGTGTTAACCACCAATGGGTTAAAAGAAACCGGCAGCTTTATGGCAAACCTCCGAAAAGCCATTGCACAGGGACTTTCTGAACAAAAAGCAATAGAGGCGTTAACAAAAACGCCGGCCACATTAATTGGCATGTTCGATAAAGTGGGTAGCCTGGAGGCTGGAAAACTGGCTAATTTCCTGGTCGTTTCGGGACCGTTGTTTGCAGAAAAAACAGTGCTGTATCAAAACTGGGTGCAGGGGAACAAGTATGAGGTAAAAGATGATCACTGGGCAGACATTCGTGGTAAATATAAGCTCACAGTAAACAATGAAAACTACAGTCTTGAATTGAAAGGCGACGACAGTAAACCGACTGCCACCGTGATTGGAATCGATACTGCAAAAACGGAGATCAGCATCAATGGGAAATTGGTAAAACTGAATTTATATTTTAAAAAAGACAGTAGCGCCGCTACAAGACTGAGCGGTATTATTGGCGAAAGTAGCTGGTCGGGTACAGGGGAATCCAATGCCGGCAAATGGATAACCTGGTCGGCAGAAAAAGCAGGTACGCTTACCAGTTTGGACAGCACTAAAAAGAAAAAAAATGATGCTGGTAAAATACTGGCCGAGTTAACGTTTCCATTTACAGGGTTTGGTAATAAAGAAATCCCAAAACAACAAACCATTTTAATTAAAAACGCTACGATCTGGACAAATGAAAAAGAAGGTAAGCTGGCCAACACAGACCTGCTGATAAAGAATGGAAAAATTGCTGCGGTCGGAATAGGAATTTCAGATGCTGCTGCCACGGTATTTGATGGCTCCGGCAAACATATTACAGCAGGCATCATTGACGAACATTCTCATATAGGCGTTACCGGCAGTGTGAATGAATGTTCTCAAAGTGTAACGTCAGAAACAAGGATCGCAGATGTGATCGATGCGGAAGATATCGACCTCTACCGCAACCTGAGTGGTGGCGTAACCAGCAGTCATATCCTGCACGGCAGTTGTAATACCATCGGCGGACAAACACAACTGCTGAAATTAAAATGGGGCGGCAATGCAGAGCAATTGAAATTTCCCAACTGGGACCCTTTTATCAAATTTGCATTGGGCGAAAATGTAAAAAGAAGTTCAACCCAGGCCAATAACCGCTTTCCTGATACCCGGATGGGAGTGGAAGAAGTATTGACAGATGCATTTACACGGACCGTTGCATATCAACGGCAGGCGCCGGATAAAAGAAAAGACCTAAAGCTGGAAGCGCTTGTTGAAATACTGAATAAAAAACGTTTCATCACCTGCCATTCTTATGTACAAAGTGAGATCAATACTATGATGAAAGTAGCGGACAAATTCAACTTCACCGTCAACACATTCACCCATATTTTGGAAGGATACAAAGTGGCTGATAAGATGAAAGCACATGGGGCTGCCGCTTCTACGTTCAGCGACTGGTGGACGTACAAAGTAGAAGTGATTGATGCCATTCCGCAAAATGCTTATATCATGCAACAGGTAGGCGTTACCGTTGCTATCAACAGTGATGATGCGGAGATGTCAACCAGGCTGAACCAGGAAGCTGCCAAGAGTGTGAAGTATGCCAACATGGATGAACAGGAAGCGCTGAAGATGGTAACGCTCAATCCGGCTATCATGCTGCATGTAGCCGACAGGACCGGCAGCATTAAAGTGGGTAAGGATGCCGATGTGGTATTGTGGAGCGATGAACCATTGAGCATTTATGCCAAAGCAGAAAAAACAATTGTGGATGGCGCCATCTATTTTGACAGGGAAAAAGACCTGTCGCAAAGAGAAACAATTGCAAAAGAAAGAAGAAGGCTGATACAAAAAATGACCGCAGCGAAAAAAGGAGGTGATAAAACTACGCCTGCTGTTCCTTCCTTCCGGGAAAGAAATCATTGTGAACATGACCTGGATGATAATAACAGTGTGTGGGACAGGGTGGAGAAAAGGATGGGTAATAGTGATCAGTGAAAAAAAATCAGTAGTGTTATTATTCACTATAAACCATTTGCATTTCAATGCCGTTGAGTTAAGGTGCAAAATTTGATTGCACTGCCCTTTAGGGCAGTGATAAAAAATTATTCTTCTTTTCGGGCTTTAGCCCAAATAATATTTGGGGTAAAGCCCTATTTATATTTTGATTTCATTACCCCGCCCTAAAGAGCGGGGCAATGAAAAGCTAATCAAAACGACATTCATTCACAATTCACCATTGACAATTGACCATTAAAATACTTACATGAAAAAGATAATTTTTATTATAACCAGTTTGTTTACGATGGCTGCATCAGCACAGGAAAATATGCATCCTTCTCCGGCACAAAAAGGAGTGATTGCCATTACCAATGCAGTGATCCATGTAGGTAACGGCCAGGTAATAGACAATGGAATGATCGTTTTTGGAGATGGAAAGATCCTCGACATAAGACCGTCTGCTGCCATCGCTGATGTAAACGTACTGGATGCCAAAGGAAAGCATGTATATCCCGGCATTATAGCCGCCAGTACCAATCTTGGCCTGGCAGAAGTAGGTGCTGTAAGGGCTTCGTCAGATTATTTTGAGCTGGGTGATATAAACCCCAATATTCACACCCTGTATGCATACAATACAGACAGTAAAGTGATCAACACCTTAAGGAGCAACGGAATCTTGCTGGCGCATATTGTACCTTCCGGCGGCAGCATCAGTGGCTCGTCTTCGATAGTACAACTGGACGCATGGAATTGGGAAGACGCTGCTTATAAAACCGATAATGGAATACATTACAACATGCCGCTGTTAAGTGTACGGCCCAACCAGTTCAGGCGTGGCAATACCAGCCAGGAGGAATTATTAAAACAGGGCTTGGAAAGAGTGGAGAATGCAAGAAAATTTTTCAGGGAAGCCAAAGCTTATCACAGTGAGCAGGTACACAGTGTGGTTAATTTAAAGTATGAGGCAGTGAAAGGATTGTTTAACAAATCACAATCACTTTTTGTGCACTGCGACCTGGTGAAAGAAATGATGATGGCGGTTGACCTCGCAAAAGAATTCAATTTTAAACTGGTGATAGTTGGCGGCTCAGACAGCTGGATCATTGCAGATCTGTTGCAACAACAGGAAGTGGCAGTGATTTTATCCGAACCGCATAGCCAGCCAGCTACGGATGATGATGATGTGGACCAGCCTTATAAAACCGGTGCTGCTTTGCAAAAAGCAGGCGTGTTGTTTACCATTTGCGACGATACCAACCGTGGCTTCTGGCGTCAGCGCAACATTCCATTCCAGGCTGGCACCATGGCCGCTTATGGGTTAACAAAGGAAGAGGCGCTTGCTTCCATTACATTGAATGCAGCCAAAATCTTAGGCATTGATAACGTTACAGGTTCTTTAGAAAAAGGTAAGGATGCCAATATTATCATCAGCGAAGGAGATATACTGGATATGAAGACAAGTAAAATAACCCAGGCTTTTATCCAGGGCAGGGAGATCAATTTGGATAACAAACATACCCAGTTATTTGAAAAGTATAAGTACAAATATTCGGTTAAATAATTTGCCATATTTGAATAAAAAAGGCTAACTGGTAAGGTTAGCTTTTTTTATTCACCGATTTTACTGACCCGCAGGTTCAGGATATAATTTTTTGCCGGCATAAAAAGTTCCAAACGGGATCAGCGAGGCAATGAATGCCAAAAATATTTTTTTAAACGTCCACTTATATTCGGCAGCCACCTGTACCAGTAATACCACGTAGACCATAAACAACACTCCATGTGCCATTCCAATAACATAGTTGGGTTTTGGCATGCCCATCATATACTTCAACGGCATGGTGATGGCAAATAATAAAAAGGAGCAGCCTTCTAAAAAAGCTACCAGTCTAAACCGGGATAAAGAATTTGTAAGCATGCTTCCAGGAAATTGTAGTGTTTGCTGCTGTTGGCAATTGATTGCCGTTGATATTTTTACAACGCAAAATTAGGGGAAATCTATCCCGGGTCAATTTGTAATTTTTAAAATAAAATGACAATTTTGATCCAGCAAGACACGCAGCATCAGTACCATTGCGGCACTCAACAGAACAATACTTATCTACTTAGTCAGTGATGGATAAGTTACTGGTTATCCTGAAAATTTTTCCAGTCATCACGGTAAGGGAAGCTCCGGGAGCAACGGTGTACGGTATATTCAGAACACATTCACCGCCATCAACCGGGTTAATGATGATTTGGGCGCTGGAAACGATTGTTGCAGGAGAAATGGTATTATTAGCCCAGTTGGCAGCAGCATCCCAATTACCGTTCCCTGTAAAAGTATAGGTTACGGATGCAGCGGGGGCTATTTCAAATGCCCCCAGGTCTGGAGCTGCTCCATTATAAGGAACACCGGGTACATCACGGTAAGTAACATCGCTCAAAATGGTACCGGCATCAATATAGGAAGAGGCAGGTGAGGTTTGTAAGTGCAGGTAGTTAATCGCAGGTAAATTTCCAGCCAGGTCGCGGCGGGCTGTTACCCCGGTTGAATCTAAGGAGGTAAAATTACTGCTTACCGTGCTGTTTACAAAGCTGTTGGTCGTATTGGTGACGGCATTGCCAATGAAACATTATTGATCAGTTTCAACACAGCACCTGCTGCGTATGTAACGCCGGAACTGTTTAACCCAAAATCATAATCCCCGTTGCTGTGGGCTGTGTTGTTGTACAAATACATCGATCCGGCCTTGTTATTCTGGTCAAATCCCTTTGCCTTGTTTCTGAATGCCAGGCTTCTTATCACCACAAAATTGTGTGCTTCATTTTTTAAGGCACTGCCGCCCATTTTAATCCCATTACCATTTTGAGCAGAAGTGGTGGACCCGTTTAACCAGTAACATCCATTGCTGAAGGCCCAGCAATCTTCAGTGTTGTTGTCATTCCCTGCGAAAAGGATGTTCCCGCCGTTTTCAAATATCCGTCCCATCCATCATCAGAATTCATCCATGCCCGGCAACCCCTGAAAATAATACGGTCGCCTACATCCAGTTTGGGGGCAAATCCATCAGCATTGCCGCCCAATGAAGTGGTACCCGGGCCCAAATCTGCATTTTCATAACTGTCGCAGTTCAATATCAAACAACGGTTAGCGCCCGACTTGAGTTGCAAACCGGTGTCCCGGTTACGGCTAAAAGAACAAAATTCAATTTTGTGGTGGTGTGCTGAGTTTTGCAGCAACATCCCGTTATCACCTGCACCCTTTATTACAATGCCATATATGTCCCAATAACTTGCGTTTGTAATATTGAAGCCTATGTTGCCATCTGCCACGGCCATGCCCGAAAAATCAAATACGGGTCTTGAATCTGCATTCACCAGGTCTGGTTTATATGCGGTAAGCACATAATGCTTTGCTACGGTACCGGACCTGGTGATTCGGATAGTGGTATTTACAGTGTAAGTACCACTTCTTACAAAAATGGTATCGCCTGCAACATTCGCTTTAGAAATCGCTTTCGCCAATGTAGCAAATGGCCGCTCTAAACTGGTGCCCAGGTTATTGTCATTGGCTGCAGGGTACTGGGCAACCGGTGCTACGTAATAGTTGGTAGTCAGTAACGGTATTGAAAAAAATAATGAAAGCGTAAGTACAAGGAGCAATCGCAAATTTTGATATTTCATCCAGCAAGGCATTTTATAATCACAAATTCTTAAAAAACAGTGACTAAGATACCGCCAAAATGATGCCCATTGGCAGTTTTGGGTGAAACTATCTACGCAATCGATAACGGAGCTGGTGTTACTATTCTTTTTTATAGTTTGTAAAGCATTTGGGCTTTCTAACTCAACCTGCTAAGTTTTATTCATTTACGTTTATTAAAAAGCCATCCTGCGGTTGGCAGGATGGCTATCTCAATATTCAATAATTTTTTTTAGGCTTCCCTCCCATGACAAGCCTTATACTTTTTCCCGCTTCCGCAAGGACAAGGATCATTTCTTCCCGGAGCTTTGTCTACCCGAATCGGTTCCTGCTTTATTGGTGCAGACGGTTCGTGGTAGTCCCCGCCTGAATGACTCAGTCGGGCAGGATTTTCCTGACTCAGGTATTCGGGACCGCTGGTGCTGCTGGTAGCGCCGGCAAATTCTTCCTTGCGCTGGCGCATTTTGCTCATGTCGGTCTTCTCTTCCCGGCCTTCTTTTATTTTACCGGCATTGGTTTGCTCCATTGGTATGCTGCAATGGCTGAGGAAACTCACAATGTCTTTGTTCACCTGGTCATCCATTTGCTTAAAGGCGCTAAAGGCTTCTATTTTGTAGATCACCAACGGGTCCTTTTGTTCGTAGCCTGCTGTTTGTACACTGTGCCGCAAATCATCCATGGCCCTTAAATGTTCCTTCCAGGCATCATCAATCAACGCCAGCGTGATGCTGCGTTCAAGCGCATTGGGCAATTCTGCTCCTTCAGTTACAATGGTTTTTTCCAGATTGGCCAACGCCTGTATGGCTTTTCGCCCATCAGTAAACGGTACCGCCACATTTACAATATGGTTGCCTTGGTCTTTTCGGATATTTTTAATAATGGGCAATGTTTGTGCTGCAATTGCCGCCACTTTACGGTTGTAATTCGACTTCCCTTCTTCGTATAATTTTTCGGCAACTACATTTACCACGCCTTTCTCCAGTTCATCTGCAGTAATGGTCGTATCAATTCCAAAATTTACAATGGCTGCCAGTTTAAACCCTTCGTGGTCGTTGGTTTCTTTAAAAGAGTTTACCAATCCATCCGCCACAGAATAAAAGGCGTTATCGAGATCAAGGCCCAGCCTTTCGCCAAACAATGCATGGTTACGTTTGCTGTACACCACGTTCCTTTGCTTGTTCATCACATCATCATATTCCAGCAAACGTTTACGGATACCGAAGTTATTTTCTTCTACTTTCTTTTGTGCTCTTTCAATTGATTTGGAGATCATGCTGTGCTGTATCACCTCCCCTTCTTTGTAGCCCATCCTGTCCATTAACGAAGCAATCCGTTCGCTGCCAAACATCCGCATCAGGTCATCCTCGAGGCTAACAAAAAACTGTGTGCTACCGGGGTCTCCCTGGCGGCCGGCACGTCCACGAAGCTGCCTGTCTACACGGCGGCTTTCATGCCGCTCGGTACCAACAATGGCTAAGCCACCCGCTTCCTTTACACCCACTCCCAGTTTAATATCTGTACCGCGGCCAGCCATGTTGGTAGCAATGGTAACGGCACCGGATAACCCGGCTTCGGCCACCACCTGTGCTTCCCTGGCATGTTGTTTTGCGTTGAGTACATTGTGCGGAATATTTTTTTGCTTCAGCATCCTGCTCAGCAACTCACTGATCTCCACGGAAGTGGTACCTACGAGCGTTGGCCTGCCTGCGTTGCGGAGTTTTTCTATTTCGTCGATAACTGCCTTGTACTTCTCACGCTTGGTTTTATACACCAGGTCCTGTTCATCCTTCCTGATCGCTTTCAAGTTGGTAGGGATGGTAACCACATCCAGTTTATAAATGTCCCACAACTCTGCGGCTTCGGTTTCGGCAGTACCCGTCATACCGCAAAGCTTGTGGTACATACGGAAATAATTCTGCAGCGTTACTGTTGCATAAGTTTGTGTACTGGCTTCGATCTTTACATTTTCCTTAGCTTCAATGGCCTGGTGCAATCCATCACTGTAGCGGCGGCCATCCAGAATACGGCCAGTTTGTTCGTCTACGATTTTTACTGCACCATCCAGCACAACGTATTCGGTGTCTTTGTCAAATAGGGTATATGCCTTCAATAACTGCTGTACGGTATGGATACGGTCTGCTTTTAACGAGTATTCATTTAACAGTCCTTCTTTTTGGTGCAGCCTGTCATCAGCACCGGCATCACTTTTTTCTATTGCAGCCAGTTTGGTGGCAATATCAGGTAAGATAAAAAACTCAGTGTCTTCACCACTTTTTGTAATCAGGTTGATTCCTCTATCGGTTAAGTCGACCTGGTTGTTTTTTTCATCAATGTGGAAGTATAATTCTTCATCCACTTTAGGCATTTCTTTTTGCTGATCGGCCAAATAGTAGTTTTCGCTTTTCTGCAATTTTACCCGGATACCCGGCTCACTTAAAAACTTAATTAAAGCCCCATTTTTTGGCAAGCCCCTGTGTGCCCTCATCAATGACAAACCTCCATCTTTGGGATCATCATTTCCTTCGCCTATTTTTTTCTTTGCTTCGATCAAATACTGGTTCACCGCTTTCTTCTGTGCGTCTACCAGTTTTTCAATTCTTGGTTTCAGATCGAAGAACTGCTGTGTATTATCACTGTGTCCAATTGGTCCGCTGATAATTAACGGGGTACGGGCATCATCAATCAATACACTATCCACCTCATCCACCATTGCAAAATGATGTTTACGCTGCACCATCTCATCGGGGTTGTGCACCATATTATCCCTCAGGTAATCAAAACCAAATTCGTTGTTGGTACCATAGGTAATGTCTGCGTTATAAGCGGCCCTCCTGGCATCGCTGTTGGGCTCGTGTTTGTCGATACAATCTACCGTAAGTCCCAGCCATTCAAAGATGGGGCCGTTCCACTCGCTATCCCTCCTGGCCAGGTAATCATTCACGGTTACAATATGAACACCTTCACCTGCCAGTGCATTCAGGTAAGCAGGCAAGGTACTCACCAGGGTTTTACCTTCACCGGTGGCCATCTCTGCAATCTTACCACTGTGCAATACCGCACCGCCAATCAACTGCACATCGTAGTGAACCATATTCCAGGTTACATCGCCGCCTGCAGCCTTCCACGAACTACTGAACACCGATTGATTGCCCTGGATAGTGATATGATCTTTTTTTACCGCCAATGTTTTATCCAGCTCAGTTACAGAACTTTCTAATGTGGTATTTTCTTTAAAGCGGCGGGCAGCTTCTTTTACTACGGCAAAGGCTTCAGGTAAAATATCGAGTAATACTTCTTCTATTTGTTTATCCCTGTCTTTTTTAAGGGTATCTATTTCATGGTAGATGGTATCTTTTTCATTGATGCTGGTTACAGGTAACGCCTCCGCTTCTGCCTGTTTGCTGCTGATCTGCTCATCAACAGTAGCGAGGTGCTGCTGTATCCTGCCACGGAATTCCTGTGTTTTATTACGCAACTGGTCGTTGCCCAGTGTTTGGTTTTGAGTAAAAAATTCGTTGATCTTTCCAACCTGGGGCGTTATTTTTTTTACGTCCTTTTCACTTTTGTTGCCACCAAATAATTTTGATAAAAAGCCTGCCATAAAATTCCGTGTTATTGGGTATAAGTGTAATTTATTAAGTTAGGTATTTTGCCATGTCAAATATGGTGCTGAAATAAGATCATAGCCAAATTGACAGAGGGGGCAAAGGTAGCAATTAGTTTAAAGGTTTAGAAGTTTAGCTAGTTTAGAGTGTACCGTTGTGGAAATGTGGAAATAATCATTTTAACAACTCCGTTTTACTTGACCGGTTCACCCTTCACTACGATTAAGCTACAGCGCTTATTAAGTTTTTATTAACTTACTTTTTTTCATTTGTCGTATTAAAGCAAAATTAATTATATGACTGCATTAAAAAATTACCCGCTGTTGTTCATCTTTTTACTGGCATTTATTTCCTGCAGCAGCAGCGAAATAGGCGAAAGCAAAGATGTGAACCAGGAAACCATTTACCAGGAGTATAAAATTGAATTTAACGAAGCTGAAAAGGCTGATACGGTGGAAGTGTGGGCCCAGTTTCGCTTTGCAGGTTCCGATGGCACAACGCTTGTTTTAAACAACCCAAGTAAAATTGAGTTTGACGGCACTGCCATCCCGGTGGACAGCAATGAATACAGGGGCGCTTTCTACCGGTTCAATACTCCGGTAAAGGACTTTTTCACCAGGCACCATTTTACATTTACGAACGTCAATAATAAAAAATATCAAAATGATTTTTCTTTCGATGCCTTTAAGCTGCTGACTGTGCCGCCCGTTGCTGTTGCAACACAACCTTTAAATATACCATTTGAAACAGCTCCGTTACAGGCGGATGATTATATAGAAGTGAATGCTGTCAATACAGATTCCAGCTTTACGGTAAAATTTACGGCTGCTGATGCCGGCAACAGTATTACAATCCCGGTGAATGAATTACAACGCCAAAAAGGAAAAGAACTTTCCTTATCTGTTGTGCTCTACCGGAAAATTCCCTTGCATGAAAAAACTAAAGAGGGTGGACAAATTGAAATATTCTATACCCTGAAACCGGTAACAATAAAGCTCGCCAACACGGACCAATATACTTTCCTGTTTCATCCTTAGCGGATAATATTTGTTTTTTTCTGGAAAAAATCTGGCCCAATATGAACGAATTTAGTGACCAGGAAGCTGGCTGTATTGGCCAATATTGCAATAAGTGCCGCTTTCGTCCAGTTGCGTCCCAAAAAAAACCAGTATGCGATGCCTTCCAGCACCACTACTCCAATTTCCACCAGGTTAAGGTCCCAATCGGTACTCAGCCGGATGATGTTTACGACAGGCCAAGTGACCACATTTACGAAAAGACATACCATTAACGCTGATCGTCTTTTCCGCTTGCTGAAAAAAAAGCCAACAATTGGTAATTCCACCAAAATGGTAAGCAGGAGGTTGAAGGCTAAATCCATGTTTTACAAAAAAATTTACTGCGGTTTATTTGCTCGATCAATCAAAACAACTGTCAAATATTGGATAAAAAAAATTATTTCAGGCAATTTGATAAAAAAAACTGGGTGGCTGTTGCCAGGTGAATGGTTGATAGTTGCATTTTTTAAAGTCAAAAGTATCCTGAAAGCAATGCGGGTTTACTCTTTTTTATATTACTCCGGAAAGCTGCCGGTAATTAGCCGTTGCCTGTAAACTCGGGTACTGCCAGCATCAACTTTCAACTTTCAACCCTCTAAAAGGAAGCTTTTTGTGGACAATGCGGCTCTGTTTTACCCATTTTTGCCCTACATTTGCACACCGAAATCAATAGCAATACAATTTTAATTAACCAGATATGTCAGGAGCATTAAAGGAAGTACGTAACAGAATAAAAAGTGTACAAAGCACCCAGCAGATAACGAAAGCTATGAAAATGGTGAGTGCTGCCAAGCTTCGCAGGGCCCAGGATGCCATTACACAAATGAGGCCCTATGCACAAAAGCTGCAGGAAATGCTGAGCAATATTGTAAGTACCGGAGATGGTGAAGTGAGTATGTCTTTGGCTGCTGAAAGGCCGGTTTCAAAAGCATTGATCATTGTCGTTACCAGCGACAGGGGCTTATGCGGCGGTTACAACAGTAACCTGATCAAGTTAGCCAAACAGGTAATCAAAGATAAATATGCCGCCCAGGATGCACAGGGGAATGTGCAAATACTGCCGATCGGCAAAAAAGGGTTCGAGCACTTTACAAAAAATGGTTCTAAAGTATATGATCAGTACTGGGATATTTTTACCGGGCTTAGTTTTGAGAAAGTACAAACTGCGGCTCAATATGCCATGGCTGCTTTTAGCAATAAAGAAGTAGATGCGGTAGAAGTGATTTACAGCGAATTTAAAAATGCCGGCACCCAGCGTTTTGTAGCAGAACAATTTTTGCCGGTATTAAAGGTAGTGGCAAAAGAAGGGCAAAAGAAAGCTGACTTTATTTTTGAACCAGGCAAAGAGGTATTGGTGAATGAACTGATGCCCAAAATTTTAAACACCCAGTTATTCAAAGCAGTACTGGATGCAAATGCCAGTGAGCATGGCGCCAGGATGACAGCAATGGATAAGGCAAGTGACAATGCCAACGAATTGCTGAAATCATTAAAGATTAGTTACAACAGGGCAAGGCAGGCAGCTATTACCACAGAACTTACAGAGATTGTAAGCGGTGCAGCGGCGTTGAACGGCTAATTACTCAATTGCTCAATTTGAAAATCGCTCAATAACGAGTATCAAAGCAAGCTGAACTTTTCGCATTTGAAATTTTCACATTGCGCCATTTTCACATTTTCAAATTAATAAATGGAACTCTCTCAAATAATACCACATATTGAAGCGCTGATCTTTGCAAGCGACAAGCCATTAACCAATCCCGAGTTGGTGGAGTTGCTGAACAATGCATTGGGGTTTATCGAAGACAGGGCCAGCCATGAACAGGTAGAAGCTGCTGTGGAAGGCATTCGCGAAAAATATGATTCAGCGTTTTATGCTTTTGAATTAAAGCAAAGCGGTGGCGGCTGGCAGTTCCTTACCAAACCGGCATACCACAAAACTGTGGCACAACTAAATGGTGATAAATTTTTAAAACGACTGTCTCTTGCCGCACTCGAAACACTGGCCATCATTGCATACAAACAGCCCATTACCAAAAGTGAGATAGAAGCGATCCGGGGTGTTAACTGCGACTACGCTGTACAAAAATTACTGGAGAAAGATTTAGTGATCATTTCCGGCAGAAATGAAGATGCTGTTGGTAAGCCATTAATTTATGCTACGTCCAAGTCATTCATGGATTATTTTGGTATTAACAGCACGGCCGATCTGCCAAAAATAAATGAAGTGCTGATGGAAGAACTGGTGCAGGCAACTGCCGTTTCGCCGGAAGCTATACAGGAACAGGAAGAAAATGCGGAAGTGCAAATGGTAATAGAAGAAACAGTCATTGAAATAGAAGAATCAGTGGTTAATATGGCAGTGACAGCAACGGGTGAAATCATAGAAAATAAACAGGTAAAGGACGGGGAAGAAGAAACCGACTCATAACTTTTATGTAAATAATATTGATAAAAAAGGTATGAAACGGTAAGTGTTCATACCTTTTTTATTGCAATTATCCACCAATATAAAAATTCATTCATTAATATCTTTTATTCAACATCCGCCATTCACAATTGACATTCACAAAATAAAATCATGGTAAAAAATTTAACCCACCAGCAACTAACAGACATTGCAAATGAATTTGGTACCCCTGTATATGTGTACCATGCAGAACGTATCGGCGACCAATATAAAAAATTACAAAAAGCATTTAAAAATTGCAATGCCCGTTTTTTTTATGCCTGCAAATCCCTTACCAATGTAAATGTGCTGAAGTATGTGCAGTCCATCGGTGCTTCATTGGATTGTGTGAGTGTGAACGAGGTAAAACTCGGGCTGATGGCAGGCTTTGAGAAGGATCATATTTTATACACGCCCAATTGTGTTGACTTTGATGAAATTGTGGAAGCGAAAGAACTGGGTGTAAACATCAACATCGATAACATTTCTATATTGGAGCAGTTTGGCAATAAGTTTGGAAATTCTTATCCAGTCTGCATCCGGCTGAACCCACATATTATGGCGGGTGGTAATTATAAGATCTCCACCGGGCATATCGACAGCAAGTTTGGTATCTCCATCCACCAGATGCGGCATATAGAAAGGATCGTAAAAACAACCAACCTGGATGTTACCGGCATCCACATGCATACGGGCAGCGAGATCAAAGATATCCGTGTTTTCCTGGAAGGGCTGGAAGTGATGTTTAATACGGCCACTCATTTTCCCAACCTGGAATTCATTGACCTGGGCAGCGGATTTAAAGTTCCTTATCAACCCGGTGATGCAGAAACAGACATTACGACCTTAGGTGAAAAAGTGGCACTGGCATTTGATGAATTTGAAAAAGAAACCGGTAAGAAATTGCAGGTTTGGTTTGAACCGGGGAAATACCTGGTAAGCCAGTGCGGTTATTTTATTGTAAAAACAAATGTGATCAAACAAACGCCGGCAGCAGTTTTTGTTGGTGTCAACAGCGGCTTCAATCATTTGATACGGCCAATGATGTACGAGGCTTATCATCACATCGAAAACATCAGCAACCCTAAAGGAGCGGAAAGAATATACAATGTGGTGGGCAATATTTGTGAGACAGATACATTTGCCTGGGACAGAAAACTGCACGAAGTGAGGGAAGGCGATTATTTGGTTTTTTACAATGCTGGCGCCTACGGTTTTGAAATGAGCAGCAACTTCAACAGCCGGTTAAAACCTGCAGAAGTATTGCTGAAAGATGGCGTGGCAAAACTGATCCGAAGAAGAGATACATTTGAAGATTTACTGAAAAACCAGGTGGTGTAATAAACTGCCGTCTTTGAAAGCAATTGTTACCCTGTCTGTATGGGGCACAGGGTATTTTTTTACTCCATTAACTAAACAGCTTGCGGCAGGTACTTGACATTGGAAAATAAAAACATTATTTTTCGATCAGTTTTTTTTTACCCACCCAATTCCGTTATCATGGATAATATTATAGCAGATAAACAGCCGCTCAGGATTTTATTTCTGGCATCCGACCCCAGCAATGCCGCCAGGCTTCATTTAGGAAAAGAGCTGCAGGAGGTCAGGAATAAATTAGCCGGCAACTTATTTTTTGAAATTAAAGACCACCAGGCGGTAAAGCCGGATGATGTAATACAAACTATTTTAAGTTATAAGCCCCATATAGTACATTTTTCCGGTCATGGGCAGGATTCAGGTGAGTTGTGCTTTGAAGATGAGCAGGGCAAGGCAAAAGCCATCCATCCGGATGCGCTGGCTTCATTATTCAGTTTGGTAACGGACTATATAAAATGTGTGGTGGTAAATACCTGTTACGCCGAAAAACAGGCCCATGCCATTGCCCAATATGTACCGGTGGTAATTGGCACCAAAAAGGAAATAACCGACAATGCGGCCATCAAATTTTCAACCGGTTTTTATACCGCACTTGACCCCGACCTGTCTCAAAACAGCCTGGAAAAGGCATTTAAGCAAGGCCGCATTGCGATACAGTTTGATGGCAACCTGCAGGAACATTTTATACCCATCCTCATTTTCGGCTCACCGGAGGTTCGGTTTTCTGCAGAAGTGGATACGGCATTTTTATCCATCTCACTGCCCAAGGGGCTGGCTGTACAAACGTTGATAAGAGGGCTTTCTTTAACCGGAAAAAAAATGGGGCTTACGGATGCGGTCATTGATAATATTATTAAAGATAAGATCCGGCGCCTGGAAACGTACAATGAAAACGTGGCTGAATATGAAAACAGCCTCATCAATATTTTGAGGGATGAATTTCCGCTATCTGATTTTTCCAAAGCAGCATTATTGCAGTTACAGAATGGTCTGGGACTGAACAATGAAGTGGTGGAGGTAATTAAGAATAAAGTGTTGTCGAACCCGAGCATCGACAGTGCTTACAGTTGGTACGACCGGGGCAGGGGACAGTATGAGCTTAAAAATTATGCTAAGGCAATTGAATTTTATACCAAAGCAATTGAGAAGAATGAAGAATATTCCGGCGCTTACTTTGAAAGAGGATACAACCACAATGCGGTGCAAAATTATAAGGATTCTATCGCCGATTATACCAAAGCAATTGAATACAATAAAAACTGGGAGGTAGGCTGCGACGTTAACCTGGCGTATTTTGAAAGGGGAAGAAGTTACTACGGCATTCAACCCCAAACAGATGACAATTTAACGATGGCACAAAAAGACTGGTCGAAATGCATCGAACAAAACCCGGCTGATTACAATGCTTATTGGAACAGGGGCCTTGCATACCAGTACTTCAGAAATTTTGACAAAGCCATCGCAGATTTTAAAAAATCATTTGAGATGGACAAAACCAATACCCGTAAAGCGAGTAAAGCAACGGTTATTGTGAAGTGCTATTCTGAACTCGGTGACCTGGATGAGATAGACAAGTGGACTAAAATCCGGCTGGATTTATTAAATCAAAATGCCAGCGTGGGTAATTCGGCAGATAAAACAAATGATGACAACTAAGTAAAAAATAACGATCATTCATACATGCTTTAGCAATAAACTTACAGGTGATGAAAAAATTATTACAGTTTACCACTGATGAAGGCAATGATTTTTTTGTAGAAGTAGAAGATGCCACGGCAGGCTCAGGCCAGGCGGTGAGAGGTTTTGCGGGGGAAGATGCTACGAGGGGGATCATACAAAGCGCCTCCGAAAGTTTTGAAAAGGCCATCCGGCCACTGAAAGAGATTTCGAACAGTATTGTAAACTGTGTAAAAGATTTTGCTTCCAGTCCTGACGAAGTACAGGTAGAGCTGGGGCTTAAATTTACCGCCCGGGCAGGTATCATTATTACCAGTCTCGACAGTGAGGCCAACCTTAAAATCACATTCACCTGGAAGAAAGCAGCGCCCGATGGTAAATAGTTGCCGGATGAATACTGGCTAATTTTCTAAATCATTTTTTATTCCCCTTCCTGTACCTTTTACCCTTATTGTCAACAATAACAACAGCCCTAATGCTACCAGGAATACGATCCTTTTTTTCTGGTCATTGTATTTTACCCGGGAGCGAAAAAATAAAAAAATCTGCCTACATTTAAACAGTTTTTCATCTCTAAAAAAATTTATGGCGTTAGAAATGGTGGATGACCCACAAGACCAACAGGACTATAATGACGATAATTCCAGTAACCCTGGTAGCGGTGGGGGTAGGGGATTTCGTGGCGGAGGCGGTGGAGGTGGCCTGCTTAATTTTCTTCCGTTATTGTTCACCCTCTTCAAAGGTGGAGGTGGCGGTGGAGGTAAAAAAGGGCTCATTATTATCTTACTGCTGTTGGGCGGTGGTTATTTCCTGTTACAAAACAGTACCTGCAATTCTGGTACTTCCGGCTTTGGCGATATCGTTTCTACATTTGCCACCGGGGGAGTGCTGGATCCTAACCAGTTTAAAAAAGCCAGCGTGTACGAAGCGCTGGCGGAGGATAATGGTAAAAACCCTTTACCCGAAATGGTATCGCTGGTAAGGTTTGCCCCCGATCGCTAAAACCAGGGCAAGCAGGGCAGTTGCGTGGCATGGAGCAGTGCTTTTGCAGCCCGTACAATCATTGAAAGCGCCAGTACTGCTACTCCGCCCAACAGCGTTGCATTTAGCCCGGCGTTTTTGTACAACAATATCGGGCTGGATGGTTGCCAGGGTTCTTACATTATCAGGGCAATGGAATTCATGACCAACAGGGGTTCGGTTCCATACAACGATTTCCCTTACGACGAAAATGACTGCAGCCGCCAGGCCACCAGTTCACTGGCAAACAATGCAGCCCAAAACAGGATGCATGGTTTCAACAGGCTCACAACCGATGAAGGCACAAATGGCATTAACCTGAGAGCCATCAAAGAACATTTAGCGAAAGACGCACCGGTAGTAATTGGTATGATGGTGGGTGGCAGTTTTATGGAAGGTATGATGGGGCAGAAAGTGTGGCACCCAACCGGTGATGATTACAGCCAGGCAGGTTTTGGCGGCCATGCCATGTGTGTGATTGGTTATGACGACCGGCTGGAAGGCGGTGCTTTTCAGATCATGAATAGCTGGGGCCCCGAATGGGGGCAAAACGGGCTTGGATATGTGCGGTACGGTGACTTTAAAAAATTTGTTCGGGAAGCTTACGGAATAGACCCCATGCCTAAAAGAGGGGCAGCACTTAATATAGATTTTGAATGTACCGTTGGGCTGGTTAACAATGACACTAAACAGTACATTCCTTTAAAAGCAGGCGGCAGCAACAATTTTGTAACCACCTCGCCTGTACGAAAAGGAACCAGGTTTAAAATTGAAATCAACAATGCGGTGGAATGTTACATCTATTTGTTTACCCCCAACATTGCCGGTAGCAGCTTTGTATTGTTCCCCTACAAACCCGTTCATTCGCCCTATTGTGGCATCACCGGCACCAGGCTATTTCCAAGGAAAGAATCCATCCGGGCCGACAGTATTGGCAACAAAGATTTTATGGGTATCGTAGTAAGTAAGCAGGCGCTTGATTATAATGCCATCAATGCTGCCATCAACAAAAGTACCCAATCAACCTATGCAGGTAAGTTGAATGAAGCAATTAGTACAGCCTCGATAAAAAATGTTCAGTATAACAACAGCAATGCAGGTACTATTTATTTTAAAGCAGATGCCACTGAAAAAAATAATTTGGTGGGTTGTGTAGTGGAGATCGCTAAGCAGTAGCCACATTTTCAACACCTGGTATCGCGGTTTAAAACTGGAAATCAATATTGAGTTGGAATCCTTAGAGGATAACCCGTGCTGTGTTAACTATATTCTGATATACCTTTTATTACACTAATTATTATGAATTGCAAGAATTGATAAATGTTGCTAATTGATTCGTGGAATTTATTTTAAAATTTGTGGAATGCGCAACGCAATATTAAGCGTAACATTACACTATTGCAATAAAATTATAATTTTATGAAATGAAAAACTCCATCTTCATTCTCACCATGCTCGCTTTTACTATTGGCGCTTTTGCCCAGGATAAAAAATTATACAACCCCAAAGCGGATGCAGCCACAGCTATAGAAGCCGTGATCAAAAAGGCTGCGGCGGAAAACAAATTTGTGCTGTTACAAGGAGGCGGAAACTGGTGCAAGTGGTGCATAGAATTTGCCAGGTTTTGCAAAGCTGACAAGCAACTGGATTCTGCCATCAACAGCAGCTTCGTATGGTATCATTTAAACTTTAGTAAAGAAAATGAAAACAAGCCTGTATTTGCCAAATATGGATATGCACAGCGTTTTGGCTTCCCCGTTTTCATCATCCTTAACCAAAAAGGCGAACGCATACACACCCAAAACAGTGAGTACCTCGAGAATGGCAAACAAAGTTACAGCAAAGAAAAAGTGATGACCTTTTTAGAAAACTGGAGCCCCAATGCACTGGAGGCAGCAACATACAACAAATAAAAGTCAAAGTAAGTTCAATAAAAAAAATTAAATGAACGCTGCCGATTGTTTTATCAAACTGGTGCAACATCCTGTTAAGTTCAGGTTGTTTTTATTATCAAAACTGCCCAGTGCTTTTTTCTGTGGTGTAAGGGTGAAAAATATCAGCAGGGAAAAAGCGGAGGTAACAGTGCCTTACAAATGGCTCAGTCAAAACCCGTTTAATAGTACCTACTTCGCCTGCCTGGCAATGGCTGCTGAAATGAGTACAGGTTTGTTATCGATGATGAACACGTATAAAAAAAATCCTGCCATATCCATGCTGGTTACCGGCCTTGAAGCCACCTATTTTAAGAAGGCAACCGGTATCACAACATTCATTTGTGAAGATGGTGATGCCATCAGCAATACAATTGAATCTGCCATTCGAAGCGGCGAAGGCAAATCCATCAAAGCAAAGTCAAACGGCCGGAATGAACAGGGTGAACTGGTGGCTGAATTTTTTGTAACCTGGTCGTTTAAAGCTAAGCTGAAATAATTTTCATTGCTACTTTACCAGCATCTTAATCACCCATTTTTTCAAATCCATGTTGTCATAAATTTCGTTGATCAGCGCAATAGGATCTGTCCGCAGGCTGTCAGTGGCAAACAGTGCTTTCCAGTCAATGGCCTTTTCCACATCCTCTTTAAACGTACCTGCCAGCTTCATCACTTTTAAAAATTCGTACGCAATCAGGCCCTGGCCAATTGCTGTTGGGTGCACTCCATCCAAACTAAACAATCCTCCCGACATAATCTTACCCTTACGGGTAGTACCGTAAAACCGGGTATCTACCCGGGGATAAACAAAATCAAAATAAGAAGGGTATTGGTAACTCGGGCTGTAGTTGTTCCTTTTCAATGCCATATCAGACAGCACGGAAGATATATCTACCAGGTAAAATCTTTTTTTCTTCAGCTTTTCGTTGGCAGCAGCCACTGTTTCTATGATGATCTTATTGTATTGCCTGATGGTATTGTCGATATGCAGTGTCTGCATCATATTCAGGTGGGGCATTTCAACATCAAATTTTTCAGCATATACAAAATATGGGTAGTAACGGCCATAAGAATAAATATGTTCTTCAGGATCAGGAACCTCTTTCTTCCCCATCGGTGCAGGATTTTTCGCATCCACCCGCCATTCTTTTGCCGTTACCATTTCCCTGTCTTCCGGGCCACCGACAGATTTGGTAAGCGGTACAATGGTAACCACTGGTACCGTGCCAATAAATACTTTATAATCTGTCTTGTTAGGATTATCTTCCATAATATCCACTACTTTATTCAGCATGTATTCATACTCTTTTCTGAAGTCGCCGGGATGCCATAGATTCCAACCCTTTCTTTTTTCATACGATACTTTTTCAGGACCTTCATCAAAGGCAGTTCCATCATCAGAAGTTTGATTGATATTAAGACTGGTAACCGTACCAAGTGCATTATTGGCACCCAACCACAGCACCACATTTTCTACTCCTTCTTTTTGATGATGGTACTGCAGCCAGTCAAGCTGGGAAGGATCCTTTGGCCCCTGTTGTGAACCCGCTTCCAGCACCGTTAAGGCAGTCCGCAGCATCGACTCATCCACCATTCCCATTGTATTATCAGCTTTGTTTTTTGATGATTCGATGTGATCCCGGCAAAGGCTGGGCTTTATCATCCAGGAAGATGCCAGGTCAAAGCCCCTTACCGCTACATTATTAAAAAAAAATTTCTGTGGTGGCACACTTTGGCTGCCTTCACCACGCTCATAATAATCTTCCACTTCATCTAAAAAACTGCTGATGATACTGAATGCCATGGGCCACTCCACCAGCCCGGAAATGTCAGCACCCAAACGCTTCTCCAATTTCCTGAAAAGCAGTTCCAGGTTGATGGGATGACCTCCCTTGGGCCAGTTTGGGTAGTTATATTTTTTTATACCCAGGATGTTAGCCAGTAAAGTGGAATAACTCTGGTCTGTTCTTGCCGCAGCAAGCGACATAAAGCCCTGCGAAATACTATCGCCAATGGTGAATAATTTCATACAATAGTAGGTGTTTGTAAATTTATGAATTGAATAATATCATCACAACCAGCTTATAGAAAGCCGGTGTAAAAATTAAAATAATAAAGTTAAGATGCAAGGGCGTTTTTACCCTTTTTCAAAACTGTAATAACTGCACTGATTGTACGGTCAATTGTGGGGACTGAAAAAATCAGTATTTCGAAGCTGAATTTCTGTTTACCTTACAGCAATAAAAACACGCCAATATGAAGATTGCTTTCCATGGTGCCGCCCGGACAGTTACCGGCTCCAAACACTTGCTTACATTAACCAACGGCAAAAAATATTTACTCGACTGCGGCATGTTCCAGGGCATGGGCAAAGACACGGATGCCATGAACAGGGTGTGGGGTTTTGATCCGTTGGAAGTAAATTTTTTAATTCTCTCACATGCACATATAGATCACAGCGGCCTCATTCCAAAGCTGGTGAAAGATGGATTCCAGGGAAGAATTTTTTGCACCCCTGCAACAAAAGAATTAACGGCTGTGTTGCTGGAAGATTCTGCCGGCATACAGGAAAGTGAAGTGAAGTATGAAAATAAACGAAGGGCACAGGAAGGTCTTCCCTACCTGCGGCCATTATATGATACCCAGGATGCCATGAATTCCCTGCAATATTTTGAAGTGGTAGAATACGGCGAATGGGTGAATGTGGATGAAAATGTGCAACTGATGTACTCCGATGCCGGACATATTATTGGCAGTGCCGTGGTAAATTTAAAAGTAAAAGAAAATGGAGTGACACAGGCCGTTACTTTCAGCGGAGATGTAGGCAGGTACAGGGATGTGATACTGAAATCGCCAGACACATTTCCACAGGCAGACCATATCATTTTAGAATCTACTTATGGCAACAGTTTGCATGATATGAATACTACCACTCCCGACCAGGTATTACACTGGATAAATAAAGCGTGCATAGAAAAAAAAGGAAAACTCATTATCCCTGCATTTAGTGTAGGCAGAACACAGGAGATATTATTTGCTCTCAATCAACTGGAACTGGAAAGAAGGCTGCCCGAACTGGATTATTTTGTGGACTCTCCTCTAAGTGTGGAGGCAACCCAAATTGTAAAAAGATTTCCGAAATATTTCAATAAAAACATTCAAAAAATTTTACAAAGCGATAATGACCCCTTTGGATTTAAGGGATTAAAGTTTATCAAGTCGGTGGATGAATCAAAAATGCTGAATTTCCGGAATGGGCCTTTTGTGATCATTTCTGCCAGTGGCATGGCTGATGCCGGCAGGGTGAAGCACCACATCAGCAATACGATTGAAAACAGCCGCAATACGATATTGCTGACCGGCTATTGTGAGCCCCGTTCAATCGGTGGTAAACTATTAAAAGGTGTAAAGGAAATAAAGATATACGGAACGGTGCATGAAGTGAATGCAGAAATTGCTTCTATCCGGAGCATGAGTGCACATGGGGACTACGAAGACCTTTGCCAGTTTTTAGCCTGCCAGGATATAAAAAAAGTAAAGAAATTATTTTTAGTACACGGCGAATATGAAGTGCAGCAGGCTTTCCGGCAGCGGCTGCTGAATAAAGGCTTTGATGATGTGGAGATACCTGAGATGCACTCGGAGGTTGGATTGGGGTAAAAATAAATGCTTTTAAAGTAAAAAGCCTTTCATTGCTGAAAGGTTTTTTTGTACCACGTACGGGATTCGAACCCGTGATTCCTCCGTGAAAGGGAGGCGTCTTAACCCCTTGACCAACGCGGCGTATCCGTTAAAGGACGGCAAAGATAGGGTTCGGTGGTTTTTTAGCCAAATTTTTTAAAAAGATTGCGAATTTAATTTTTTTCGTCCAGCAAACCGGGTCTCCTTTCCTTCGTACGCAGCATACTTTGTTCTTCGCGCCAGGAATCGATTTTCGCATGGTTGCCGCTCATGAGTATTGCCGGTACTTTCCAGCCCCTGAATTCTTCGGGCCTGGTGTACACTGGCGGAGACAACCTATCATCCTGGAAAGAATCTGTCAGTGCAGACGTTTCATCGTTTAATACCCCTGGTATCAACCTGCCAATAGCATCTGTCAGTACCGCAGCAGCCAGTTCTCCGCCACTTAAAACGTAGTCGCCAATCGAAATTTCTTTGGTAATGAAATGATCCCTTACCCTTTGATCTATCCCCTTGTAATGACCACAAATCAGCAGCAAATTATTTTTAAGGGAGAGTTGGTTGGCCATTTTCTGGTTAAACATTTCGCCGTCGGGAGTTAAAAAAATCACTTCATCATATACCGTATGTTGCTGCAAACTTTCAATGGCATTTACCAGTGGCTCCACCATCATCACCATACCGGCACCGCCGCCAAACTGGTAATCATCCACCTGTGCCCTTGCATACCTGGTATGATCTCTCAGGTTGATAACATTTACTTCCAGCAACCCTTTGTCTTTTGCCCGCTTCATAATAGAATGCGCAAAGGGGCTTTGCAGCAAATCCGGTACTACAGAAATGATATCAATCTTCATCTTGTAAATTTTAACTGTTAATATGACGGCGATAAAACGAAGTACACCCGGTACTACTTATTGAAATCCTTTAGCGAATGGACGAAAGTAATACGCTTTCAAGAACACCCTTTTACGAAACGGGGGCATCGCTGCCCATAAATTCATCCAGGTCTCTTTTATCCCGTTTAGTTGGTCTGCCCTGCTTACTCAATCTTTTGCCGGTATGAAAAACTGCCGCCTGGAACTTTATCCTGTCTAATTCTTCCGGTGGAGTAATGTCCTGGTAATTCTTGATGGCTTCTGCATATTGCACCCGGTGATCGAGTAATGCCAGTACTTGTATTACCCAGCGCTTGGCTTCGGTCTTTACTTCATACTCATCCCCAACCGTTACGGTTTTTGCTGCCTTTATGTTATCACCCTTCAATTTTACTTTCCCCTTATCACAGGCATCTGCCGCCTGGCTCCTCGTTTTAAAAAGCCTGATAGCCCAGAGGTATTTGTCTATCCGTAACTTTTCTTTTTCCATCCTGCAAAAATAACGCTTTGGATTTTTACCCATTGTATTGAACTAACCGGTTAGTTTAAAATATTTTTCGGTTACTTATAAAAAATTATTGTTGTCCGACTAAATGTCTGAAAGCCTTATCAAGCCTGCATGACCTCACCCCAACCCCTCTCCAAAGGAGAGGGGCCAGAACCCTCAACCAGTAAACACTTGAGCGATTT
>Ga0105048_10001114_pt1 | contig 43315 bp, 42 predicted proteins | sample MAT05_FD_78382 | JGI IMG/M metagenome (GOLD analysis project Ga0105048, IMG submission 78382) | Freshwater microbial communities from Lake Fryxell liftoff mats and glacier meltwater in Antarctica - MAT-05 | ecosystem: Environmental > Aquatic > Freshwater > Ice > Liftoff microbial mat | place... | reverse complement strand
TGAAGCGGCGCTGTTTCTTATTACCGGTTCCTGTAAAGGATCGCAATAGTTCAGGTAAAATCAACCAACTTCGGCCTCAGGAATTGACGCGCTGTCCTCCCCCTCCCTGATGAGGGGTTCCAAAGTGGTCATCGCCGTCAAGGGGGACGCTCCGCCGCGGCTATTGGCGAGCGCTTGACCGCTCCGGGCCCTTTTGGAATTGCTCCCGCTAGAGGGAAGACAAAGTGATTTGGCCAAGGCGCTAAAGTAGCAAAAGCCGGTGGAAATATCGCGGCCCATTACAGACGGCACGCGGACCGAGTTCTACGACGTCTTTTACTCCAACGCCAATGGCGGTGTGGACATCGACGGCAGGTTCATCACAATTGACGGCGACTATCCCGGTCCCGGCGCAGGGCTCAATGTCGGCGACGTGGAACTGCTTTATGGCGCGGACCCATCGCAGTTTGCGACGTCGATCGCGAGCTTCGCCGCCAGCCGGCAAAACTACCTTCCCGGAAACTTGAGTACCATTCTCGACAGGAACATCAACACCGCCACAGGCATGGGGAGCATAACCGAAGGGCGCATGAGGATTCCAGTTGGCTTTGAGCCTGAGCAGTGGAACGGTCTACCCGCACGGTCTTCGTTCCTCCTCGGCGCGTTGGACACGTCGCCGCCAGTATTGGCGCCGTGATACTGGAGAAATCCTATATCAGGAAAATCCAGTATCACGGCACTTATCGGGGACAATAGAAGGCAGGAGAGATTCCGAGCCCTGGGTATTGCACAAGATTTCGTTCTCATCATCGTTGCCGGACTCGCCGGAGGACTGCTGGCCCGGTTTCTTCGCCTGCCGCTGCTCGTCGGCTACGTCGCCGCTGGAGTTGCGGTAGGTCCTTACACCGCCGGGCCAACAGTAGTTCAGATTCATGATGTCGAACTGCTCGCCGAAATTGGTGTGGCGTTGCTCCTCTTTTCGCTTGGGCTTGAGATTTCATTCCGCGATCTTCAGCCTGTTCGCCGAGTCGCACTTCTCGGCGGCCCGCTTCAGGTTTTGATTACCGCGGCGGCAGGCACCCTGGCCGCTCAGCACGTCCTTGGCATGCCGTCGACTGAAGCGTTATGGTTCGGCGCCATGGTGTCCGTTTCCAGCACGATGGTGGTGCTGAAGATACTCTCCGCTAGCGGGGTCACGACCACGTTGGCGAGCCGGGTGATGATCGGACTCCTGGTTATGCAGGACATGGCCGTGATTCCGATGCTGATCGTACTTCCTCAGCTCGGTGGGCCGCCGGAGACGATCGTTCCAAACCTCTTTAAGTCACTAGGGATCGCCGCCATCTTCCTGGTTTCGGTATACGTGATCGGCACGCGACTTCTCCCGAAATTCCTGAAGTGGATTCTGACTTGGGGTTCCCACGAACTATTTTTGGTGGCAGTGGTAGCGATTGGCGTAGGCGTCGGCTACGCGACCCACATGGCCGGCATGTCTTTCGCATTGGGAGCATTTGTTGCCGGTATCATCCTTAGCGAATCGGAGTTCAGCCATCAGGCCCTGTCCGATATCGTTCCACTCCGGGACATTTTCGGGCTGCTCTTTTTTGTCTCCGTTGGCATGCTGTTCGATCCGGGATACGCAATTGCCAACGCCGCTCCGATCGCCGCGACAGTGATCGCCATTTTTATCGGTAAAGCCCTTATTACCGGCATTATTGCCCGAGCCTTTGGCTACAAGAACATGGCCCCATGGATAGTAGGTCTCGGACTCGCTCAAATCGGAGAATTTTCCTTCGTTCTAGCCCGTACCGGCGTTTCCTCGAAATTGCTTTCTCAGCAGACTTACAATCTGGCGCTGACGTGTACCGTGCTGACAATGGCCCTTTCCCCATTGGTTTCGAGCATGGCGATTCCGCTGGGCAGGTTGTGGCGGCGCTGGCGCAATCCTGCTCCCGGCACCTTAGTCATCGAGCTGCCCTCCACTGCCCTGACAAATCATGTGATCATTGCCGGATACGGCCGCACCGGCACCGCGGCCGCCCGCGCACTAGACGCCGCCGGAACGCCTTTCCTCATCGTCGAACTCAACCACTCGCTGTTTGAAGACCTTTCACTGGCGGGATTCCAGGGGATCTGGGGGGACATTACGCGGCCCGAAATACTTCACGCGGCGAAGGTCGAGTCCGCCAGGGTCCTCCTCCTCACATTCCCAGTCCAAGTCCTGGTCCACTTGGCCGTGGAGAATGCCCGTCATCTCAATCCCGGCCTGACGATCATTGCCCGGGCGTCGCAACAGTCCGACATCGCACCTCTCATCGACCGCGGCGTAAATGTGGCCGTTCAGCCGGAGTTTGAGGGCGGCGTGGAGATGGTCCGGCATTCGCTGGCAGCACTTCGTGGAAAAGATACTTAACTATATTTTAGTTATGACTAAAACATAGTCAATGCTTGCGGTGATCTACGAACCCAACCGTCAGAAGATTCTACAAATCGTTTGGCGGGAAGAGAAGTCCGCGAGCGAGATTGCGAGCCAGTTCAGCACCACCTTCGGCGCTGTTTCCCAGCATCTGAAAATTCTTCGGGAGAGCGGCGTGGTGGATCTGCGGAAGCAAGGCCGCACGCATTATTACAAAGCGAATCACGAGCGGCTCGGCCCCCTCGCCCAGTATTTGGAAAATTTCTGGTGGGGCCGCCTGAATGTTCTCAAGATGCTGGCTGAAGACCAGGGAGATGAAAATGTCCGACCAACTTGAGCTGTCTATCCACATCAACGCCAAGCCGGAAACGGTTTTCCGTTTTCTGTCCGATCTTGAACTGTTCAAGCAGTGGATGGGGCCCGGCGCCATGCTCGGGACGGAGAGCGTGGCTGTCCACTACCCGACGGGCGAGACGGCGCGGGGCACACTGCACGAGTCGACGCCAAACGAGCGCATCGTCTTTGGCTGGGGTTATGCGGATGGCGCGTATGGGCTGCTGCCAGACGCAACAACTGTCACGATTCAACTCATCCCAACACCGTCCGGCACAACGGTGACCCTTACGCATAGCGGTCTCACCGCGGCGCAACAGTCCGAACATGCGCAGGGCTGGACGCACTATCTGGGGCAGCTTTCCGGCGCCGCCGCCAACCTGGGATTCGCGGCCGCTCTTCCTGCCGCCGTCGAGAACTACATCAAGGCCTGGAATGAGACGGACGTCGCCGCGCGCACCGTTCAACTTGAGGCGTGCTGGGAGCACGACGCGTCGTTTCGTGATTCAATGGGCGTTGCGAACGGCCGAATCCAACTTCTGCACTACATATCGAACGCGCAGAAATTTGTGCCGGGCTTCGCACTCGAACTGGCCGGTAAGCCCGAGCAGTGCTACGGCTACTACCGTTTTTCCTGGCTGATTCGGATGCCGGATGGCAACGTAATGGGACGGGGAACAAACTTCGGACAGCTTTCAGGCGGAGGCCGGTTAGCCTCCGCCGTGGGCTTCTGGGATAAGTAGCTGGTTAGAACGCGTAACGGAGCGCGAACTGAATTTCGCGAGCCGGTTGCGTGCCGTTGATAGAACCGAAGTTGTTTGCGGATCGGTTGCCTACCGGAGCGTTCAAGTTCGTCTTGTTGAGGAAATTGAAGGCTTCCATACGGAATTCAAACTTCTGGCGCTCCGTGAGGTGGAAGTCCTTGTGGAGGCCGAAGTTCATGGCGTGGTACGAAGGCCCGCGGACGATATTGCGGCCGGCGTTTCCAAAGGGTTGGGTGATGTCGGTGGGAAGCGAAACGGTGGCGGGGTTGAGCCATTGCGTCACCGAGCGCTGCCCTTCAGGCAGGACGGGATCGCCGGAGATATTGGGCCGGTAAGTAGGCGCGCCGGAGACCTGGAAGGTGGAGGACGGACCGTAGCTGAGGTTCACGGGGACGCCGCTGGATGCGAAGTTGATGACGGACAACCGCCAGCCGCCGGCGACGAGATCGGCCGGTTTGCTCCAGGAATCACCGAATTTCCGGCCCTTGCCGAAGGGGAGGTCCCAGAGCAGAGTGGTGGTGTTGTTAAAAGGCTGATCGTAGCCGGAGAGACCCTTTTCCTGGGCCAGGTTGAGATAATTCACGCGGGAGTTATCGCCGTTGGCCGTTTCGAGGTGGCCGGAGGCGTTATCGATGGCCTTGGACCACGTGAAGGAGTTGAGGAAGTAAAAGCCGCCTGAAAAGCGCTTTTCGATCTTCGTCTGGAATGCGTGGTAATCGAGAAACCCGCCGTTGAAGGCAATCTGGACGAAGCCGATGGTCTGGATGGGCCGGCGGGGCTGCAGGGCGAGGGCCTCTCCGGTCCGGTTCGGGCGGGCCTGATTGTAATCGCCGAGGATCATCAGTTTATTGGCGCTGGCGCCGACGTAACCGACGTCGAGTACCCATTGACTGGCAAGTTCCTGCTGGATGCTGAAGTGCCAGTTCTGGTTGTACGCCGTGCGAAGGTCGTTCGGAATGTAGTTGGTTCGGGTGTTGATGGCCCTGATGTTGGCCAGACTCAGAAAGTTATTGGGGTAGCCCAATGTCGTGGTCCGGTAACAATCGTTGGGGCCTTGAGCCGGGCTGGTGCAAAGGGCCTGGCCGTTGGGAACGCCGGGCGGGAGTTGCGAGTCGACAATGGGATTGAGGATGAATGGCAGGTTGTAGGCCAAAAGATTCTCGCCGCCCATGCGGTTGAAGTGAATGAAGCTGACGCCGTAGGCGGAACGGATGACGGTCTTCGGGAAGAGCGTGTAAGCGATGCCGATTCGGGGCGCCCAGTTGTTCTTATCGGGCTTGATGAGTGACCGTTCTTCGATCGATCCGGACTTGGCTTGGATGAGCGTATTGGTGGCGGGATTGAGGCTCGAAATCGCGTTGTCGCGTTCCCATTGCGGCGTGGCGAATTCATAGCGCACCCCAAGATTAAGGGTTAGCTTGCGGGACACTTTGAAGTCGTCCTGGAAGTAGAAGAAGTTCATCCACTGGCGGTAATTGACGATGTTGGCGCTATTGAGTTGATAAGCGCTGCGGGCGCCGACAAGGAAATCCGAGAGGAATTGGAGGTTATTGTTCGGGGTGCCCGGGACGAGTGAAAAGCGGCCGTTATAGGTGTCAGAGCCCGATTTCGGATTGAAGTCGTCGATCTCCGTGCCGATCTTCTGATATTCCCAGCCCGCCTTGAGCGAGTGGCGTCCAGCGATGCGGGAGTAGTTGACCTTGGGATTGATGACAGACGGATTCTGGAACTGCGGGTTCGAGTTCTGGACGCCGAAGGCGCTGTAGCCGTTGACGTTCTGCGAGTAGAGTCCACCGGTGAAACGAGGGTCATTCGGAGCGTTGGGGATGTTGAACTTAGAAGCCACGGTGGGTTCGCCTACGAAGACGGGGAACTTGCCGCCTTCGGAATCGGAGATGCCCATACGGAATTCGAGGAGGCTGGCGGGCGTGACGTTCCAGGTGCTGCCGAAAGCCACCTGTTTATTGAGGACGCGGACGTTCCCGTTCGAGTTACCGCCGGAGGGTCCGGGGATGGCGGGAGGCTCGAAATTCTGCAACAGACGGTGGGAATAGCGGCCGAAGAAGTTGAGCTTGGAGTTGAGATATTGGTCGTAGCGGATGTCGCCCTTGTCGTTCTGATCGGCGCGGCGCGGCTGGGACTGATAGTTGTTGGAAATGCCGGGCAGATTGGGCGCGGGAAGGCCGGCGAGAACTTCGCGGGCGAAGGGTGTAATGACGGCCGAGGGGACGATGCCGTCACTATAAATGGCGCCGGTGATGGGGTTCCGGACGGCGATGCCGAGGTTGCCGGCGCGCTGATCCATGGTGGGCAGCGTGGCAAACGCGATGCCTTTTGAGATGCGGCGATAGCCTTCATAGTCGGCGAAGAAGAACATCTTGTCCTTGCGGATGGCTCCGCCGAAAGTGCCGCCGAACTGGTTTTGGATCAGGACCGGCTTTTGATTGTTGACGGGTTTGAAGAAGCCAGTGGCGTTGAGCGCCGTGTTGCGGAGGTACTCGTAAGCGGAGCCGTGGAACTGGTTGGTACCGGAGCGAATGGAAGCGTTGATGACAGCGCCGCCGGCACGGCCGTATGCGGCGGAGAAATTGTTCGTCTCCAGGCGGAACTCCTGCACTGAGTCGGGCGAAAGCTGGACGACCTGATTGGAAAAGCCCTGGTTGGAAGTGCCGTAAGCGTTGTTGTCGACGCCATCAATGACGAAGTTGTTCTGGGAACTGCGCATGCCGTTGACGTTGAAGGAAGCGTCGCGGGATCCCGAGATATCGCTGCGGCGGACGCCGGGGGCGAGGAGCGCGAGATCGGCGTAGGCGCGGCCGTTCAATGGAAGATTGACGACTTGCTGGCTGCCGATAACGGTGCCGCGGGAAGAGGTATCGGTTTCGAGGGCGGCGACGGCATCGGTGACGGTGATGCTCTCGGTGGTGGCGCCGACTTCGAGTTTGAGATCGACGCGCTGGCGGGCGTTGACGGTGACGGTAAAGTTATTGGCGCGGGCGGTTTTGAAGCCTTTGGCGGTGGCTTCCAGCTTGTACTCGCCGGCCTTGACGTTGGCGAATTGGTAGTTGCCGTTGGCATCGGTATTCGCTTTCTGCTGAACGCCGGTGCGGACGTTGGTTAGGGTGACTTCGCTGGCCAGGACGGCCAAACCGGCGGCGTCCTGGACGGTTCCGAGCACTTGCGCGGTATCGAATTGAGCCATTAACAGGCTGGCGAACAGGGAACAACAGAGTGTTAAGCGTTTAAACAAAGTAGACTCCTCATACATTAAGCGTAGCTTGCCTTCATTTCAGCACCGTTCCCTCTTTATTACAACTTGGTGACAAAGGGAGAATTGACGTACGATAGGGCTGCTATGTCTCAGATAAAAGGCCCCGCCATCTTTTTGGCCCAGTTCATGGGCGACGCCGCTCCCTTCAATTCATTGCCCAACATAACCGCTTGGGCGAAGTCCCTTGGGTACAAGGGCGTTCAGCTTCCCTCGTGGGATAGCCGGATTATGGACTTGGCCAAGGCGGCCGAGTCGAAAACTTACTGCGACGATTTGAAGGGCCAAACGAATGGCCTGGAGATCACCGAACTCGCTTCCCATTTGCAGGGGCAGTTGGTGGCGTCGCATCCTTCGTACGATGAGATGTTCGACATTTTCGCGGCCCCCGAGGTCCATGGGAACGCGGCAGCGCGCAGCGAGTGGGCGACGGCGCAGTTAAAACTGGTGGTGAAGGCATCGGCAAATCTGGGATTGACGGTGACGCCGTCCTTCTCCGGCGCGTTGATGTGGCCCTTCATTTATCCGTGGCCACAACGGCCGGGCGGCATGGTGGAAGAAGGTTTCAAGGAGCTCGCCAAGCGGTGGAAGCCGATCCTGGATGTGGCCGACGAACATGGCGTTGATTTCGCATACGAACTGCATCCGGGCGAGGATCTTTTTGACGGCGCGACGTTTGAGACCTTTCTCGAAGCGACGGGGAACCACGCTCGCGTTCATATCAACTACGATCCGTCCCACTTCATTCTCCAGTGCCTGGACTATGTCGGGTTCATAGACGTCTATGCATCTCGGATCAAAGCCTTCCATGTGAAGGACGCCGAGTTCCGGCCTTCGGCGAAGTCCGGCGTTTATGGCGGCTATTTGGGCTGGAAGGAACGGCCGGGCCGGTTCCGTTCGTTGGGCGACGGACAGGTGGACTTCAAACAGGTGTTCTCGCGACTGACAGCCGGCGGATACAGTTCATGGGCGGTGCTGGAGTGGGAATGCTGCTTCAAGGACAGCACGCAGGGCGCGGCGGAGGGCGCTCCGTTTATTGCGTCGCACTTGATCGATGTGCCGGCGAAGGCTTTTGACGACTTTGCGGGCGCGGATTCAGACGCGGCGCGGAACCGGCGGATACTTGGGCTGAAATAGCCCATCGGGGGCCGTTGTAAGGAACCCAATGGCACAGCGTTACGACGTTTCACTGGTCCTGTTCCAGCGCCCCGGAGCTGGAATCATTCGCGGACTTCTCTTTGGCGGCAGGGTCATTGAGTTCCTGGCCACGAAACAACCGCAAATCTTCAACCATCGCGCCGATCTGGTCGTCCGCACCGAAGACGGTTCGCTTCATCATGTTGAGTTCCAAACGTCCAACGAGAGCGGCTTCGCGCTTCGGATGCTGGAGTATTACGCCTTTCTCGTGCGCGTTCACAAACAGCATATTTTCCAGACGGTCCTCTATCTGGGGGTGGAGCCGTTACGATTGGACCGGACCTACACCTCTTCGTCAATGGATTTTCGGTTCGAGATAGTGAACCTGCGGGAATACGACCCGGCCCCGCTTTTGGCAAGTGCGGATTGGGCCGACAACGCTTTGCTTTATTGGCGAAGGGCGAACCGGAGAAAGCGCTGGAGACTTTGATGCCTCGACTTCGCGACATGAAGGGGGATGAACAAGACTTGGCCGCGGGCACGCTGCTGCAGCTTTCAGGCAAACTGGGAATAGAAGAGACGGTAAACGAAAGACTGAAGGAGGTGGGCGTGATCAATTTGATGGAGAACAAGGTCCTGGGTCCGCTGATCCGGCAGCAGTTTGAACAGGGCGAACAGAAGGGCCGTAGCGAGGGCCGGCAAGAGGGCCGGCAGGACATCCTTCAAGAACAACTAACCGAAAAGTTCGGTCCTCTGCCGCTGTGGGCGCGGCAGCGTCTACAGGGCGCGTCCACCGAAGAACTACAAACCTGGGCCAAGCGTATTCTCACCGGGACCACTATCGAAGACACCTTGCGTTAGGTCAGCCGTCGTCCATTTTCCGCGTACGGCAAACCGCGTCCGGTCCGGCCTGTATAATATCGGGCACGATGATACGAATTTCCCTGTTGCTCTGCGGTGTATCCGCGATACTGTTCGCGCAGGCTCCACTGCCGATTAAACTGATCTCGGAGTGGGCGAAACTGCCGAAGGGGATGTACCTCGGCGAATGTTCCGGTGTCGCCACGGATAAAGACGATAACGTCTGGGTTTTCAACCGGAGCAAGACACCCATCTTGAAGTTCGATAAGACGGGCAAGCTCCTCGATGCCTGGGAGAATCTGCCCGTGACTTCCTCGCACGGTATAAAGGTCGATCCGGAGGGGAATGTCTGGACCGTCGATGTGGGCGCGCACTCGGTGAAGAAGTGGGCCCGCGACGGGCGGATGTTAATGCAGATCGGCGCGGCGGGCGGAGCACCGGGGAACAATGAGTCGAGAGACGCGTTTAATAAACCGACGGGCATCACGTTCGAACCGAATGGCGACTTTTGGGTTTCGGATGGCTACGTGAATTCGCGGGTGGTGAAGTTCAACAAGAACGGCGAGTACATGATGCAGATCGGCGGGAAAAAAGGGACCGGCGATGGCGAGTTCGACGCAGTCCACGACGTTGCGCTGGATGGCCGCGGCCGCGTGTATGTGGCGGACCGGGAGAACAAGCGGGTGCAGATTTTCTCGCCGGAAGGGAAGTTAATTAACAAATGGACGCACGTCGGGTCGCCCTGGGGACTGGCTTATAACGCGAAGGAATCCGCATTCTATATTTGCGACGGGTACAACAGCAAAATTGTGAAAGTGAACCTCGAGGGGCAGATATTAGGCACCTACGGACAATACGGTAAAATTCCGGGACGCTTCGATTTCGTGCACCATATGGCAGTGGATTCGAGCGGGGCAATCTACGCCGCTGAAATCAAGAACTGGCGGGTGCAGAAATTCGCCTGGCAAAATTGAGTTACACTTTGACAAGCGGATGGAGAGTCGAATCCGGGTACTTGTCGCGAAGCCGGGGCTGGATGGCCACGATAGAGGCGCCAAGGTTATTGCAAGGGCACTCCGCGACGCGGGAATGGAGGTCATTTATACTGGCCTTCGGCAGACGCCAGAAATGATCGTCCACGCCGCGATGCAGGAAGATGTTCAGGTGATTGGCCTATCGATTCTCTCTGGCGCGCATTTGGCAATTGTCCCGCGCGTGCTGGAGCTCCTTCGGCAGAATTTAATGGAAGATGTTGCTGTCATTGTCGGGGGAATTATTCCCGATGAAGATAGCTGGAAGTTGAAAAAGCTCGGTGTGGCGGCGGTATTCCCCCCCGGTTCTTCTTTGGAGGAGATCGTGTCGTTTATTCGCTCGGCAGTAAAGCCCTCGTGAGCAACGGCCTGCCAACACCCGGCGCTAGGACCCTATAAATGCAGGAACGCCAGAATATAGCTGTATTCGTCGATTACGACAACATTGAGATTGGTGTGAAAAGCACGCTCCGCCGGGAGTTTGCTGTTTCCTTATGTCTCGATGCCCTTAAAGAACGTGGCGACATTGTCGCCAAATTCGCCTACGCCAACTGGGCGCGCCAGGAAGGCGCGGTTCGCCAGATGGCGGAGAATGCCGTCCAGATGGTGCAAAGGCTGCCATCCCCGCGCGGCGATAAAAACGGCGCGGATATTAACCTCGCTTTGGACGCCTTGGAAATGGCCTTCACGCACAAAAACGTGAACGCCTTCGCCATTATTTCCGGCGACAGCGATTTCATCCCGCTGGTGAACAAGTTGAAAGCTTACGGAAAGACGATCTTCATCGTCGGCGGCAAGGCGTTCACCTCCACAATCCTGCAGCAGAACTGCCACGAGTTTATCTCCTACGAATCGTTGCTGGTGGACGATACGCGGTTTCAGCCACAGAATGTACCCGCGGCGAATCGGCCCACGCCGATTCCGTCAGCGACCGCATTGTTGGCGGCCACGACCGCGGCCGCCGCGGCGAACCTGGAGAAAGGCATTCCTCCGCCTCCCCCGCCGCAGTATGGCGACGCGCATCGCCGCGGCGGACGAGGCGATCATCGCCGCCCGGCGCCGCTGGAACTGCCGCATGCCCTGCCGCTTGTTGAGCGCGCGCTGGCCACATTGCGCCGGCGCGGTGTGCAGCCGCAGTTGGGTTTGTTGAAGAGTACGATGCTGCAATTGGACCCCAGCTTCAATGAGCGTGCGTATGGCACCGGATCCTTCTCTGATTTCGTCGACAAGTTGGAGACGAATGGATATCTGGCCACGACGGGGCCAGAAGGTAGAAAGACAATCGAAGTAAAGCAGGCCTCGGAATCCGTCGCGACCCCTAAAAAGGAAGAAGCGCTTCCGATGTTGCGCCAGGTTGTGGACATCTACAAGCTGGATCTGGAAGACGGCGCAACCGCCGATATTCTGGCCGGCTGGATGACCAAGATTCATCCCACCTTTGACGCGCAAAAGTATGGGTTTCAGTCCTTCGGTGAGTTCTTGAACTTTGCCCAGGACAACTATTTGGTCCGGGTGGAAGCCGACGCTGTAAGGGGGTTGATCGCCTATCCCGGCGCTGAGCTGCCGGCGGCCGGTGCGGCCCACGAAGCACCTGCCGAAACAAGCATCGCCGCGGCCGCTGGTTCGTCCGAAGGCACCGCGGAAGCTCCGGTTGAAGCGGTGGCTGAACAACCTATGGAACCGATTGAGGAAGAGGAGAAGCCCAAACGCATGGCTCCTCGTAAGCGCGCGGCGGCGAAGAAGGCGGCCAGCACCGGAACCTCCACGACGGTTCGCCGTCCGCGGGCCCGTAAACCGGTAGAGTAATCTATGATCGAACGCTACAGCATTCCCGGGGCTGTCGCACCGCGTGGACCTTATTCCCACGCGGTGCGCGCCGGCGATTTCATCTTCGTATCCGGGCAGGGTCCGCTTGACCCTGCCACGAACGATTTCTCATTTGGCACAATTGAACACGAGACCCGTATTGTGCTCAACAATATAAAACTGATTCTGGAGGCCGCCGGCGCGTCGCTGACCGATGTCGTAAAATGTTCCGTTTTCCTGCGCAATGGAAGCGATTTCGCGGCGATGAACGGAGTTTACGGAGAGTTCTTCGGCGAGCAAAAACCCGCTCGTACAACGGTGGAATCCAAGTTCGCCAATCCCACGATGAAAGTGGAGATTGACTGCATAGCGTATCAGCCGAAAGCGTAGAGGGACCGAATGAGCGGCGCCCCGGCACTGGTTTTGATCGACCTGCAAAGGGCGATCGACCATCCGGCGTGGGGTACCCGAAATCACCCACAGGCGGAGGCGCGAGCGCGGCGTATGCTGTCCTTGTGGCGCCATTTGGGCTGGCCGTTTTTCCACATTCGCCATGACTCGGGCGAACCAGATTCGAAGTATCGCCCAGGCCAGCCGATGCACGAGTGGAAGCCGGAAACTGCACCGTTACCAGGCGAAACCATTCTCGGAAAGACGACTTGCAACGCATTCGCAAGCACGGATTTAGCGGACCGGCTTCGCGCCGTCCAGGCTCCGCGCGTTTTCGTTTGCGGGGTGATCACGAACAACTCCGTGGAATCCACGGTGCGTGCCGGCGGCGATTTGGGCTTTCCCATGTACCTTATTGAGGACGCCTGCTTCACTTTTGGCAAAGGGCGCTGGAGCGCGCAGGATGTGCACGAAATTTCGATCATGAACCTGGAAGGCGAGTACGCGACAATCACGACCTCAACACGCGTTGTGACCGGATTTCTGGCGAGTATGTACGAGGGGCCGGGGGCCGCCCATGCGTTGCGGGTCGCCGAAGCGGCACAGAAGGCGAACGCGGGCGAGACGGCGGTGCTGGCAGCGTTGCTGTATTACCTGGAGGGGACGTTGGCGCGTTCGTTAGGGTTCTCCGAGAGTGTCTCGACGCTGGTGGAGCAGCGCGGCAAGACGCTGCGGTTCCTGGCGGCGGGTGAATCTACCCGGAAAGGGCTAACGCCGGAGGAATGGCGCCTGGTGGAACATCTCGGCGGACCGCTGTCGGCCGTGGAGGCCGACAGCTTCAGTTCGAAATCCATCAGCTTTACGCTACTCCGGTTGCGGCATTGTGAAGAGCAGGCTCGCCGCCCGGGACCGCCGCCGCCTGGCTTCTCGGCTTATCGGGCAAGCGTGGAAGGTCACCTCAGTGGCGCGCCTTCCCAGCACGGGTGAGATTTCAGCCCCAGCGCCTTCAATACCGTCGGCGCCATGTCGATGTTTCGCGGACGTCCGGTGATTTCTCCCTTCGCCATTCCCGGTCCGGCGAAAATTAGCGGGACTTCGAGCTCATTGGTTGTGTCGCTGCCGTGCTTCGTCCCGGCGCCGCCGTGGTCAGCCACGAGGACGATGAGCGTTCTGTCCAGCGGCACGGCGCCGGTCAATTGACCGATCAGCCCGTCGATGACCTCGACCGCGGCCTTGTATTCCGGTCCTTCCCAGGTCTTACCGTGCCCGGCATGATCGACGTCGTCCAGATGCACAAACAACAGCAGCGGCTTGTGCTCCTTCCAATAGGCGATGGCGGCCGCGGTGGCCGCGGGTGAGCCCAGGACATGTTGGACGTGGGACGCGGATTCCTTTTCGACCAGGCGGCCAAACCCCTTCCAATCGTGAATTGCAGCCAAGGTGGCCTTCGGCCTCTGCGTGCGAATGACGCCGAAAATACCTGGGAAAATGCCTTCCGGCCCTTTACAGGCGGGGGCGATTTTGAAGTTGAATCGCTCCCATTCGTTGGAATGAACCCCGTGCATTTCGGGACCGGCTCCGGATAGAAGCGACATCCAATTCGGAGAACTCACGGTGGGCATGACGCCCCGGGATTTCAATGTCCAGGCGCCGCGATCCATGAGTTTGTGGATGTTGGGCGTCGTGGCGTTGCGGACGCCGTCCGCGGACAGGCCGTCAACACCGATGATCAAGACGTGGGAGATGGCGGCAGCCAGGAAAAGGGTCATCGCAAATGTGTATAAACAGAACGTTCGAAATCACGAAGCATGCCCATGGCCGCGTAATCGCAGAAGGGCAGAAAGTTCATCATCAGTACCGCGCTGATTCCTCGCTTGGGATCGATCCAATAGAAAGTGTTGTACAGGCCGGCCCACGCCAGACTTCCCGCGGAACGGCCACCATCGTAGGGTTTGGGATTGATCATAAAGCCCAGGCCGAAGCGATCACTTTGTCCTGTATGGCAGTCAACGTCACGTGAACGTTGCAGCATCGTACTGCGAATCCGTCCGGCTTCCAACTGGCCCGTTTGATTCGATGCCATCGCGCGAACGGTCCGCGCCTGCAGAACCCGGTCTCCGTTAGGAGCAAGCCCGCGCCGCAAAATCATTTGGGTAAAGCGGATATAGTCTTCGGCGGTGGAAAGCAATCCACCCCCGCCGTTGAAAAAAGACGGCGGCGCCGGCTGTACTCGTGGCGACTCCTGCAGGGCGGCGCCGGCGTCACGCTGGTAGTTGCTGGTCAGCCGGTCAAACTTTCCCGGAGGAAGGACAAACCCGGTATCGTTCATGCCGAGCGGCTGGAAAATATGCTCTTGAAAGTAGGCGTCCAAGGTCTGCTTGCCGACCGCCTCCACGATCCTTCCCACCCAGTCAATATTGGCGCCATAGTGCCACTGCGCGCCGGGCTTGTTCACCAGAAAGGGTTTGTCGAAAGTGCCGAGCTTCAGGACCAGGGGATGATTCCACGCGTAGCCAAAACCGGCAGTATGCGTGAGCAATTGCCGCAGCGTCACCGAATAGCGCTCACCGCTAAACTGAGGCTTACCAGAACCGTCAAAGCCCTCCAGAATCGGCAAGTCCCGCAAGGCTGGAAGGTACTTGTGTGCCGGTCCGTCCAATTCCAACAATCCCCGCTCCACAAGTTGCATGGCCGCTACGGAAGTGACGGCTTTCGTCATGGAAGCAATGATGAAAATGGACTTGCCGTCCGCGGGTATATCGCTCTGTGAATCGCGAAGGCCGTCCGCGGCCTCGAGCAGCACGCGGTCCTTGTCCGCAACGATCGCCACAGCTACAGGGAGTTTGTGACGCTCGGCCGCCGCCCGGAAAGCGGTTTCAAAGGCGGGCGCCGCGAACGAACGCTGCGTAGCGGCGGCCATGCCTAGAGCCACGGCGCTGCGGCGATTCAGCTTGCTCATTTCCATTTAGGATCGCATGCCGATTGGCGCGGCGCGATTCGGATAATATTGTTTTGCGATGTACCGTCTCTTCCTGCTGATCACGCTTTCGCTATTTGCGCGCGGACTCGCGCCCGGCCAGACATTTTCCCTTGAGACCACTGACGGATTGAAGCCCCATCAAGTGGTCGCCGCATCAGCGGTTAATAAGGGCTTGAAGGGTGTCCGCGTCACCGAGCCGCCGGGAGCGACTGGCAACGAAGACCCCCTACTCTTGCTCCCGGTTAAGGATTTCGAGAACGGAATGATCGAAGCTGAGATCAGCGGTGAGCCGAGCAGCGACGCGGGGCAAGGCGCGAGGGGCTTCGCCGGCATCGCTTTTCGTATCGCCGACGACCCCGCCAAGTGCGACGCCTTCTATCTGCGTCTTACCAACGCACGCGCGGACGATCAGGTCCGGCGCAATCATTCGGCCCAATACATCTCCCATCCCGCGTGGACGTGGAGCCGGCTGCGCACCGAAGAGCCGAAGAAATACGAAAGTTATGTGGATCTGGCGCCCGGGGAATGGACACGCGTACGAATTGAAGTAGACGGCGTGAAGGCGCGCTTATACGTGCACGGCAGTGCGCAGCCGACGTTGATTGTGAATGACTTGAAGCAAGGGGTGGCGAAGGGGCAAATCGGTCTATGGATCGGGCCTGGGACCATCGCACACTTTCGAAATGTAAAGGTGACCAAAAAATGAAAAGACGCGATTTTCTATCTCTGGCGGCCGCTCCCGCCCTGCCCGCGCTGGCTTGGGCGCAGGAGAAAAGCAAGCTGAAGATAACGGATATCAAGATCGTGAAAACGCGGCCGCGAAAGCCGTATCCGAGTTACAAACCGGCCGACGGCGCGTGGTCCACACAGTTCGTCGAAGTCGCCAACCCGATGTCGATCTACCCGGAGTTCAAGCCCCGGCGCGAACTGTTTGGGGCTCCAAACGTACCGAGTTTTACTGTAGAAGTCACCACTGACAAGGGCATCAAAGGTTACGGTAATGGCGGTCCGGGAGGCGGGCAGATTATTACGGGCCATCTGGCAAAGCTGATGATGGGGCGCGACCCATTTGACATTGAACGGAACTGGGACATTTGCTGGCGATCCACGATGTCGTATGGCCGCATGGGCGTGACGATGAACGCCATCAGCGGCTTCGACATGGCGCTGTGGGACATTGTGGGTAAAGCGCTAAACATGCCGGTGTACCGGTTGCTGGGCGGGGAGACGAAGGACCGTGTTCCCTCTTATTGCACCGGGAACGACATTGAGCAGCATGTGGAGTTCGGGTACAAGATGTTGAAGCTGGCCATTCCCCATGGCCCGGCGAGCGGCCGCGCCGGAATGAAAGAGAATGTCGATCTCGTTAAGCGCGCCCGCGCGGCGCTGGGCCCCGACGGCGAGATCATGCTCGATTGTTGGATGGCGTGGACAGAGCGGTACACGATAGAGATGGCGGAGATGATGGCGCCCTATCGCGTGTATTGGATGGAAGAGGTTCTTCAGCCGCATGATTATGCCGGGTTCGGGCGTTTGAACACTTCCATCAAATCCACTCGCATCGCAACCGGCGAGCATGAATATGGCCGCTACGGATTTCGCTATTTACTGGAGGCCAACGGGGCGTCGATCTGGCAGCCGGACATTCAGTGGTGCGGGGGATTGACGGAACTGCGCCGCATTGCCGCGATGGCGTCCGCTTACGATATTCCAGTGATTCCCCATGGCGGCGGATTGAACGGATCGATCCACTTTTCAATCGCCAACGTCAATGCGCCCTGGTCGGAGCTATTTCTGCCGGCGCCGGGCGGCCCGAAAGAGGTCTATCAGCTCTTTGAAGAGAACTACAGCATTTCGCGCGGCCCCGAGGGCATCTACATGCGACCGCATGAGCGCCCGGGCTGGGGCTGGGATATCGAGGTTGCCGGGTGATATTTTCGCTGGCGGTATTCGTCATTTCGCTCGCTCCGTGGCCCGACCCGTTCGATGCATCCTTCCTCCGTCAAATGCCTCAGGTCAAGAAGGCGGAGGAAGTGGCGTTCAGACCGGCGCCGTCACGAGACTGGGTACACGCCGTTCGTAAGATGCGCGAGGAAGCGCCGGCCAAACAGCAGTATGTGCAGTTCTTGAAGGAACTTTACGGGTACAACATCGGCCGGCTGAACGAAGCTTACGGCCTGGAAGCCGGGTCCTTCACCGAGTTGTTGACATACGACTATCGACGATTGGACCCTCAGCGTCCGGCCGTGCGCCGTGACGACGAAGCCTTTCTGAAATCGTTGATCACTGCCGCGCTCGACGCCGCCCGCGAAAAGCGATAAGCTCTCGGAGATAAAAGAATGAATCACCTAATTTGTGCCATTGTCTCGTTCGTCTTCCTCTCATCCTGCGCTTCGAGTCCTGAAAAGCCACCGGAACCGAAGAAAACCGAAGTGCCGGCGAAGCAAACCGCACAGCCAGCCGGTGAGGGCGGGATCTTGCGGGTTGATCCTGAACTCGACGCGTTAGTACCGGTTTCCGCGAAGATCGAGAAGGTGGCGACCGGATTTCAGTTCACCGAGGGACCACTGTGGTTCAAGGAGACTGGGAACCTGTGGTTCAGCGACGTGCAGGGAAATATCGTGCATGAGCTGGCGCCCGACGGCGCTGTCAATGAAAAAGTGAACCCCGGGGGCTATGACGGCACGGACGCACCCAAAGGCGCCTTCATTGGACCCAACGGCATGACGTTCGATAAAGACGGAAACGTCTTGATCGCGCAGCATGGTAACCGCCGCATCGCACGCCGGAACAAGTCCGGTATTTTGACGACGCTCGTCGATCGGTTTGAGGGCAAGCGCCTGAACAGCCCGAACGACCTGGTGTTCAAATCCGATGGGGCGCTGTACTTTACGGACCCGCCATACGGGCTGATCAAGCAGGACGAAGACCCGAAGAAGGAACTCGCCTTCAATGGGATATTCCGGCTGCAAGGCGGCAAACTGACGTTGTTGAACAAGGAACTTAGCCGGCCGAACGGGATCGCCTTTTCGCCCGATGAGCGCTGGCTGTATGTCGCGAACTCGGATGCGGCACGGAAGGTTTGGATGAAGTATCCGGTGCACGAAGATGGCCTGCTGGGTCCGGGCCGCATCTTTGCCGACGTGTCCACCGATCAAAGCGATGGGCTGCCGGATGGATTGAAAGTGGATGCAAAGGGCAATGTCTGGGCGACCGGGCCCGGGGGCGTTTGGATTTTCAGCCCGGACGGTAAGCATTTGGGCACCATTAAACCGACGGAAGTGCCTGCGAACGTCGGTTGGGCCGAGGACGGAGCGGTGCTGTGGATGACGGCTCGCACGTCCGTTTATAGAATCAAGTTGAAGTAAAGAGGAGAGACAACAATGAATCGCCGCAAAGCTGTAATGACCGCAATCGGGACGGCCGTCGCAATGAGCGCACAATCGAAAAAAACCGTCGACCAGACCATTCAATTACACGTCGATATGATGGTTGATCCGGCCAAGGAAAAGGACCTGAAGAAGAATTTCAAAGAGATTTTTAAACCGGCGATGGCCAAACAACCCGGCTTTCTGCATGTGTACATGCTGAAACTGCGGGAGGCAAAGGCCGGGAAGGCTCCTGAGGGCGCCAATTACCGGTTAGTCATCAATTTCAAGTCGGAAGAAGACCGGCTGAATTGGGTAAAGTCAAACGACCACCAGAGCGCCTGGCCCACGATTGAGGGCACTTTCAAGGTCAAGGGCTATACCGCGATTCTTTACGATCAGCTTTAGTCCCGCACCAGCCACTTCGCCGCGTTGCGCATCAAGCGCTGCATCATCGGATGATTCAGCGCTTGGGGCGTATGTCCCGGCGAAAGGTAGACGAACCGCCCTTTCCCCATTTCGCGCCACCAACCTCCGGCCGCAGCCAGATTATCGGGCGCAATAGTGCGCAAAAGCAGGTGTTCTCCGTCGAGATAGTATTTCACCGTGTGTTGTTCATCAAACGCAATATAGTCGCTGACTCCCGCCGTGACCGGATGCGTTTTGTTCTCCACTCGTACAGTGAAATCATAAGGCTTCGGATGGCCGCCGTAATCCCCGCCGAAGAGCTTGTAGTAGAGCCCGCCCTCCGGATAAATGCCCTGCGAATTGTGAAGCGCGAGGAATCCGCCGCCGTTGTGTACGAAATCCCAGATGGCCTGCTGTTGCGCGTCCGTCATCCATTTCACCGGCGGCTTTTCATAGCCGCCGGGCCAGTTCATTCCGTCCCGTAGAATGATCAAAAGCTGATGTTCCTTCAGACTCTCCGCATTCAACATCGCGACGTTCTCAATGAACGTCACCGGAATATTTTCCTCCATTAGCGCCTTGGAAAGCCCTTCCCGAATGTAGACCGGGCTATGATACCGGTCGCCTATCAGCGCTAAAGCGCGGGGACGCTTCCATGTCTGGAAAACCGAGCCTGTGTCCTGGCCGTACAAAACTCCAAGACCAAATAGCAATAGAAATAGGCGCATCACATCAGGAAAGCTATCATAGCTGAGGTGCCTATGGGGAAGCCGGTGATTCAAATCGAGACTTATTTCCTCTTCCCTTTCGTTATTGATAAGGAAGTGGTGGCTTCGGCACACCCTGATTTCTGGCCGCCGCTGCGTAGTTGGATCGACGGGCTGGACGACTGGCTGCGTTCTGAAAACTGCGCCACCGAAGCACCGGTGCGGTCGCGGCTGGGCGGTTGGCGCCGCGCATCCTATTCAGAGTTTGATCTCGATTCGAGCGCGTACCAGGACATGGTGTTTTTCCACCCTTTCGTGCGGCGCGTCTTCTTCGATACGAAGACCAGCGATCAGGCCACGCTCTTGCGCGTCTATGAAACGATGCTGCCGCAGACGCTGCCGCTGCTGTGGGAAGCCCATGACGTCCGCGGCCGGACGTGCTCTGTACCGGTGACCGATCTCCGCCTGTTTCTATTCGCTAACGGAGTTGGGATCCTCTCAATCGGCGTTAGGCGCAATGATTGTACGGTCCGGGAAGCTCTGTGGATGAACGAGATGATGCGCAAGGTATACCCGACCAGCGGCCGCCAGCGCCGCGAGGGCCGTGTTCCGGCCTTGTCAAAATTATCGGTCGGCGAGGAGACGCTGGCTCATGAGACATTCGAGTCCGGAGCGATTGTTCAGTTTCAGCCACCCCTCTCAAAGGTCATTCAGGCGCTGCTCTACTTCCTCAACTACGAAACTTTGGAATATGAGCAAATTTTCGACGAGCGAATGATTCCCTATTCCTACATGGCCGTTGACCCTTCATTCAGCAGTCCGGAGAAAGTCGAACACCTCCTCAGCCGGTTCCTATTCGTGGACCGCGATGGCGAGGGTTTTCGCTACGACCCCGCCTTCACGCGGAACAAGATGCAGGAGCACACCTACACACGCTGGGCACATGAAGGTACGTTTTATGGCTTTACCCGCTATTCCAATGTGACCCTGGCGATTGGCGTAACCGACCGCGGCTTACATCAGGTTCAAGAAGGAAATCTGATTGAGCGGATGTTCTCAGGCCGTTACTACCTGATGGCGATCGTCGCTCTGTTCTATCGCGCGACGTTGCTCGACTTTGCGGAGAGCGTCGCGCTCGTGTCCCGGCGGCTCTATGAAAATCTTGCGGTCGGCCGCCTGGAAAAGCAAAACGTCGAAATCGCGACCGATCTCCGCAACGAATTCCTTAACTTTTCGAACTACTGGTACTTCGACGAACTGGCGAACAAAGACGAGGAAATCGAGCATTTTCAAATGCAGTGCCGCGCCTACCGGGTGGAGGAGTTGCGAGCCCAGATCGAGCAGGAACTAGCCAACATGAACGGGGCGCTAAACGAGTACAACCAACACCGCAGCACGGAAGCCGTGAACCGGCTAGCGATGCTCAGTATGCTGTTTGGCGCGGGCGCGGTGCTAACCGGATTCTTCGGGATGAACTTCGGCCATATGTTTGAGCATTATCTGTTCAAACCTGCGGCGGACACTATCGGCTTCCACTTAGGAGCGGTTGCGATGGTGACGCTCATCACTTTCAGCATCATTTTGCTGGGTGTGTACCTGGTGGCCGCTAACTGGCGAGATTACCGGTTCATTATCCGGACTCGTTCCGCACCAACCAAACGCCACCGGTGGTTCAGCCTTCGCCTGAACGGATAGGTGCTATTTGTCCCGGCCGAACTTCGGATCTTTTCGCGTGCCGGTGATTTTGATCTTTGTGTACAACCCGGAACCGTTCTTGGCAAAGAACGGATCCACCGGTTTCAAAGCCCAACGCTTCCAGCCGGTTTGCGTTTGAGAGAGCTTCGCCTGCAACCGCAAGTCGCCGTGGAAGTCCATTTCCTCGGTGTCAATGTTGTAATGGCCGTCTAGTTTCAGGTCCGCACCAGGAATTCCAAATAGCAGGTTTTGCAGGGTAATGGCTTCATCGGCCATCACGAAACGCCCGCTCATTACCGACACCACTTCGTCGATTTCCTGGTTCTTCGGCTGCCCCTGCGCCTGGCGGCTCATCTGATCAATCCTGTCTTGGAGCGTGCTTCGCAGGAACTTTCCATCTTTGATAACGAAGTCGCCCCTCAGCCTCAATTTCTCTATTACCTTCCCCGATAACGGCGGAACCAGGATCCTGCTCTTCATCCGCAGCACCCCGGACATAAACGGCTCAGGCCCTTTCATCGCCAGCAAAAGCACGTCTTCCAGCCGCCCCGCCGGCATGTTGACGTCCAGTTCGATCGTCCGGCGCTGGTCGCCGTCATGTTTCAACACTCCCCCGCTGGTGACGAACGACGTTTTGCCCAGCCGTCCCTGTACCGGCTTCAAGATCGTATTTCCGTTGGTTCCGTCTACCCCTACTTCGAACTTCGCGTACAGCGGCAGCTTATTGCCGGAAGCTTTCAGAAAAAAGTCCGGGACCGTCGCTTCGCCCTTCGCCGTGAAGTTGTTGAGTAGGCCGTCAAAGTGCCCGGTCGAGTTGAGAATGCCGCCGATTGCTTTAAACACCGCCAGATTGGCACGCTCGAATACATAGTCCCCGTCCAGGTGCGTGTCGCCCGGTTCATCCCGGTTCCAGGGACCAAAGTGGCCGGTTGCTTTGACCTCGCCGGGCGGCTTAGCATTTCGCAGCTCCGCCTCATATTTCATCGGGGAGTTGACGCCGGCGTCAAATAACCGGACCGTGTGGAGTTCGAACTCCAGCGGAATGCGTGTTTTGTCCTTCGGGGAAATCACGAGCTTGGCATTCGTGATCAGCACTTCGCCGATCTTCACGTCCGGCCCGGCTCCATCGCCCTCCTTCCCGTCGTCCTTCGGCCGCTCTCCTTTTGGAGGGATTACAATTTCAACGCCCTCCATTCGCACCGTTGTAACGCCCTTGTGCGGTTCGAATAACTGTCCCAGGTCCACTTCAAAGCGCATCGATTGGACACTGAACATCATGTTCTCGTTTTTCTTGACGGAAACTCCCTGTCCGGTGACGCTAACCAGCACACCCGCGCCCTTTGTCACGTACATTTTCACCGGCGAAAGCGCCGGAATATCGATTTTCAGCGACGCGATTGAGACGTCGGCCCGGAAGCGATCACGCAGGTACCCCTCGGCCTGTTCCCTGATGTAGGGCTCAATCTTCGCTGCGTGTTGTTTGGCAAGGTATAGCAACGCCAACCCGCCGACTATCGGAATACCGATCAGCGCCCCTGCGAGTATCCATTTCGTTTTACGTTGCATTGGGTTACGTCAAGTGTATGATACGCCTGCGACGGCAACAGTTGCCCTTTCGTCCTTGAATGCCCTATAATCAAGTTTTGGACGCTCTGCGTCCGGGGTTAGGCTGCGCCTGACGCCCAAGAATAGGAAAGAGTAATGCCGAAGCGTACATTTCAGCCGAATAACCGTCACCGCGCCAAGACCCACGGGTTTCGTTCGCGTATGCAAACGAAGAATGGCCGTAACGTCCTGGCCCGCCGCCGGGCTCGGGGCCGTTGGAAGTTGACGGTCAGTGACGAACGCGCCGTCCGTGCCTCCCACGCCAACGAGTAGCGGCAATCACCGGTTTACCAAGAACAGCCGGCTGCTGAAGTCTGTCGACTTTCGCAAAGTCTATGACAACGGCAGCCGTTTTTCATGTCCCTACTTTGTGGCCTTCCTGTTCCGACCCTCCGCCCCTACGCGCATTGACGGTCCCCGCATTGGATTCACCATTCCCCGGGCCGTCGGGAAAGCTGTGATCAGGAACCGCATCCGCCGCCGGATACGCGAACAGCTGCGTACACGCCTGGAGTCGATGGACCCGGCTTTGGATATCGTTCTAAACCCACGCCGCGCCGCCGCTGACGCCCCGCTACCGGAGTTGACCCGTCAATTGGAAAGGCTGATCGAACGATGCCGCGCTTAATCGTTCTCGGCCTGCTTCGCTTTTACAAGGCAGCCATTTCGCCTTGGCTACCTTCGGCTTGCCGCTTCCGCCCCACCTGCTCGGAGTACATGATGGATGCCGTATCGCGTTACGGAGCCATTCGTGGCGTGTGGATGGGCCTGAAGCGTCTTGTCCGCTGCCATCCGTTCCACCAGGGCGGGTACGACCCCGTTCACTGACTTTGCGACCATAAGAGTTCTCCCACATGACAGACCCCACAAAAAACCTATCGACGGAGCAACGCCTGCTTCTCGCGTTCGTCCTGATGGGCGGCGTCATTTTCCTCTCTCAGTACTTGCTGCCGAAGCCGCCGCAACCCGCCGCGCAACAGAAGAAAAGCGCTGAGCAGCCGAAGAAGCAGGAGACGCCCGGCGCGACACCGGCCACTCCTGCCGCCACGCCTCCCGGAACGCCTGCCGAACCGGTCGTCCAGATTGGTCAACAGGCCGAATTCCCGGTCTTTGAGAACGATCTTTACAGGGTCAAGTTCTCGAACAAGGGCGCCGTCGTCCTGGAATGGCAGTTGAAGAAATTCAAAGATGCGGACGGGAAACTCCTCAATCTCGTGAATGAGGATAACGCCGCCCAACTTGGACTCCGCCCCTTCACATACAGCTATAAGGACCAGAAGCCCACCGCTGACTTGAACGAGAAGCTCTTCGCCGTTTCCCGCAACGCCGACGGATTGGTGTTCGATTATAGCGACGGCGTTACCGTTGCCCGGAAGTCGTTCCGCTTCACGCCTGCGCGCTATCTAGTGGAAGTTGACAGCGCCGTTTCCGAGAAGAGCGCGACGCTCACTCACGCGCTCATTTGGCGCGGCGGCTTCGGGGATCATACCGTTCCCAAAGCCTATGCCGCTCAATTCGCCGTTTACTTGCCGCCTAGCGATTCCTCGCCCACCACATTTGAGAACTCCAAGGCGAGTGATGGACCTATCGCCAACGCCGGAAGCTATGTTTTCGCGGGCTTGCAGGACCAGTACTTCGCTGCTGTTGCGCTCCCGAAGCCCGGCCAGACGATCGAACTGACCGCGCTCTCCGACTCACTACTCTCCCCGCCGAAATCCACTGATCGCCTGGCATTCGTCGGCGCCGGGCTCAGCATCGCCGGGCGAAATCAATTCACCATGTTCGTCGGTCCTAAGGACCTCGATCTTCTCAGCGAAACCGACAAACGGCTAGTCTCCCTTGTCGATTGGGGCTGGTTCGGCTGGATCGGCCGTCCGCTCTTCGCCGCGCTCCGCTGGCTGGATAGCCACGTCGTCCACAACTGGGGATGGTCGATCATCATCCTCACGATCGTCATCAACATAGCGCTCATTCCGCTCAAGCTCACCAGCATGAAATCGATGAAGAAAATGCAGACGCTGCAGCCGGAGATTCAGCGGATTAACGACAAGTACAAGGGTGTTGGGTTCAACGACCCGAAGAAACAGGACCAGAACAAAGAGGTGATGGAACTTTACAACAAGCATGGCGTGAACCCGGCCGGCGGTTGCGTTCCAATGCTGCTCCAGTTCCCCTTCTTTATCGGTTTCTACAAGGTGTTGAATGTCGCGACGGAACTCCGCGGCACGCCCTGGTATTGGGTCAAGGACCTCAGCCAACCGGAGACGATTCCCATTCGAATTCTGCCGTTACTCATGATCGGCAGTCAGTTCTATCTGCAAAAGATGACGCCAACCAGCGGCATGGACCCTACCCAGGCGCGCATGATGTTGTTGATGCCGCTCATGATGGGTTTCTTGTTTTATAATGCCTCAAGTGGCTTGGTGTTGTACTGGCTTACCGGAAACTTGGTCGGAATTGGGCAGCAGTTACTCTTCAACAAGATAATGCCGGCTTCGCCGAGTCCCGCCCCACAAATCGCAGCCAAGAAAAAAGGCAAATAAAACGGCATGAGCGGCCTGAAGAAATACACAGTCGAAGAACACGGACCGCGCATCCACCAGTTTTTGGAGCCGGTTCTCAGCAGTGCGAACCTGGAGCTCAAGTTCGAAGTGGCTCCTGGCCGCACGGCCCATCCGGAGATCGAAGATCCACAGCTCATGGTGCTATTCACCGGCCAGGATGTGGACCTCTTACTGGCCAATAAGGCCGAGTTAATGCTCGCGCTGGAGCATTTGACCATTGAGGTTCTTCAAGTTCCCTCCGATGAACACGCCCTTATCTGCTTTGACGCCAATGACTATCGTGTCATGCGAATCGAAGAATTGCGCTTGACGGCTCAGACCGCCGCCGAACGCGTGATCAAGACCGGCGATCACTTCCAGTTCAATCCGATGACCAGCCGTGAGCGGCGCATCGTTCACTTGGCCCTGCGCGGGGAAACTCGTGTCAAAAGCGAGAGTTTTGGGACCGGTCCAATTCGCCAGGTTGTGATTTACCGTGCCGACCTGCCCGTTCCGACGAATATTGTTCTCAAACCCGCGCCTCGCCCGCATCGCATGGATGACCCGCGGGATAACGATCGTGGTGGCGATCGCCGGGACCGGGATCGTCGCGGCCCCGGCGGCCCTGGCCCCCGTCGCGGCCCGCGCCCGCGAATGACTTAGGCGAAGTTTTGCCGTGGAACCCATCGTAGCCATCGCCACTCCGCCCGGCCGTGGCGGCATCGGTATTGTCCGCATCTCGGGCCATGAGGCCCGCCTTGTCGCTTCTTCCTTGCTCCGCTTTCCGGAAGGCGCCGATTGGATTCCACGCCACGCGACGCTGGCGGAATTGATCGATGACAACGGCAGCGCCGTCGATCAGGCCGTAGTCACTTGGTTCGCGGCTCCCCGCAGTTATACGGCGGAAGACGTCGTCGAAATCGCCTGTCATGGCGCGCCGGTCGTGCTCCGCTTTTGTGTCGAGCAGGCTTGCCGGCACGGCGCCCGTCTCGCTGAACCGGGCGAATTTACGCTGCGCGCCTTCATCCATGGCCGCATCGATCTGCCACAGGCCGAAGCCGTTCGCGACCTGATCGACGCCACCACACTTTATCAGGCCCGCGTGGCCGCCCGTCAGGTTGAAGGCTCCGTCGCGATTCTCCTCGCGCCCCTGAAATCACAACTTCTCGAACTCATCGCTCTCCTCGAAGCCGGAATCGATTTCGCCGAGGATGATATCTCTGTCGCGCCCGCTGCCGAAATACTGCGCCGGCTAACCCCTCTGATTGACGCTGTCGAGCGACTGGTAAAGAGCTTCTCCTACGGCCGTTTGGTGCATGACGGCGTGTCATTGGCCATTGTGGGCCGGCCAAATGTCGGCAAAAGTTCACTCTTTAATCGGCTGCTGGAGCAAGATCGGGCAATCGTCACCGATATCCCCGGCACTACCCGTGATCTGGTCAGTGAAACCGTCGTCCTCGGCGGCGTCCCAATTCGCTTTGTCGACACGGCCGGGATTCGCGACGGTAGCGATTTGGTCGAATCGCTTGGTATTGAACGTTCGCTCCAAGCAATGGCCGACGCCGACCTAACCCTCGTCGTGCTGGATTCGTCTATGACACTGACTTCCGGCGATCAGGAAATTCTCAATCGCGCCGCGTCCCACGGGCGCAATCTGATCGTCGCTAATAAATTCGATCTGCCGCGGGCCATAGGAATTCCGGAAACGGCCATTCCGTTGTCCGCCACTACGGGCGCTGGCCTGGATGAATTGCGCCAAGCCATCCTTCAAGCCATCGGCCACGCCGCGAAGGCCGAACACGAATTCGCCTTCATCACATCCCTGCGTCACGAACAACTGCTGGCCGAATGCCTGGGCGGACTCCAGGCCGCGAAACTTGCCGTCGAGGAACACATCCCGCACGAGATGATGCTCCTCGACCTTTACGGCGCTCTCTATCCGTTGGACGCCATCACCGGTAAGACCACTGCCGACGACATCCTAAACCGCATCTTCTCTACTTTCTGTATCGGAAAGTAGGACTTACTCTTTGACCAGTGTCGCCCGGAGCGAAACCGGCACGGCCGCTACAGCCTTCGAGATCGGGCAATTTACCTTCGCTTCCGCCGCAATCGCTTGAAACTGCTCGTCCTCAATGGCCGGCACTACCGCTTCCATCACCAGATCGATCGCGGTGATCGAAAATCCGCCGCCTGCTGCCGGTTCCAGCTTAACCGCCGCGGTTGTGTGCACCCTTTGCGGTGCGTATCCGGAAAGCGTCAAGGCGAACGAAAACGCCATCGAGTAACATCCCGAGTGCGCCGCCGCCAGCAATTCTTCCGGGTTTGTCCCGGCGTCGCTCTCAAAGCGTGACTGGAATGAGTACGGGCCGGTGTAGGCGCCACTCCCAAATGTGATGCTCCCCGCACCGGTCTTCAAATCGCCGAGCCATTCCGCGTTCGATTTTCTGATGATCATGGATCAAGTTTATCCCCTAATCGCCCGCGGCCCAAGCTGTAATCTTCCAGACTCCGTTCTTCTTCTCGATGAAAATCCGCTGCGCTCCCAGGCTGAGAACATCACCCTCCGCCACCCAGCCTTTAGGACCGTCCAGGCGTTCCGCCTGGATCCACCCCTTTACCGGCCGTGCGTCTTTCACATGCAGGATGTCGTAATCCAACATGGCGACCACCGCCGCGCCGGACCGCCCCGTCGCTCGCAGTACAGCTCCCGGGCGAATGGTCACAAGATGTTCAAACGCCTCCAGATCGTCCGGAAACCTGCCAAAAAGATAGGGCAGCGCGAACCCCTTTTCGTAACGCGCGGCGCCTAGCTTCAGGACGGTTTCCAGGTGCGCCCAGCCGCCCGCTTGCATCTTTTTCACTAACTCCGCCGGACCAGACGGAGAATCAATGCCGGTGATCACGTCCGCCGCGCACAGCGCCTGCAGGCCGGCGGTATTCCGTTCCCGCGACACGCCTCGCAAGATCGCAAGAAATTTCGCGAACGAAGGGTCCGAGCCCGACTCATCTCCCGGCGCCAATCGCCGCCGGCGTCCCGCGCCGAAAACCACTCCGGCGCTCAGTAGCGCTCGTCTCGTCAAATTTCTAGCTGATAATCCCATTCCGAATCGCAAACCGCACCAGATCCCCCGTCGAATGCAGATTCAGTTTCTCCATCAATCGGCTCCGATGCGCCTCCACGGTATAAACGCTCAATTTTAGCTGATTCGCGATGTCCTTGTTGGTCTTACCTTCGGCAATCAATTGCAAAACTTCACGCTCTCGCGCGGTCAACAGATCCAACGGATTCGTAACATGCTTCCGGTAGTCCGTCAGTACGGCATCGGCGACCGACGGACTTAAATAAGCCTCGCCTCGTGCCACGGCTCGCACGGCATCCAGTAACGCATCGTCATCGGCATCCTTGACGAGATACCCCTTTGCACCGGCTCGCAACATCTCCCGGACATACACAGCGTCCCGGTGCATGCTGAGCGCCAAAATCCGGCTGCGGGGCGAAATGCCGCCGATTCGCCGCGTCCCCTCAATACCGTTAAGTCCCTCCATATTGACGTCCATAATGACTACATCCGGCTGGGTTTTCTCCGCCTCCACCACCGCTTCCAGTCCGTTCTTCGCTTCTGCGACCACTTCCATATCCGGCTGCGCGCTGAGGATCATTCGGATCCCTTTCCGAACTACAGTATGGTCATCCACCAAAAGGATCCTGATGCTTTTGCTCGGATTTTGCATTTTCGTCTCCGTTCTCCGCATATCGCGTCGGGGCTTGCACCTCCAGGCACAGCCCCCCGGTCTTGCGGTTAGTCGCAATCAATTCTCCGCCCGCATGGCGCGCCCTCGCACGCATTCCAACCATTCCCAAACTGGGCTGTTGTTGAATTTCTTTCGGCATTCCGCGCCCGTTGTCTTCGATTCTTAGCAGCACCCGGTCACCGCTCGTATCCAACCGCATCATTACTTCCTTCGCACCCGAGTGGCGGGCGACATTGGTCAACGCCTCCTGCGCAATTCGAAACAACTGTGTTTCCTGTTCTTCCTTTAGCCGCCGCGGGCAGTAGGACCAATACTCGACGATGATCTGCGTCCTTTCGGAGAACCGCTCCGTCAGCCACCGGAGCCCGGCGTCCAATCCGAAATCATCCAGGATAACCGGCCTCAAAAGCTGGCTCAATTCCCGCACGCCGGTGAGCGCGCCTTCCAAAATCTCCACGCACTCCGCCCGGTTTTCGACAAATCCCGGTCCGTCCATCCGTTTCAGCATGCTCCGTAACCCGGTCAATGCCTGGCCCAGTTCATCGTGCATCTCGTGAGAAAACCGCCGCGCCACCACTTCCTGGTCCTGGAGCATCTGCCAGGAAACCCGGTCCAATTCTTCAGCGTGCCACTCTAAGCGGCGGAAGGCTCGGCGTGTCGTGTAAATGGTTACGAATGCGCAGGCAAATGCCAATAACAGACAAATCCCCAGAACCAATTCCAGTTCGTCCAGTAAATCCTGCGACTGCTGCTCGATCCGCGCCTCCAACTCGGCGCCTCGGCCCGAACTGACAAAGTGTCCCCGCACCAATTCCTGAGCATAATCGTGGATCGATTTGGATCCCTGGTAGCCGACATAGGCGGCCCCGATTACCAGAATCACCACCAGCGAGAACCCGAGCGCAAGCACGCGCAACACGTTCTGCTGCGTAAATGCTTCTCGACGGGGCATGATCCCAGTCTAAAGGGCAGCGCGTCGCCGGAACACGGCCGCCGAACCTACCCCCCAAGAATCGGGTGATGCGCTGCCATCGAGAGGGGATGGGTAAACAGCGGGATTCCCCGCAAGCTTGGTGTAGCGACCGGCTAAGCCGGCCAATGGAGAGTGCACACATGCTCGCAAACACCTGGAAATCGGACCTTGGTTCCGGTTTTTTAGTCTTCCTGATCGCCCTTCCACTTTGTCTGGGTATCTCGATGGCGAGCGGATTCCCGCCAACCGCCGGTATTCTCACCGCCGTTATCGGCGGCCTCCTGGTTTCATTCATGGGGAGCGCCAGGCTGACTATCAAGGGACCGGCAGCGGGGCTGATTGTGATCGCCCTCGGTGCGGTAACCGAGCTTGGCGCCGGCAACAATACCCTCGGCTACAAGCGGGCGTTGGCCGTCGGCTTGATCGCCGGCCTCATTCAAATCATTTTCGCGCTAACCAAGGCCGGTGTTGTCGGCGATCTGATGCCGTCATCGGTGGTCCACGGAATGTTGGCCGCGATCGGGGTCATCATCATCTCCAAACAGACGCATGTCGCCCTCGGCGTGGTACCCGAAGGGAAAGAGCCGCTTCATCTCCTTGCCGAAATCCCGCATAGCATCCTGAATCTGAACCCCGAGGTCTGCTTTATAGGGCTGCTGTCGCTGTTGATACTCTTCGGTCTGCCGATGATCAAGACCAAGTGGATCCGTCAAATACCGGGCCCCATGGTTGTCCTGATGGCCGCTGTACCGATCGGGCTTCTCTTCGATCTGGAACACGAACACAACTACTTCCTCTCTAATCATCTATTCCACGTCGGTCCGAATTTCCTGATTCGCTTACCCGGCTCGCTGGCCAGTTCCTTCGCTTTCCCTGATTTTTCTGTGATTTTTAGCGCCGTTTCCATCAAATACATTGTCATGTTCGCGTTGGTCGGCAGTATTGAATCGCTGCTCAGCGTCTCCGCGGTGGACTCGTTAGATCCGGAAAAGCGGACGAGCGACATGAACAAGGATCTGTTGGCGACCGGCATCGGAAACACCATCACGTCCGCGCTCGGCGGGCTCCCGATGATTTCGGAGATCGTTCGTAGCAAGGCGAATATCGACAACGGAGCCAAATCGCACCTGTCGAACTTCTTTCACGGCATGTTCCTGTTGCTTTCGCTGGCGCTCATTCCCGGCCTGCTTCAAAAAATTCCGCTGGCGGCATTGGCTGGCATGCTCATCTACACGGGCTTCCGGTTGGCATCGCCCAAAGAATTTGCTCACGTCTACAAAATTGGCGCTGAACAGCTCTTCCTGTTTGTCACGACGCTTATTGTCACTCTCGCGTCTGACCTCCTGATCGGCGTCGGCGCCGGCTTGATCCTGAAGTGCGCACTTCACGTCAAGAACGGAGCGCCATTGAAGAGTCTCTTTAAAGCGATCGTGAAAGAAGAGCGCCGCGACGACGAATTGGTGTTGCATGTACATGAATCGGCGATCTTTACCAACTATCTGGGCTTGAAGAAGCGCCTGCTCGGGCTAGACCCAGGCGTAAAGAAGGTGGTCATCGATTTTGAAAATGCCTGGGTCGTCGACCACACGGTGCTCGAAAAACTGCATGGAATCGCGCGGAGCTGGTCAGATCGCGAGCTAATCATGATCGGCTTGGACGATCATAAGCCAATGTCCTCGCACGAACTCGCCGCGCGTCGCAAAGCGCGCCCAGCGGTGGCCGCTTGAGCGAGCACTCCAGCCCGAAAGACCATTTGCGCCATGTGCTCAAGCACGTGGCGCATTTTCTCCCTGCGCAAGGGCCCATCGGGGTCTTCATCCACCACAACACCCTGCACGCGTTTCAACATCTTCCGTTTGAGAAGGCGGTGCTTGAAGCCTCCGCGCTCTTCCACACCGAACCGTACATGGCGGAGGACCAGTATCGCGAGGCGATGCGGAACGACCGCCTCCGGGCGGAGGATCTGGAATCCGTCCTGGCGCGCGAAGCGGATGCCGAAATCGTTCCTGGCCTGTGCCGCCGGGATCTTTGGCGGGCCATGCTCAACCCAGGTGTCCGGTCGTTCGATTCCGTGGGCATCGAATGGCGCATGGAAGATGGCGACCTTGCCACCGATTTCAAAACTCCCGCCCTGCGTGCTCTTTTCGAGGCCTGCCTCGCGAGAACCGAAGAGCCCAACCCAGTGGTCCGTACCACTGCATCAGCTATTGAAGAGGTCATTCACCCCTGGCTGATCCGCCTATCCTCCGTCTTTCTTGATCAAGGCATGTCCTACTGGCCGATGCCCGGTCGCGAAGAGGGCTTCTATTCCGCCGTCCGGACGCTGCTTTCACAGCCGGCGTCCATTTATCCGAGCGGGTTGTCCGGCCTGGGTGAAGCCTTTCGCGATCAGATGGACCGCAAGCTGGACGCCGCCGGCGTAATCATAGCCTGCCTCGGGCCGGACCAGAATAGCTGGGAGCCGCGCCTCCGCGATGAACTATTGGCCATGCCCGGCTGGCCCGGGCTAATGGCGCAACTCGAGAACGATCCCGCGCTCTTTCCCCATGACCCCGTTCCCTGCTCCCTCGCCGATTTCCTGGCCGTCCGTCTGACGATGGCGAAAGTCGCCGCGCGGAATCTGGAGGCGGAAGGCCCAGCCGACGACGCCGATCCTCGCCAGGCGCGACTCGCCCGCGCCGCGGCTTTGTATGACTCCGCCCGCCTGGCAAAGTTGACAGCGGCCGCCGTATCCGGATGGACCCCGCAACGTTGGTCCCGCTTCGTGGTGGAGGCCGAGTCTTTCGACCACCTCGAGCGCCGGCGCGTCTATCATCTGGCCTACGAACGCTGGCACGAACAGGAAATTCTCCTGGGAATGGCCAGTCACCGCCGCAATTTCAATCCCGCACAACGCCGCCTGCGGCCGGTGGCCCAGGTGTTCTTCTGTATCGATGAGCGCGAGGAGTCTACCCGGCGCGCGTTGGAAGAGGTCGACCCGCTCGTTGAAACGTTCTCCGCCGCCGGCTTCTACGGCGTGGCCGTGGATTACAAAGGGATTGACGACGCTCACGGCGTCGCGCTGTGCCCGGTCGTCGTAAAACCCCAGCACGCCGTGCGGGAGAAGCCGACCGAAGAAGACGCCGAAATTCATCAGACGCGGATGTTCCGGCGCCGTCTGTGGGCGCGTATCAGCCGCGGCCTGTTTGTGTCCTCGCGTTCCCTGGTAAGGGGCGCCCTCAGCACCGCCATCCTCGGTACACTCACGTCGGTCCCGTTGATCGCCCGCGTCCTCGCGCCGCGCCGCTACGGACTCCTGCGCGAATCCCTCAACCGTGCCTTCTTCCCCGAACCACGCACCGAAGTCACCCTCATGCGGAACGACGAACAATCGCAGCACGCCGTCGAAGGGCTTTTGCTCGGGTTCTCCATTCAGGAAAAGGCCGATCGCGTAGCAAGCGTCCTGGGACCGGCCGGCTTACACAAAGGTCTCTCTCGAATCGTCGTCATCCTCGGCCACGGATCGACGAGTCTCAACAATCCTCACGAGTCGGCGCACGACTGTGGCGCCTGTGGCGGCCGCCGCGGCGGCCCCAACGGCCGCTTGTTCGCTGCCATGGCCAACCATCCCGGCGTCCGCAACGCCCTGGTGGATCGCGGCATTACAATCAATTCGGAAACCTGGTTCGTCGGCGGCTATCACGACACCTGCAGCGACGACATCGTCCTCTACGATACGGAACTCGTTCCGGTCACCCACCACCCGGACCTGAATGCCATCCGCCAGTCCCTCGATTTGGCCCGCGCCCGTGCCGCCCACGAACGTGCCCGCCGCTTCGAGACCTTCTCTACCGATGACGATCCTGCCGGCGCACTCTGGCACGTCGAAGAACGCGCCGAGCACCTCGCGCAGCCCCGCCCCGAATACGGCCACTGTACGAACGCGGTTACCTACGTCGGCCGCCGTGCGGTGACGCGTGGACTCTTCATGGATCGCCGCGCCTTCCTGGTTTCCTACGACCCTAATCTCGACCCGGAAGCGCAAAGCCTGGCTCGCCTCCTCGCCGCCGTCGTTCCCGTCTGCGGCGGTATCAGTTTGGAATACTACTTCTCCTTCGTCGACAACGAACGATACGGCTGCGGTACGAAACTCCCTCACAACGTAACCGGGCTGGTAGGCGTTATGAATGGCAACTCCAGCGACCTTCGCACCGGCCTGCCCCTGCAAATGGTCGAGATCCACGAGCCCGTCCGCAGCCTCTTCGTGATCGAAACCACCCCCGAGCTGTTCGAAAAAGTCATTGCCGGCAATCCAATCATTCAGGAATTTGTCGTCAACCGCTGGATTCGCGTCGCCATTATGGACCCCGGCACCGGCCGAATCCAGATTCGCCGCGATGCGGGCTACGAGGATCTCGCCGGCGAGATCAAGCCGCTGCCCATCGTGGCGACGTCCTACGACTGGTACAAGGGAAAGCTGGAACATCTTCCCATGGCCGTCATACAGTCCGCCGAACCGGTAAGGAGTGGACATTGACTTTGATGCAGGCTGTGCTGTTGGCTGTTGTATTGGCGCCGGGCGCCGTTTTCTCGCTTTTTTCGATCCTTTGGCTGCTCGGCTGGGATGCACCGGAACGCGCCCTGACCCGCGTTACGGCGATCGTATATTCGTTGGCAACCATTGCCGTGGCCTGGCTCGCCTGGTCCCTCCATGCGAGCGGCGGGGCGACAATCGCTGTGTCCCTTGGCGACTGGTTTACCGTCCACGACTATCACTTTCCGCTGGTTCTCCTCGGCGACCGCCTATCATTGCCGTTCCTGGCCCTTACCGTCGTGCTCGTCGGGCTGATCGGCCAATTCTCAGCCACTTACCTGCATCGCGATCCGGGCTTCGCGCGGTTCTACATCCTGCTCCACCTGTTCGCCTTCGGCGCCATGCTCATCTTCTCGGCCGGATCTTTTGATCTGGTGATCGCTGGTTGGGAAATGGTTGGCCTGACGTCGGTACTGCTGATCTCGTTCTTCCACTATCGCCCCGGTCCGGTGGAAAGCGCCCTCCGCGTTTTCATCGTCTATCGCGCCTGCGACATCGGCCTGATCACCGCTGCCTTCGTGATGCATCACTTGGCGCACTCCTCGTCCTTCGCCAACGGAATGCCCCATCTCACTGACGGCGACGCGACCATCGTCGGGCTCCTCCTGCTCCTCTCGGCGGCCGGCAAATCTGCCCAGGTTCCATTCTCCGGCTGGCTGCCGCGCGCCATGGAAGGCCCCACGCCGTCCAGCGCTATCTTCTACGGCGCCATCTCCGTTCACGCCGGCGCGTATCTGCTGCTGCGCGCGCAGCCGATTCTGATGGAGTCGCCGATCGCCGCCGCCGCCGTCGTTGTCATCGGCCTTATTACAGCGGTGCAGGGATCGATGATCGGCAGGACCTGCGCCGACGCCAAGACCTCTCTAGCTTACGCATCGCTGGCGCAAGTCGGTGTCGTCTTTATAGAAATTGGATTCGGCCTGACATGGATCCCCGTGATGCACATCCTGGGTCACGCCATGGTCCGGACGCTGCAGTTCCTGCGCGCGCCGTCTATGCTCCACGACTACCACCAGGTCCACGCCGCTGCCGGCGGCCACTTGGAAAAAACCGGCAAGCACTTGGAGTCCGCCATCCCTCAAGGTTTGCAGCTATGGCTCTACCGCATGGCGATTGACCGAGGTCACCTGGACACGATACTGGAACGGGTTATTGTGCAGCCCCTGGTGCAGGTTTCGCTGTTCCTGGCGCGTCTGGATCGCATGGGGTTGCCCTCGGCGCCCGCTAAAGCGATTAAGCCGGCGGCGATGCAATCCGTCACCGCGCCGAATGAGGGAGTTATCGATGGCTGATTTATCTTTTCCGCTCATCTCGGCCGCGATCGGGATTCCCGCGCTGGCTGCCGCTGCCGCCTTCGGCAGCGATCAACGAGCCCGCATCGCCGGCGTCATCGGATCGGCCGGGTCCGCGCTCTGCGCGCTGGAATGCCTCCGCGAAGTGCAAGCCGGCGGCGGGGCCCGCTTGGCCGAACCATGGTCACTCGGCCTCTTCACCGCCGATCCCCTGAACGCAACCTTTCTGGTGCTCTATTCGCTACTGACCTTGGGCATCCTGATCCTGGCCCCCCGCCGCGACACGAGCGCCAAAATCACCGGCGCTACTCTTCTCGTCCTGGCATCCACGCTTGCGGCCTATGGCGCCGGCAACCTGCTCGTCCTCGCCGCCGCCTGGATTCTTTCAGCCCTGCCATTCATCCTGGGACCCTTCACCGGCACCTGGCGCCCCCGCGCCGGTCTGTCGGCATCCTGCATCGCGATCATCGGCGCCCTCGGCATCATCGCCAGCGCGGCGCATGATGGTGGCGCCACCCACCCGTTCTCGCTCGCCGAACTGCAAGGACACAACTTTGGCGGGTCCGCGGCGTTCGCATTGCTGATCATCGCCATCGTCTGCCGCAAAGGCATCTTCCCCGCCCATGCCTGGATTGAAGACGCCGCCGAAGCAGGTCCCATCCTGCCCGTTTGCCTCTTCATCAACGGCCATCTCGGTGCATTCCTCCTCGCCCGAGTGGTAATCCCCGAGTTCCCTCTCTCCGCCCAAGGCGCCTTCCCGATTCTCTCCGACCTGGCCTTGTTCACAGCCCTCTACGCCGCCGTCCGCGCCGTCGCCGAGTCAAAGGCGCGCCGCATCCTGGCATTGCTTGTCCTCAGCCAATCCGCCTGCATTCTGGCCGGCTTGGAGTCGGCCACGCAGGAAGGAATTACCGGCGCCCTGGTTCATTGCATGGTCGTCGCCGTGGCCACCACTGGACTCTTCAGCGTGCTCCGCCTGATGGAAGTCCGTTTCGGGCGCTCCTTCACCTCGGATCACTACCTGGGCTTGTCGGAGTACACGCCGCGGCTCGCGGTCTTCTTCGTCGTCTGCGGATTGGCACTCGTCGGCCTGCCCGGCACGCTCGGCTTCTGCTCGGAAGATCTACTCATTCACGGAACCCTCGTCAGCCACCCGCAGATCGGACTCCTGCTCCCGCTGGCGACCGCGATGAACGCGGTCAGCCTGTTCCGCCTCTTCTCTAAGATGTTCCTGGGAACACAGAAAACAGGGATTCACGGCATCAGTGATGCGATCCCGCGCGAGCGCTGGGTTCTCGCCGCCATCGCGCTCTTCATCGTCGCGGCCGGTGTCGTGCCCTCCGCCGCGCTCTCCTTGCGCCGCAATGCCGCCCAGGCGTTGAACGGCCCCATGGCGCCGCATTCCACTACCGTGGCCGGTAACCGCTAAGGATGCGAGTTATCGTCGTGCTCCTCACCCTCGCCGCGGGGCTCTCGGCGCAACAGACGATCTTTGACGTTCCCTCGGCCGATGTCGCCGTTCGCCATGACTGGTTCTATCAACACCAGACGGTGGCCCGTAGCTGGTCACCCGAGCGCCGCTGGGTCCAGACGAACGCCTATGGCTACGGCGTCGGCGGCCACACCGAATTCGACGTCACCTGGTTCAACCTAGACCCCAAGGAGCCCCGCCTCTCCAATGCCAGCGTCGGCTTCAAAACCAGTCTTCCCCTTAACGGCGAGCATGCCCGCACACCCGTTCGCTTCGTTATCGGCGATCTGGTGCAGGTAGACGGCTACGGCCACAAAGGCAACTGGGCCTACTCAATGCTGCAGGTGGAAACGCCGCACACGGCCACACGCCTGACGGGCGGAGTCACGTCGGGAACGTCCGTTCTATTCGGCGAGAAGACCACCGGCGTTCTCACCGGCGTGGAACAGCCCCTCGGTCAGCACTGGATGTTCCAGGCGGACTGGTTCAGCGGCCGGCACGATCTGGCGTACGTGGTGCCCGGCCTCGTCTACAAATTCCATCCCCATTGGATGGCCTCCTTCGGTTATCAGATTCCGAATCACCACGCTCACGGCTACCGCGCCGTCGTGCTGGAGTTGACTCGCTTCTGAACCCGCTACAATCGGGGCGTGAGCAACACCGAGCGAAAAATCCACCCCTCCACCGCGGTCCTGACCGCCGGTTTTGACCCCGCCCTCTCCGTCGGCTCCGCCCGCCCCGCCGTCTTCCGTTCCAGCACCTACGTCTTCCCTTCGCCGGAAGCCGCCGAGCGCGCCTTCGCCATCCTCGGCGGCCGCGTCAAACCCGAACCCGGCGAAACCGCCGATCTCATTTATTCCCGCTTCAATCACCCCAACGCCGAGATCGTCGAAGCCCATCTCCTTCCCCTGGAAAATAACGGGAAAGCCGCCGCCGTCTTCAACTCCGGCATGGCCGCCATCATGACCGCCCTCATGGCCCACACGCGCCCCGGCGACGCTATTGTCTACACGGTTCCCATCTATGGCGGCACCCAGTCGCTGATCCAAAACTTCCTCGAACCCTGGGGCATCCTCGGCGTCCCCGTCGCCGGCGGTGACAGTGCCGCGCTCGACAGCGCCATTCAGCACACGCCCCACTGCCGCATTGTTCTGCTGGAGACCCCAGCCAATCCCACGCTGACCATGACCGACATTGCTCGCGCCGTCGAATCCGCCTCCCGCCGCGAACCCCGGCCGCTGGTGATGGTCGACAACACTTTTCTCGGTCCCGCCTTCCAGCATCCGCTCGATCTGGGCGCCGACATATCCCTTTACAGCGCGACCAAATATCTGGGCGGTTTCTCCGACATCCTGGCCGGAGTGGCCATCTGCAAGGACCCCGAGATCATGCGCCCCATCCGCGCCCGCCGCAGCCTGTTCGGAAACATCCTCGCCCCCGACGAATGCTGGATTCTCGACTCGCGCCTGCCGACCGTTCATCTCCGCATGAACCGCCAATCCAAGAACGCCCAACGCATCGCCGAAAAGCTGGTCGCGCACCCCGCCGTCAAGAAACTTTACTACCCGTCCCTCTTCACCGATCCCGAGCAAATCCGCATCCGTGACGCCCAGTGCGACTACCCCGGCGGAATTTTCTCCGTAGATTTAAAGGGAGGGAAACCAGCCGCCTTCGAATTCCTCCGCCACCTCCAGGTGGCCCGGAACGCCGTGAGCTTGGGCGGCGTGGAAACGCTGGTATGCCATCCGCGATCCACCACGCATTCCGCCGTCAGCCAGCAGGAATTGCAGTTGTCCGGCGTCGTCGACGGCCTTGTCCGTGTCAGTATCGGCATCGAAGATTGGCGGGACGTCCTCGCCGATTTTGAAAGCGCGCTGGACCGCGCGGCGCTCTTGCAATGAACTTCGCAATCTCCGAAACTCATTGCTGTGAACGTTATTAGCCGAGGCGAACTCTTCGCGGCCGCGGAGAAGCACCCGGAAACCAGGCAGTTCATATCGGACGTCTATCGAGTCGCCACGCACGCCGATTGGCAAAATCTCTTCGATATCCGAAAGCAGTATCCATTTGCGGACCGAGTTGGATCAGTAGTAATAATTGACTTCTTAGGGAACCGACACCGGCTTCTCTTCCGCGCTAACTTCATTTACAAGTTGCTGTTCTTTAAGGGCTTTTACACGCACGCCGAGTACGATCGGCTTCACTTGGAGGAACTATGCCCACGCTGAGCCCCGAAAAATACGGCAAGGTGATCGTCGAGTACTCTATTGCCCCGCGAATGATCACTAACCCGGCGGAATACAAACGGTCCAAGCAGGCTCTGGAACGAATGCTCTTCCCGGAGCGCAAACTGTCGCCCGAAGAAGACGCGATGGCCGCTCTGTTATTTCACCTCGTCGATCTCTAGGAGCACCGGACAACAACGCCCCCCGCCAGGTTCTCCGCCACCTCATGGACCAACGGCAGCTCAAACAAGCCGGCCTCCTGCCCGTCTTCGGCGCCGTCTCTGTCGTTTCTGAATTACTCAACGGCAAACGTCAGATCAACGCCAAACAGGCCCGAAAGCTCGCCAACTACTTCCAAATCTCCACCGGCGTATTCGTCTAGCCCCACACCGATATACTGTAGAGCACGCGCATTTGCCCGGAGCCATCATGACCCTCATGTATCGCGGTCTCTTCTACACAGCCCTCTTCGCCGCCTCGCTCGCGGCCCAAGGCCCTCGCCCAGCTCCGCCTAAACCCGTGGCCCGTCCGCTTCCGGATGGCCTCGGAAAAGACATCGTCCAACGCGTCTGCGGCGCGACCTGCCACGGCCCCGAAATCATCACCGGGAGAGGCCGCACCCGCGAGGACTGGAGCAATGTCGTCAACGGCATGGTCGCCCGCGGCGCCAAAGCCAGCGCGTCCGAATTCAGCGACATCGTCGAGTATCTGGGCAAAAATCTGCCGCCCCGCGCCGGTGCCGCCGGCGCCGGCGGTGTTGGCTTTATCGGCTCCGGCCCCGACGACGCTCATCTCGTCGACCCCGTAGCCGCCGAACGCGGCAAGATCATCTACAACGCGGAATGCATGAGCTGTCACGGCGTCGCCGCCCGCGGCGCCAAGGAGGACGGCACCGATCTCGTTCGATCCTTGGTCATCTTAAAAGACCGCTACGGCGCCTCCATCGGCTCCTACCTCAAGCTGAAGAAACACCCCACCACCACCGGACGCCCCAGCGTATCCTTCGAGGGCGCCCCGGTCATCGACCTCGCCCACTTCCTCCACCTGAAAGTCACCGACACCCTCCGCAGCGGCCCCTTCACGCAACCCGTAAACGTCCTCACCGGCAACGCTAACGCCGGCAAGGAATACTTCAACGGCGCCGGTGGTTGCGCCAAATGCCACTCCGTAACGGGCGACCTCGCGGGCATCGGCGCAAAATACGAACCCGTCGGAATCCAGCAGAAATTCCTCTTCCCCCGGTCCTTCATCCTCAGCCGCGGCTCACGCGGCGGCGTCGCTCCCCCCAAACCGGTAACGCTCGCTGTAACTCCCGCCAACGGCAAGACCGTCTCCGGCGTGCTCGTGCATCTCGACGATTTCAACGTCGCCCTCCGCGATGCCGCCGGCGAGTATCACACCTGGTCCCGTACCGCGTCCCTCAAAGTCGTCAAGACCGACCCCTACGCCGCCCACATCGAGCTCCTCGACAAATACACCGACACGAACATGCACGACATCACTGCCTACCTGGACACGCTCAAGTGAAATCCGCCATCCTCCTCCTCGCCACGGCAGCCCTCGCCCAGACCCTCGACCCGGCCAAGCTCACCCAGCCGCCCACCGACACCTGGCCCTCCTTCAACGGCGACTACTCCGGCCGCCGCTTCAGCCCCCTCACCAACATCACCGCGGCCAACGTCCCTTCGCTCAGCCTCGCCTGGGTCCACCGCATCAGCCTCCCCTCCACCGGCGGCCCCTTCCCCGGCGCCATCAAGTCTTCGCCCGTCGTCGTCGACGGCGTCATGTTCTTCACCGTTCCTGACCACGTCTGGGCCATCGACGCCCGCACCGGCCGTGAGCTCTGGCACTTCGCCTGGCCCTCCCGCGGCGGCATCCACATCGGCAACCGCGGCGTCGCCGTTTACGGCAAGTGGCTCTACTTCGAAACTCCCGATTGCAACCTCGTCTCCCTCAACATGAAGGATGGCAGGGAGCGCTGGCACAAACAGATCTGCGATCCCGATCAGCTTTACTACGCCAGCGCCGCCCCCCTCATCGTTGGCAACCACGTCATCGCCGGCGTCAGCGGCGACGATCTCGATGTTCCCGGCTATATCCAATCCCACGACCCCGAAACCGGCGAGCGCCAATGGCGCTGGTACACCCATCCCGAGCCCGGCACGCCCGAAGCCAAGACCTGGCCCTCCGTCGAAGCCATGATGCACGGCGGCGGTATGACCTGGGGCTCCACCACCTATGACCCCGAGTTGAACCTCATCTACTTCGGCACCGGCAACCCCCAGCCTGTCGTCGCCCACAAGGGCCGCCTTGGTGACAACCTCTTCACCGAATGCATCATCGCCCTGAACCCCGACATCGGCAAGATGAAGTGGTACTTCCAGTCGTCCCCCCACGACACCCACGACTGGGACGCCAACCAGACTCCGGTGCTGATCGACGGCAACATCAACGGCCAGCCCCGCAAGCTGTTGGCCCAAGCCTCCCGCAACGGCTATTTCTTCGTCCTCGACCGCGTCACCGGCAAGAACGTCGTGACCTCCACCTTCGCCCGTGCCAACTGGGCCAAGGGCACCGACGCGAAAGGCCAGCCCATCCCCGATCCCTTAAAATACCCGCAAAACGACGGCGCGCTCGTCTCGCCCAATCAAGCCGGCGCCGCCAACTGGCCGCCCCCCAGCTTCAGTCCCGCCACCGGGCTGTTCTACATAAACGCGTCGAACGCCTATAGCGTCTGGTACATCTACGACGACACCGAAAAGCCCGAAGGCTGGGGCGGCAACGACCGCGGCGGCTACTCCGCGGCCATGCTGCAGGCCATCGACTACAAGACCGGCAAGATCAAATGGAGCCACAAGTGGGAAGGCCCCGGCGGCCCGCGCAACGGCGTCTTAAGCACCGCCGGCAACGTAGTCTTCGCCGCGGATCCGCTCAACAATTTCGTGGCCCTCAACGCCACCACCGGCCAGCCCCTCTGGCGGGCCAATCTCGGCTCGGCAATCAGCAACGGCCCCATCAGCTATCAACTCGACGGCATTCAATACGTGATTGTCGGAGCCGGCGACACATTGTACGGCTTCGCAATGAATCCCAAATAGCGCCGCGCATCGGGCATAACTGGCGTTCGGTCACTCGGAACCCAGGATTGAGATGACGCGGAAGTGGTTGGAGACCCATCGCTCGCGCAGTTGACCGTGGCGAAGAAGCAAGTATTTTCGGCTGCCCGGCAAATCGCCGCTTTTTCGTGGAAGGAATTCGCCGGATCGGCGAAGGTGGTGGGCCGGAAACTGCCCGGTTCGGCTTCGTGGAGATGCGGATGGAACACGATATGCGCGCCGCGTTGTGCGGCCCGGCGGACAGTCTCCGGATAGCGCCATCCTTCATGGCAGATCGCGATTCCGAAGGTAACCGGACCAGCGTGGAAAACGTGACGCCCGAAGCCGGAACTATAGAGGCGATCCTCTGAAGGGTCGAGTTGAACCTTGTCCTGGAACCCGGCGATCGTTCCATCCCTGTTGATGACCAGCGCTGAGATCACGATGCCCGTCTCCACAACGCGCTCCGCACCCAACACCGCGGCAACATCAGCCACGGCCGCCGCCGCCGCGATAGTAGCCCAGGCACGATCCAGAAACGCCGGATCGGGTAATGGAATTGAGCTTCCGAAGCCTCGGTATCCGGGAACGTAGCACTCAGGAAAACAAATCAGATCCGCGCGCTTGATCGACGCCTTC
>Ga0105048_10001112_pt1 | contig 43377 bp, 39 predicted proteins | sample MAT05_FD_78382 | JGI IMG/M metagenome (GOLD analysis project Ga0105048, IMG submission 78382) | Freshwater microbial communities from Lake Fryxell liftoff mats and glacier meltwater in Antarctica - MAT-05 | ecosystem: Environmental > Aquatic > Freshwater > Ice > Liftoff microbial mat | place... | reverse complement strand
CATCAGGATATTTCGCCTTGATGACATTGTATTGTTTCATGAGCGGTGTTTCTGCTGCTATTTTTGGTGATTTTTTTTCTGACACGCTTTTTACATTTAGGACTCACGAATTTAGGGAATTGCGCTTGGTTTAATTAAGACTTTTTTTGTTTTTTATGAACAGTTTCTCTTTCTTAGCGCCTTCGCGACTTTGCGTAACATTCCTCCTCCCTTTTTTTTTCACGCAAAGGCGCAAAGACGCAAAGTTAAAACGCAAAGCACTTGACTTAGTTATTTTTCATAGATTTGATTAGAATCGCTCATTACAATTGTCATGGCTTAGATGCCGATAAGATTATTCTTCCAAAAAAAATATCTCTTTGCGAAACCTTTGCGCCCATTTACTTTAATTGTCTTTGCGCAAATTTGCGTGAAATAATTATTGTTTTTTCGAAGGCCCGCGAAGTAAAATCGCAATGGACTGTTAAGAAAAATTCATTGTACCTTTGTCTAGATGTCAAACAAAAAACTAAAACTTCAAGAACTTAATCGCATTTCAACTTCAGAATTTATTGAGGCAGAAAAAACTCCATTGATCATTGTTTTGGACAATATTAGAAGTTTAAACAATGTTGGTTCCGTTTTTAGAACTGCGGATGCATTTAGAATTGAAAAAATATTTTTGTGTGGCATTACACCGCAGCCACCACATCGCGACATTCATAAAACAGCATTAGGCGCTACAGAAACAGTTGCATGGGCGTATGCTGTTGATACATTAGAATTAGTTCAATCACTCAGAAGTTCAGGTGTAAAATGTTATGCTATTGAGCAGACAGAAAATTCGATTCCACTCAACAAATTTCAACCTGAAAAGAAAAATCGCTATGCTATAATTTTTGGAAATGAAGTGGATGGTGTTCGACAAGATGTGATTGATGCTTGCGATGGCGTGATTGAAATTCCGCAGATTGGAACAAAACATTCTTTGAATATTTCAGTTTGTAATGGAATTGTTGTTTGGGATTTGTTTTCTAAGATGAATTGAAAAGGCGTTCGCAAAAAAATAAATTAAACACATAGGCACATGGAAAAATAGACAAACTATGTTCCCTATGTGTCTATGTGTTTCAAAAAAATCGTGTATTCATGGCAACATTTTTCCCACGAATTTTCACGGAAAAGGGTCACGGATTTCTACGGATTAAAACAAAGTGATGACTTCTGATTAATATTTCTCTATTCGTTGATAGCGCCCTTCCTCATTGTAATAGCACCACGTACCCGTTTTTTGTCCGGCGCATTTTTTTAGAATGTATTCTCCTGTTTGCCTTTTAATTATTACACCATCAAATTGACCTGTCATTCTCTTTTTTCCAGTCGGCCAATAACAGATAAAATTACCAATTCTGCAGTCACCATGTTTTAATCCTTCATAAATTAATTGGTCATGTGTGTTGTATAATTTCATCCAAAAAAATTTGGGATTTAACATGTATGGTGATAGAATTTTATAATTTGAAACATACTTTTCTATACCTTTTTTTGGACATTCTTCTGCTGCATAAAAACTCGTGTAATTTCCTCCCCAGGCACTAAAAGAAGCTGAATCTGTATAAGAACAATATACATTATAAACCTTTATTGTATCTAACGCTTGAGGCTTTGTTTCTGCACGTGCTTTTATGCCACAGTTTCCATCAATCGCTGTCAATAATAAGATGAAAAAGAAATGATTTTTCATTTATTAAAATTAAATTATTCTAGGTTTCTAATTATATACGCAAGTATCAGCAACAAGGTTTTAATAAAAATTTTCAGAAAAAAAACAGGAGGGTACTCACTGAGCGCACTTAGAAAAAAAACAAAACACGAAATATTTTACGTGCTATCAACTCTTAAAAAAACTAACAGCATCTGCAGTCGTATTATACAAAGAACAAATTCGATAACTCCCTTTTGGCAATCTTGACAAATCAATTTTTCCAGAATTATTTACAGCGCCTGTCAAAACAATTTCGCCTCGGTCGTTTTGTATTTTATATTCAAAATAACCGCCGTAAGAAATGTTTAAATAAAGTTGATCACTTGTCATTTCCGCCGTTAACGAATTTGAAGGAATCACATTGTTTGAATTACCGGAAATAGTAAATGATTTTGTGAGTGAACAACCTATTGCATCTACAACAATAACATCGTAAGTTCCATTTTGCAAATTTGAAATGTCTTCTGATTTTGAATAATCGACACCGTCTTTTTTCCAAATGTATGTGTATGGAAAAGTACCTCCAGTTGAAGTTAAATCAATCGATGCATTTGTTGTTGGAGAAATTTGTTTTATATCTGCCGTTGCTTGAACTTTATTGACAATCACAAAAACAGATGCTTCACCACCACATCCTTCAGAACCTACACCACCGCTGCGCACCGTATAATTATTGACACCAACTGACGGAACAAACGGAACATTATTTTGTGCGCCACCAGTCCACTGATAATTTTCTCCTCCATGACCTAACAATGTTGTTGTTTCGCCTTCACAAATAATTCCGTTGGTTGTTGTTGCTTTTAAGGCGCCAGCCCCAACATTTAATTCAACCGAAAAACTGCATTCTTTAGCGTTTGAACTACTAACAGTATAAATTGTTTTTCCAGTTTGAGGAAAAAAAGGACTACCATTTTGAACACCTTTATCCCACATCATAATTCCATTAAAATTAGAACGCGCAGTAAGCGTGATTGATTGACCTTGACACATGGTTGTTGGTCCGCTGACATTCACCAAAGGCATCATACAATTTACAGTGATAATTATTTTTCCATTACCTTCATTTACGCCTTGTTCATGTTTAACATTCATAGCGCGATTATCACTAAAACTGCTTCCGCCGCCGCCACCTGACCAGCATCCGCCACCACCGCCATAGTATCCACCACCACCGCCTGTGCCGCTTGTTCCAGTTGGACCATCTCCACCTTTCCCTAGGGAACCATCCTCACCTTTTTCATAACTTGACCATTGTCCGCCTTGTCCGCCTTCTTTTTGAGTTCCACCTTTTCCGCAAGAAGCTAAATCATTCTCGCCCGTTCCTCCAGAAAAACCATCAGAACCAATTAGGTCTCCACCTAAACCACCATTGTCTCCGCCATCTGGATAATTATATGCAGCACCACCGCCACCTCCAACAACTAAAACACGATTCTTTAAATCTGTTCCTCCAATTCGAATATCAGAAGCGCCTCCTCCTCCTCCACCACTATATGTTTCAGACGAATTACCATTTCCACCGCCATTAAATCCACCTGTTCCGCCAGAACCTGATTTTGCATCATCACCCTTTGCTCCTACATAAATATAAATAGTTTGACCAGGTTGAACGGGATACGAGGCTTGTAGCCTGCCGCCATTTCCTGGAATGTATTTATCATACTTTGTTCCGCTGTAATCATTCCATCCACCGCTTGCTCCATAGAGGTCAAATGATATTGTAGATACACCGTTCGGCACAATGTATGTTTGGACATCACCCGTATATTCAAATGTTTTTACTTGAGAAAATGTGGAAGAAGAAATAAAGAGAAACAGTGCTAAAAAGTTTCTAGAAAATTTTACTGAACTCATATCTTAACTAATTATTAAAACGAAATTTAATTTTAATTCTTGGCTTTGTTGATGCAAATCTGACATCTAAATCAAGGACTTATTATTTGATACAAGTTTGTGATTATTTGGTTCAAAAAAAAGGGCCGAGGGTTGAGCACAGAGTTCACAGGGCGGAGTAAAGAGGTGCAAAGGACGAGGCAGGCTGCTATTTGCAAATTTAACTTTTGAATCGTACATCGTTAATCCTTGTTCGTAAATCAATTTAAAGATTTAATGCTGATGTTTTCTTTTTGGATTTTCTGGAACAGGATCTTCTCCCATTCCGCCCCAAGGGTGACAAGACGCAATACGTTTTGTGCCTAAATAAATTCCTTTTATTGGTCCCCACTCTTTTATTGCGCCAATCATATAATGACTACAAGTAGGATTATAGCGACATGAATTTGGCAAAAAAGGTGAAATCACCCACTGATAAATTTTAACAGGAAAAATAAAGATATAGCCGATAATTCGCATCATCTTACATACGATTCGCGAACGACTAAAGCGTAATAACCATCTTCGATTTGAATATAGCCTTGATCATAGCAGAAAAAATATTTTCCGCCTTTTTTTGTTTCGTAGACATTGGTGAAATAAGCAAAATTAAATCCTTCTTCCATCAACGCTGTTCCTTGAATTTTTGCTTTTCCATTTGGATTGTATTTAGCAAGAATGCGACGATTTTTACGCAAGACATTATTTACTTTTCGCATGTAATTTGAATGGTCGCGATTTTCTAAATTGTGTGAGGAGTTGCGGCAATAATCAGAACAAAAACGCTTATCGCTACGTCCCAAAATTTTTTGTTCGCAGTGTTCGCATTTTCTATTTTTATCTTCTTGTATCAAGACTTCTATTAATTACGTAAATATAAGAATTCTTGTGAGATATTATAGACCGCAGATGACGCCGCCGTTTTACTTTGGCGGACAGGGACGCTGATTTGGTTTGATAAAATATGATTTTAAAACAGACTAATCCTAAAAAATCATAATCATCTGCGTCATCTGTGTTCTATCATCCATAATCGTACAATTAAATTGCTTTAATAGTTGTATCTTTCATGCGAAATAATTAGTGTACGGCAAAATAGACATACAAGAACTCGCCAAATTTGGCAATCTGGAATTTGTTGCAAAACAAGTTGTGGAAGGTTTTATTACTGGACTTCATCGCTCTCCGTTTCATGGATTTTCGGTTGAATTTGCAGAGCATCGCATTTATAATACCGGAGAATCCACACGCCATATAGATTGGAAACTCTACGCAAAAACGGATAAACTTTTTATTAAACGATACGAAGAAGAAACCAATTTAAGATGTCGAATTATTCTTGACATTTCTTCATCCATGTACTTCCCAGAAATTTCGGAAGAATATCCTTTAAACAAAATAGGATTCAGTATTTATTCCATCGCGTCTTTAATTGAAATGTTGAAAATGCAGCGTGATGGAGTTGGTTTAACTATTTTTGAAGATGGAATAAAATTAGATACCGCTCTTAAAACTTCCAATTCCCATCACAAAATGATTTACCATGAATTGGAAAAATTAATGACTCCTCAGCAATCAACTTTAAATCAAAAAACATCACTTGTTGATATGTTGCATGAAGTGGCAGAGAATAATCACAAACGTTCGTTAGTTATTTTGTTCTCCGATTTTTTCTCAGGAGAATCGATGGAAGAGTTGACCGATGCTTTTTTACATTTAAAACATAATAAGCACGAAGTCCTTCTTATTAATGTATTGGACAAAAAACACGAATTGGATTTTGACTATCCAAATAAGCCTACAACTTTCATAGATTTAGAGTCGGGCGAAAAAATAAAACTTCAACCTGCCGAGATTAAAAACGCCTTTCAAAAGGAGGTAGAACAAATTACCAAAGAGCTGAAATTGAAATGCTCAATGTTTAAAATTGACTTTGTAGAGGCTGATATTAAAGAAGGTGTTGCTTTTGTTTTGCAGCAATATTTAATAAAACGGCAGAAAATTATTTGAGAATCTTCTTCCTGAGTGACATTGATCACAGCAAGCGCAGCAGCAGTGATAGATATTCAGTTGCAGCAGAAGATGCAATAGCAGGCTTAAACTATTACGTTTATGCCCAAACTTTTGTCAACAAAACCTCATCCTGCAATTGCTACTATTTTTCAGGTCAATAGATAAAGCGAATTGCAATTAACCCCAGCCATTCACATACGAAACCGCATCTTGCTTCTGCGACTTCTACTTTTTTTGACATTTCTCTTGCTTCTCATGAAAATATGTGTAATTTTGTCGCTCCTTTTGAAGGAAAGGTGTCCGCCTTCGCAAATGCTACGGCGGATAAATTGGTTCGGTAGTTCAGTTGGTTAGAATAACGCCCTGTCACGGCGTGGGTCGCGGGTTCGAGTCCCGTCCGGACCGCCAATAAAAAACGGCTTGCATGGCTGCAAGCATTAGAAAACCCTGGGTGCGAAGGCTCTCAGGGTTTTTGCTTTTTTGGGTAGGTCACTTCTCTAATCCAATGTCTTATTAATCGTATTCCAAATTAATCCCGTAGTTTTCGTAGAAACACCCGCTGCCTTTGCACACTGCTTCCACTCTTTCAACGCTTCTTGAACTTCACTAATAATTTTATTTCCTTTTTTTAGGAGGAATTCATCGGCCAATTCTAGAATATTTTTTCTTCTAGGCGATTTGCTTTCTTCTGCAACCGATGTGCTGTGTAATCCATGTGACAAGGCTGACAATGTTAAGTGGTAGGCTGATGCAAAAATCCATTTTCCTTTTGCGTCCATTAGAAAAGAAATTTTTACTGTGATCATCTCGATTATTGTCGTAAACATTAAATGCAGCTTAGCGCAAAATGTCATCGTAAACAACTGCTTGTTTTGTCAATCTAAAACCTGCATCCATTAAATGACCATAATCCATCGTGCTTCTACGGAAATCATCGTGCAATAATCCTGCTATCTATTGCATGTGCAATTTTCCTTTTTCAGTTCGATCAAAACGTTTTGTACCAAAATATTTCTTACCAGATTTACCTTGGAATAATTTAGATTCACTCATTTGAATTCTGGCCGAAGTTGCCATTTTATAATAAGCGTATTCAATTTCCGCTTGGTCGGGATAATCATTTGTTGAGGGAAATTTTATAATCCAATGATCATAACCTTTCGGTAAAACTTTTGCTCCATAAATTAAATGATTTGTTTTTTGATGATAGCCAACAACTATTTTTGGTCAAGCGCCGCCAGAAGAACCACCAAAAGGAAATAATTTTTAAATAACATCTTCATCTGTTCCTTCTAATACTTGTTTTATTTGTTTGGAAATGGCATCAAAATTTAAAACAAATTTCTGCTCTGCAATTTCAAACGATGGACGATACACTAATGCATCCTTTCCATTTTCTCCTACGTAGGCAAGGCGATCCAATTGACTTACAGCGGTTAGTCCTATTCAACTATTTGGCAAATACTATCAACTAATAATCACCCCCAACCATCGGGAAGCGGATTGCTGAATACACCAAATAATCGCAGACTTAAAATTATTAGCGAGAATATTTTTGTTAGCAATTTAAGTAGTGTGTTTATAAATTTATAAACGGGAGTATGTAATTAATAAAACCGATAATCTGAATTATTTTTATGTTAGAATGGAGAATATTATCCACTATTTTGAATGACAAATGCCTCTGTAAAAAATGATATATATCATAAAATTGAAACGTCACAACCCTTAACTTTGATAAAAACAAAATAGTATGATACAGATAGAAGGAAAAACAGTGGCAGAGCTTGTTACTGAAGATTACAGAACAGCTGATGTATTCAAGAAAAACGGTATTGATTTTTGTTGTGGTGGAAAAGTTTCGGTAAAGGAAATTTGTCTGAAAAAAAAGGTCTCCTATGATGAAATTGTTAAGCAGATTGAGAACATTACAAAAGAGCACAATGCTGCAGTAAATTATAACGATTGGTCTGTCGATTTTTTAGCGGATTATATTGTTGAAAAACATCATGGGTATGTAAAGAATAATATACCGCTAATTATGCAGTATGCAGAAAAAGTGGCGCGGGTGCATGGAGAAAGTTCTCCAGAAACAATTGAAGTGCGTACATTATTTGAAGTCATCGCACAAGAACTTTCGGCGCACATGCAAAAAGAAGAATTGATTCTTTTTCCACACATCAAAAAATTAGGAAAAGCGCAAAAAGGTGAAATAACTTATAGCGCACCACCATTTGGTACGATAAAAAATCCAATAGACATGATGGAATTGGAGCATGAACAAGTCGGAGATTTTGGTGAAAAAATAAGACTAATCACAAATAATTATTCACCACCAGAATATGCCTGCAATACGTTTAGAGTTTTATATGCTAAACTAAAAGAGTTTGAAGATGATTTGCACGAACATATTCATTTGGAAAACAATATACTTTTTCCAAAAGCTCTAGCGCTTGAAGAAGCATTCCAGTAAGAATAAATTCTAAATTAAAAAAAGCAACTCAATGAGTTGCTTTTTTTTGAAGTTTTTATGTTGTTGTAGAAAACCAAAATTCCCTATACTTTAACTCATAAATCTATTCTTTTACAATAAAAATTAGCTTCTTATAAAATCTCGTGCCACGTATCAAGTAATGAGTTGAAGCCAACACCTGCTAATAAAAAAATTAGTACAATATTAATCACGATCATTCCTAATTCATCACGTTTTAAATGTACTGCAATAGCTCCAGACATTATCATTGCTAATCCTGTTGCTGCTATTGGCGTTAATATTGGTAAAATATCCAATTGATGTGGAAGGACTAAACCCAATCCACCCAATACTTCCAGCAGACCAAAAAGTTTCAATCTGTTGTGAGAATAATCCTTCGCCCATGATACTTTTTTTTCAATTTTTTCATAGGGCAAAATCATTTTTGAAAGTCCAAAAAACAAAAAGATTAACGCTAACCCCAATTCTAGTATTAAAACAACAATTTCCATAAAGTTTATATTTAATAAGCTTGGTCAAAATTAAGAAAATATGAATGTAGTAGTAATGATATGAATCATATTAAATAGTTGGTTAAATCAACATCCACTGGTTATTTTTAAATACCTAAAAATCAACTCGCTATATTTCCATTTATGCTAAATATGATTTGCGTCATACACACAAACATCCATGCTCATTGTTGAAAGATGATTCCTCTACTTATTTTAGCATAAAAATATTCAAACACGAATTTAAGATGGAAGCGGAAAAATTTAAATTATTTGATTTTACACAAGAGAAAGTTCGCGTATTGCATTATACTTGGATAGCTTTCTTCCTGACCTTTTTTGTTTGGTTTAATATGGCGCCATTAAAAACCGCAATGGTCGAATCTTTCGATTTTTTAGATGGGAAAAATTTCAAATCACTATTACTTTGTAATGTTGCATTAACAATTCCTGCACGAATTGTGGTAGGAGCATTGGTTGATAAATACGGACCACGCATAGTGTTTTCTGCATTAATGGTGATTACCGTAATTCCAGGTTTGTTTTTTGCATTTGGTACTTCGTTCACACAACTTGTTATTTCTCGTTTACTATTAAGTTCAATTGGTGCTGGATTTGTTATAGGTATTAAAATGACCGCGAACTGGTTTCCAGCAAAACACATTGGCAGAGCTGAAGGTTTTTACGCCGGTTGGGGAAATTTTGGTTCCGCTGCAGCCGCAGGTTTAATTCCATATATTGGATTAACAATTATACACGGTGAAATGGGTTGGCGTTGGGCAATGGCCATTAGTAGTATAATCACAGCACTTTACGGCTTTTTTTATTACTTTAAAGTAAAAGATTATCCAGATCATGTTGTACAAAAAGTAACAATAACAAAAGGCTCTAGTGTGATGCCAGTTTCAAATTATTTTGGTTTGGTACAGTATTTATTTTGGGTACTTCCATTGTATGCAGCACTGGGTCTGTTAGCGTATAATTTACAACAACAAATTATACATGGCAACACAATGTTTTCGGTAAACATGATGTATTTAATTTGGGTAACACTCGCCGTTTTTTATGTAGTAAGAGTTTATCAAATTCTCGCCTATAATCTTCCACGTTTAAAAGCAGGTATACCCGAAGAAGAAAAATTTGCTTTTGGAAGTGTAGGCGCTTTGAATACAACCTATTTTGCAAATTTTGGTGCAGAGTTAGCCGTTGTTTCTATGTTGCCATTTTTCTTTGAAAGTACTTTTCACATCTCAGCTCAAATGGCTGGATTAGTAGCAGGGTCTTTTGCTTTAATCAATTTAATTGCTCGGCCACTTGGCGGGTATTTATCTGATAAAATGGGTAGCCGCAGAAAAACCGTTTTGATTTACATGGTTGGAATTGCTTTAGGTTTTTTTCTAATGGGATTAATAAGTAAAAATACAGGAACCTTTAGTCCAGAAGGTGATCCAATTTTAGTACCCATGTTTGAAGGCAAATGGTGGTTAGTAGTTTCTGTTTTGATTACCATGTTTTGTTCCATGTTTGTTCAAGGTGCAGAAGGAGCAACTTTTGCTATGATACCTGCAATCAAAAAAGATTTAACCGGTAGAATTGCCGGTATGGCTGGAGCCTACGGTAACGTAGGTGCGGTTACTTATTTGTTTATTCTAAGTATGGTTGATTCAAAAACATTCTTCTTTATTCTTGCTGGTGGTGCACTTTTCAGTTTTGTTTATTGTGCCATTGCACTTAAAGAACCAGAAGGCGCTTTCGATGACGCTCATTAATATTTACTAAATCAAAAATATGAAAACTAATATCGATAAATGGGATGTTGAAGACGAAGGTTTTTGGAAATCCTATGGTAAGAAAATTGCCAATAGAAATTTGTGGATTTCAATTCCAGCATTGCTTCTTGCTTTCGCAATTTGGATAATGTGGGGAGTGATTATTAATTACATGAAAAACTTTGGTTATAATTTTGGTATGACAGCGGGCTTGACTCCGGGAACAGAAGAATATAATAATGTTTTAGCAGACGTGAATAAATTATATTATACGCTACCAGCAATTGCGGGTCTTGCAGGAGCAACTTTGCGTTTACCAAATTCGTTTTTAATTTCTTTAGGAGGTGGGCGTAATGTTGTGTTTTTATCAACATTATTATTAGCTATTCCAGCATTTGGAACAGGAATGGCACTTGGTGATTTAAATACACCATATTTATTTTTTGCTACCATGGCATTATTGTCTGGTTTTGGTGGAGGAAACTTCTCATCATCGATGAGTAATATTAGTTTTTTCTTTCCAAAAAAAATGCAAGGTTATGCATTAGGAATGAATGCAGGAATTGGAAATTTAGGTGTTGCAGTAATGCAAAAAACGATTCCTTTTATTATTGGTTTTGCAGTTTTTGGCGCAGCCGGAAATGCTGTTGTTGCTGATGGCATGGGCCCTTTAGCTGGTGTACAAAATGCAGGTTGGATATGGGTACCCCTAATTATTATTTCGGCTTTTGTGGCGTTTTTTGGGATGAACAATGTGATTACAGGAACACCCAGTTTGCCTTCAACTGCACAAGGTTTAAGTAAAACAGCCTTGATGATTTTCTTAGGGCTTTTGGCCGCTGCCTTAGGTGGATATTTACTTGTAGGATTAAAATTGAACATGTGGCTTGTTTTACCAATTGTTATTATAACTGCAGTATTGTTAATGAAATATGCTACACCAAATGAAATAAAAGCAAACTTAAACAAACAGTTTTCAATTCTGGGTGATAAACACAATTGGATAATGACCGTTATTTATACCATGACATTTGGTTCGTTCATTGGTTTTTCAGCGGCCTTCCCAAAATTATGTCAAGATATTTTTGTTTATACAAATCCAAATGATCCATCTTTTATAAATCCAAACGCACCCGATTATATGTTATGGGTTTTTATCGGTCCAGCCCTTGGAGCGTTAGCGAGACCGTTAGGTGGCATCTTAGCAGACAAAGTAAATAGTGGCGCTAAAATTACAATGATAAGTACATTAGTTCAAATTATTGGAGCATTGGCTGTCGCCTATTTTATTATTCAGGCTAAAGAAAGTTCAACTCCTGAAGATTTTTGGTGGCCATTCTTTGCATGTTTCATGGTGCTTTTTATTGCAACAGGAATTGGAAATGGTTCAACGTTTAGATCAATACCTTACATTTTTAGTAAAGAAAAGGCTGGACCAGTTTTAGGATGGACAGCCGCAGTAGCTGCTTATGGTGCGTTTATAATTCCAATCGTTTTTGGTAATCAAATTAAAAATGGAACGGCCGAATATGCGCTTTATGGATTCACTGCTTATTACGTAATTTGTCTTGTTTTAAATTGGTGGTATTATCAAGGCCCTAAACGAGAATTCGATAATCCTTAAATCAAAACAGTTGTTGTATAAATTAAAAAAATCAGGAAGATAAATTATCAACCTGATTTTTTTTCATTATATAAATTAGAACATTAAAAGCGAAAATTATTTTGCTTGTAAGCGCCTGCGTTTTTTTTCGTTTTTAATTAAAGTAAGTTCTCTACTTGTTTGATTGGATACCGAACTATTTTCTTGCGCACGACGAAGTAAATAGGGCATTACTTCTTTTATTGGGCCATAGGGTACATATTTTACAACGTTGTAATTATGGTGCGCTAAATTATATGAAATGTGATCGCTCATCCCAAGAAGTTGAGCAAAATAAATTCGTTTATCTCTTTTATGAATGCCTTTATTATTCATTGCATTTATAAGTTGAAGTGTACTTTCTTCATTGTGTGTTGCCAAACAAATTGAAAACCTGTCAAGATGTTCAATCATGAATTCCATTGCAGAATCATAGTCCGCATCGGTTTCAGTTTTTGACTTTTGAATAGGCGATGGATAATTAAATTCTTTCGCTCTGTCTCGTTCTTTTTCCATGTACGCGCCACGCACCAATTTAATTCCAACGTAATAATTGTATTTTTCTGATTCCGCTAAAAGCTTATTTAAATATTCAATTCTATCGTGCCGATACATTTGCAAAGTAGTGTGCACAACTGTTGTTTTTTGATTGTACTTTTTCATCATGTCTTGCGCAAGCTCATCAATAGCCGATTGAAAACTAAAATCTTCGGCATCAATAAACAAATTGATATTAGCCTCAGATACCGTTTCGCAAATACGGTTAACGCGATTGACAAAAGCATCGATTAATTTTTTCTCTAGGATTGTTGGTGTTTTAGTTTGGTCACTCATCAACTCAAGAATATGAATACGTGCTAAACCACTTGGTTTAAAAACTGCAAACGGAATATTTTTTGAAGCTTTTGCTAAGAGAATGGTTTCTAATATTTCGTTACAAACTTCGTCCAAATCTTTTTCTGATAATTTGCCTTCTACAGAATAATCAAGAATCGTATCAATTCCATTTTTGCCCAATTCTTCAATTTTTTTAGAACAATCTTGAATTGAAATTCCTCCACAAAATTGTCTAAAAATTGTTTTTTTTATAATTCCAGAAACGGGTAAATGAAGTTTAAACGCTATACAAGAAAATCGCTCTCCAATTTTTACCAACCAAGCTTTTCGCATCATTGAGAACAAACGATTCGCCCATCGCAACTCTTTGTTGGATTTATTACTAAAAGCAATTTCAGTATTCCCAAAATCAATCATCGCAGAAAATATAGAATTAGTGCAAAGTTAAGACAAAGGCTAGCCGATTGATATGAGCCAAATCATACTGCACGGCCCTCTTCCATTATTCATTTCAAACAAAACATTTCTGCATGTGATTTAACTCATAAGTTTAGTTTACAAAAATTTTAATATTTGTCCGTGAAATTTTGTGTAAGTTTAATATTGCTATGTGTTTTTTATTCTTGTGAAAAGAGTAAAGTAATTCCTCATCCTGAGCATGAAGAGTGGGGAAAATATAGTCCCAGTAAATTTAATTTTCCAACTACTTTCAAAAACTTTCCACAGGTGCCAGAACCCAATTGGAATGTTACAACAGTTGAAGGCGTGGCACTTGGCCGAAAACTTTATTACGATAATATTTTGTCTACAAATGGTAGATCTTGTTCTACTTGTCATTTACAAGAAATTGGTTTTTCAACACATATTGATGGGCCAAACGGCATGAGTGTTCCTGCACACGTTAATCTTGCTTGGAATAGCAACTACGGCTGGCTAGGTTTAGAACAGGCATTGGATAGTGTGGCATTAGCAGATTTAGAGGAAGACAATATTTTTTTAAAGGCGAACAATGAATTGATACTTGAAAAATTTAAAATTCATAAAGATTATCCACGCATGTTTTGGAAAGCTTTTGGTATCGAAATAATTAAAATTACAACAGCCGAAAGAAAAAAATACATTAGCTATGCATTGGCTCAATTTATGCGTACACAAATTTCTAACAACTCAAAATTTGATCAATACTTGCGTGGAGAATCTCAATTAACTTCAGATGAAATTTCGGGCTTTTCAATTTTTATGGACGAAAATAAAGGAGATTGTTTTCATTGTCATGGCGATGGGTACAACCCAATGTGGCGTGATAATTTATTACACAATAACGGTTTAGACGCAACACATTCAGGCAACAATTTAGGTCTTTATTCAATCACAGGAATTGAAAGTGACAAAGGAAAATTTAGAACACCAACATTGCGCAATATTCAGCTAACAGGGCCTTACATGCACGACGGACGTTATGCAACGCTCGAAGAAGTAGTTAATTTTTATAGCACAGGATTAAATCATTCTCCATCAATTGACCCACTTATGAAAAAGGTAGATCAAGGAGGTGCTCAGTTAAATCCAACAGAAAAAATGCAGTTAATTACTTTCTTAAAAACGTTAACTGATTATACCTTTTTAACAAATGCCGCTTTTTCAAAGCCAGAATAAAATCAAGAAGTTTTTCGCAAGAGTGAAATAGAAAAAAGCAGTCCAGTTAACAAAATCACCGCAAAAAATTGATGCAATACTCCCAATGAAATAGGAACTAAATTTAGCAAAGTAAAAACACCTAATAAAAATTGAACTGCAGCTATACTTGATATAAAAATCGCACAGTTTTTAATCAATTGATTCGTTGTGAGTTTTATAGTTTTATAGGTGTAATAAAAAATTCCTATAACGAGTATTATAGCAAGCCAACGGTGCACAAATTGTACGATGTAAGGCTAATTAAAAAGAGAGGACATTCCGCTACGTTCAAATTCTAATTGCAATATATCCGGAATCCATTCATCACCCATTTTAGGGAAAGTTGGAAAAACTAATCCTGCTTTTAGTCCTGCAACTAATCCACCATAAATTAGTTGAATCAATAATAGAAGTAAAAGAACTAAGCTGATTTTTTTTAGTTTTAAGTTATAATTATTTTTTGAAAATTGTTGCGGAAATACAATTGGAAGGGCCACCCAAATTAGGTAGCAATAAAGTGTTAGTGCTGTTAATAAATGAATCGTTAATCGAATATGACTAACAGCTGGCATATCAACAAGTCCGCTTTTAACCATATACCAACCTACAAAACCTTGAAGTAAACCAAGAAAAAAAATCACAACTAAATGATTAATTAATTTTTTCGACTTGAAATATCCTTTACTTAGAAAATAAATAAACGGAATTAGAAAAACAAAAGCGATTGCTCTACCCAATAATCGATGATAATATTCTGGCCAATAAATTGATTTAAACTCGGCTAACGTAAAATTGTAATTTCTGTAAATAAATTCTGGCGTAGATTTATAAGCATCAAATTCTTCAATCCACTCTGCTTGAGTAAGAGGAGGAAGTATTCCTGTAATTGGTTTCCAGGAAACAATGGATAAACCAGAGTGCGACAGTCGTGTATAGCCACCCAAAACGATCATACCAAGAATTATTAACGCACCTAAAAACAACCAATAGCCAATTATTTTTGGCGTTATGTTGGTTGATGTGATTTCGGAATTTGTGTGCATCAATCGTGTCGATTACCTTTTAGAATTCCAAATAAATGAAGTACTTCTGGAAAAATAGCATCCATACTTTCTTTAGCGCCGTTCGTTGATCCAGGCAACGCAAGAATCAGCATATCACCTTTTACACCTGCAATTGAACGAGAAAGCATAGAATAAGGAGTTCGGTTTTGTCCATAACTTCTAATCGCTTCTTCAATTCCTGATATTCTTCTGTCGAGCAGTGGTTCAATTGATTCGGGCGTTACATCTCTGCTTGATAAACCAGTGCCGCCCGTAAAAATTAGTAAACTAAATTTCTCTTGATAAAAGCGAGCAACACAATTTTGAATTTGTTCTTTTTCATCTGGAATAATTTTATATGCGCCAATCGTAATTTGCGATTCATTGAGTTTCGCAATAATTGCTTTACCAGCCTTGTCTTCTTTTTGTCCCGCAGCAATTGAATCGGAACAAACAATGACAGCCGCATTTAGATCTTTTCGATTCAAAAATTTGTCTCTAAAGTCAGTCTTACCACCTTTTTTGTTGAGTAATTTTATGGTCGTTATTTGAATGCCTTTATCAATCGGTTTTAACATGTCATACATGGTCAGTGCAACTACACTTGCGCCATGCATGGCCTCTACCTCTACCCCCGTTTTATAAATTGTATGAACTTCCATTTCAATGTGAATTTCTAAATCCTTTATTGTATAACGAACGGCCGTAAATTCAATCGGTAATGGATGACAATCTGGAATTAAAGAAGAGGTTTTTTTTACGCCTAACAAGCCTGCCGCTTTTGCCATTTCAAAAACATCTCCTTTTGGAACCGTTTTATTTAGTACTGCGTCAATAGTTTCTTGTTTTGAAACCAGAACAATTGCATGTGCTGTTGCCTTGCGCAAAGTATTTGATTTTGAAGTAATATTTACCATCGTAAATTAATTAATGTTAAGCTAAATAAATTATGTGTTTACTTTCCATTTATTTGAATTATCAGCAAAAAGTTCTTTACCAAAAACAGGAGCCTTTAATTTTATTTCTTCAACAATAAATTGGCACGCATCAAAAGCCATTGCTCTGTGTTTAGATGAAGTAAAAACAAAAAGACAAATTTCACCAACATTTACTTTTCCTGTACTGTGGTAAATATGCGCACATGTTAAATCGTATTTAATAAAAGCAGATTCTCTAATTTCATTAAAAATCTTTTCAGCCATTTCTTCATAGCATGTGTAATCAATCGCTACAACATTTTTTTCATCTATACAATCGGCTCGAACCTGACCTAAAAATATACTGTGTGCACCAATATTGGTTTTTCTTTGATGATGCGCTATTGAATCAGCAATTTTTTCAGGAAGCACGGCCCCATATATAAGTGATTTTTTCATGATAGTTAAATTAAATTTTTAATGCCGTTTTTTAGATTGATAAGATTTGTATAATTATGATATTTTGAAAGTAAATGAATGGCGATTTTTGATCTTCCTCCGCTTTGGCAACACACCAAAATTTGTTTGTCACGAGGAATTTCTATTAAGCGTTGCTCAAGCTGATCAAGTGGAATTTGAATAAAATTAGTTGCACTTAATTGAGGATTTTCCCATTTTTCGCGTACATCAAGGAAGTAATGATAGTTAGTTTTTAATTCATTCAAGTTGCTCGAATCTACTTCTTGGTAATGTTGTAATTCATATTCATGCAAGTCAAAGGATGAATAACTAGAACTGTTTTTCATCATAACCGTTGTGTTAATTTTTCGTTCAAATTTGATAAAAGTAGCGCTCGTGTTTAAAGAATTGAATTGTAATAATTGCCCAGAAAGTACATCACCTAATTCAAGAATAATTTTCAGTACTTCATTTGTCATCAACAGACCAATAATACCGGGTAATGCTGGCAACACCCCAATTTCTGAGCAGTTGGGCGATGCATTGGGCGATGGTGTGTTTGGAAATAAGCAACGATATGTTGGACCATTCTTATAATTAAAAACAGAAACTTGTCCTTCAAATTTATAGATTGCACCATAAACAAAGGGTTTATCAAGTTCAATACAAATATCGTTTACAATATAGCGACACGCAAAATTATCGGTGCCATCAACAATGATATCATACTGGGAAAACAAATCAGAAGCATTCGAATAATCTAACTTTAAAATAAATAGATTTATTGTAATTAGATCGTTCACTAAACGAAGTTTTTCAGCTGCTACTTCTGCTTTTTTTCTTCCAACATCGGCATTCGAATAAAGTACCTGGCGGTGTAAATTTGTTTTTTCTACTTCATCAAAATCAACTATACCCAACATTCCAACACCTGCCCCAGTAAGGTATTGCAGGATAGGGCAACCAAGGCCGCCAGCTCCAATTACAAGAACTTTGGCGCGTTTAAGTTTCTCTTGCCCGGCAAGGCCAACTTCCGCAAGACTAATCTGGCGCGTATATCGATATTTTTCTTTTTCGTCTAACATTTATCCACCCGCAAAAGGAGGTAAAAAAGCAATGGTATCAGCTTCATTAATCAATTCATTCGTACTACAAATTCTTGCATTTTTTGCAATAGAATAATTCAAGTTGTTTAATCCTGGATACTGACCTACAAGAAATTCTTCTAATTCAGCAATGCTTCGTAAGTCAGTTTTAATTGTTTCTTCTGATTTACTTACTGCATCTGCAAGCATTCCAAAATAGTGAATAGTGACTTCCATAATTTTATAGAAAAATAAGTTTCATTGATACAAAGAGTAAAACAAAAGCAAGAATTGTTGAACTGCGTTATGGTTGATAAAACATAACGACACAAAGTTAGTTCATGCAGTAAATCATAAAATGATATAAATCATAGAACTTATATTTTGATGATGATTTAAATTTTAGACGTCACCTACATTTTCTCAAAATGTGCTGTAAAATGTCTCAAAAATTTTGGCTCTTTTATTATTTTATATCCTTTAACTTTATCACGCTCTTTAATTATTTCCGCAAAAGTTTCGATGACATATTCGATATGACTTTGTGTATAAACACGACGTGGAATTGCAAGTCTTACCAACTCCATTGGCGCAGGAATCAGCTTTTTATTTTTATCGTATTTTCCAAACATTACAGAACCAATTTCAACGCAACGGATACCAGCCTTTGAGTATAATTCGCACACAAGAGCTTGGCCAGGATATTGATCAACCGGAATATGCGGATACAGTTTTTTTGCATCAACATAAACGGCGTGTCCACCAATTGGCATCATAACAGGAACACCTATCCTCTTCAAATGTTCGCCTAAATAAGTTGTGCTTTTAATTCGGTATTCTAAATAATCGGGTTCAAAAACTTCACGTAAGCCAATTGCCAGCGCTTCCATATCTCGCCCAGACAAGCCGCCATACGTTGAAAAACCTTCTGTTATAATTAATAAACTAGAACAAGCTTGAGATATTGTTTCATTGCGCAAAGCTAAAAATCCTCCCATATTTACGAGTGCATCTTTTTTTGCACTCATCACTGCACCATCGGTAAGTGAAAACATTTCTTGTGCAATTTCATAATACGTTTTGTTTTCAAAACCTTTTTCTCTTTTCTGAATGAAATAAGAATTTTCTGCAATTCGACAACAATCAAGCAAGAGTAAAATTTTATTTTTTTTACATATCCGACTTACTTCTTTTGTGTTTTTCATACTTACAGGTTGCCCGCCACCACTATTATTTGTAACAGTTAGAATCACTGCGCCTATTTTTTTTGCACCTATTTTTTGAATAAGAATTTCAAGTTGTTCCGTGTCAAGATTTCCTTTAAACGGATGAATTAATTCTGGATTTTTTCCTTCAGTTATAACTATATCAATAGCTTCTGCTCCTGAAAATTCAATGTTCGCTCTAGTTGTATCAAAATGTGTATTACTAATAAATGTTTTACCTTTTCCGCCTAAATGACTGTAGATAATTCTTTCTGCCGCACGACCTTGGTGTGTTGGTAAAATAAATGGCATTCCAGTTAGTTTTTTAACTTCAGTTTCCATTGCCTTCCATGAGGACGAACCTGCATACGATTCGTCGCCACGCATGATTCCGGCCCATTGTTCGGCGCTCATTGCTGATGTTCCACTATCTGTTAAAAAATCAATAATCACATCTTTTGACTCTAATAAAAATGGATTGTAATGTGCCCTTTCAATTCTTTTTTGTCTTTCTTTTTCAGTGGTCATATTGATTGGTTCAATAGATTTAATTTTGAAAGGTTCAATGATCGTTTTATGCTTCATGTTGATTTTTATTAAATAAATTCTAATTAATAATTACAATAAATAAACATCCACAAAATCGTTTGCTAATGTCACCTTATTCTCTGCAGGGATGACTGCAATACCCGTTGATTGCGCAAAAGATTTTAGAACATCTGAATTTTGACCGTCCAGTATTGTCACCTTATTGTTCTCAATAGATGATTTCAGCAAATGCGCCCTTTCGTCAGATTTGACATAATCTTTACTCAATTGCAACTGAATTTTTTTTAACCCTTTAAATGGAAAACCAGCCGCTTTTTTCAAAGCTGGAAAAACATAAATTAAAAAAGAGGTCATAGCCGCACTTGGGTTTCCAGGCAATGCAAAAATAAATTTGTTCGTGTCAGATTTTCCAAAGTACAATGGTTTGCCTGGTTTTTGCTTCACCTTGTGAAACACGCCCTTTACGCCACATTCTGTCAATGCCCGTTCTACAAAGTCATATTTACCAACTGAAATTCCGCCAGAAAGTAAAATAAAATCGGCTGTTTCTAATGCTTTTGTAATTGCTTTTTTGGTTGCCTCCAAACTATCTTCGGATCGATCAATTTGAACGAATCCCAACTGATAAAATTCAACTGCAGATTTAAGCATGAATGAATTGCTTTCATAAATTTTACCAACCGATAAATTTGTTCCCGGTAAGGTTAATTCACTTCCTGTTGCGATGACAACAATCTTAGGTTGTTTATAAACGGTAGTAGTAGTTATTCCCAAAGAACAAATAAACCCAACCAAAGAAGGTGTTAGCAAAGTTCCTTTTGTTAATGCTATAGTTCCTTCTGCAATTTGTTCGCCTTTAGTCCTAATATGTTGTCCTATAATAACATCTGTCGTTAGACTAATTTGGGTTTCATTTTTAATCGCATCCTCCTGCATAACTACAGCATTTGCTGTATCAGGAACTTTTGCTCCGGTATAAATGCTAATACATTCACCAGGATGCAATTTATATTCTTGACTAGATCCAGCAGCCAACTCGCCAACAATTTTGTAAGACAGTACGTTTGGCGCTAGACGAAGTGCAAAGCCATCCATTGCCGATTGATCAAATGGTGGTAAATGAATTGGTGCAACAAGGTCTTCCGCTAAAATGCGATGGGTCATTTTTTCTATTCCAACCACCTCGTTAGCCAATGTGGCTATTTCTGCATTTATCAGATTCAACGCCTCTTGAATAGTAACCATGAGTTTTGTTTTTGCCAAATTTACGGCTCTTTAATTAGTTTAATTATGATATAAATCAGCACTGATTTGAAGTTTCATTTTGGTAAGTCGGATTATTAATATATGATATAAATCATTATTAAAACTGATAATTGAATTGAAAAACGCATGGATTAGTAAATACCTTTGCTTTACTCTACTTAAATTATCAGCAACATGAAAACGTCCAAAATTGAAACCCCATCTTGCGAGAATTGTCCTAATAGCGGAGGGCTGTTTTCATGTTTAACGCGTCAAGAAAAAACTACTTTAGCGGAAGACAAGGGAAATAATTTTTATAAAAAAGGACAAGTAATTTTTTACGAGGGCAATTATCCTCACGGCTTGTATTGTATTTATAAAGGCAAAGTTAAAATTGCCAAACTGGGCGAAGAAGGTAAAGAACAAATTGTAAGAATTTCAGGAAATGCGGATACTGTTGGTTACCGTTCGCTTTTATGCAACGAGCCTTATAAAGCTACAGCCACAGCTTTAGAAGATAGTCATGTTTGTTATTTGTCCAAAAAGAAATTTTTTGAAATACTTGAATCAAATAATGCATTGTGCATGAATACGCTTCAACTTTTAGCGCGTGAATTAAGACAATCAGAACAACAATTAGTCGACATCACTCAAAAAAGTGTGAAAGAAAGAATTGCCGAAGCGCTTCTTCAATTAAAAAATAAATTCGGACTTAAGGAAGATGGTCGAACTCTTGATATCCGATTAACAAGAAGAGAAATTGGAGACATGGCTGGTGTTACAACTGAAACGACGATCAGAACACTTTCAGATTTTAATAAGTCAAAAATAATACTGTTAAGCGGCAAGGATATTCGAATATTAAATTTAGGTCAATTGCAAAACATCGCCAACATTGATGATTGATTATAAAAGTATGATTCAACTCATTTTTTAGAGAAAATAAATGAGCCAATTTTGATTTGTATTAGACAAATGATGGAATTGGATTTGGACAAAATATTACGCGGCACGGATTCAAAAAATTTGAATTTTAAAAAAGGTGAGTTCATTTACACAGGTGATTCAATTTTAGGAGGTGTCTATTTTCTTAATTCTGGAAAAATAAAAATTGAATCACGAATAAAAAAAACCAATAAGCCTTTACTGCTTTGGTTAATGGTGTCAAATAGTTTTTTTGGCATCACTTCCTTTTTTTCTAGAAACAGTTTATATACTTATAAATGTTCCGTGGTTTCAGAAAAAGCCAGCGTAAAGTTTATTCCGAGTGAAAGTTTTACAACGTTAATTTTTACGAACACAGAATTCAGAGAATTCATTTTTAAATTATTATACAGCAGGCTTGACTATATAGATAATAGAAAATCGTATAATTCAAAAATCACGCTTCGAAAAAAAGTAGCGGACGATTTAATTTTCTTTGGTTCGCTTCAACAAAAAAATATAGTATTAGAAGAAAATCAAATTCAATACACTTTCTTGTCTGCAAGTGATCTAGCCGAAATGAACAAATCCAGTAAGAAAGTTGTGAATACAGTTTTAGATGAATTTGAAAACAAGAAACTAATTGTCCGGAATGGTGAACAGATTTTAATAAAAAATCTTGAAAAACTTTCACGTATTGTGTAGCCATGGATCTTAAAATAAAACGAATCATTCTTTTTAGTCTAGTCTTCTTATACATTCTATATTCTGTTTTTGTTTACACCGCCGGAACTGAAACTAGTTCACATATATCAGAACAAGCGGCGGCGGGTAAAAATATTTACCAAGAATACAACTGTGTTGCCTGTCATCAAATTTATGGCTTAGGCGGATACATGGGGCCAGATTTGACGAATGTAATTTCAACAAGAGGTGAAATTTATGCGCGTGCAATTATTCAAACAGGTACTGAAAGAATGCCAAATTTTAATCTTGATTCGAGCGAAATTAATGCGTTAATTGATTATTTAAAATTTATGAATTTGAGTTCTGAGTATCCTTTAAAAAATCGAGAAACAAGTTGGTATGGAACCGTTCGAAAAAACAAATAATGCACCAATAAAAATTAGTCGCTTATTCATGATTACGGGAATTAGCGCTTTAATTTTGGCTTTAATTTTTGGATTAATTGCGGCATTCCAATTTGTCGTTCCGTCTTTTTTACCCGATTTGCCTTTTTATAAAGCAAGGCCCTTACACGTGTCACTTGCAGTTGCATGGATTTTTTGTATAGGCATTGGGGCAACGTATAATTATTTAGAAGAAAAGAAATTAGTGCGATTTAGAATTCTTGGCTTGATCCATTGGATAATTTTTATCACTACAGGATTAATAATAATTGCTTCTTTTTTTCTTGGCGTTTTTGGCGGTCGAGAATATTGGGAATTTCCACCAATATTTTCAATTCCAATTTTAGTTTCGTGGATTTTTTTCGGCGCAGCTTTCTTTACATCCATTTCTAAATTAAAAAATTGGCCGATTTATATGTGGATGTGGTCAACTGGAATTCTCGTTTTCTTTTTTACTTTTTTAGAAGCAAATTCTTGGATCTTAAATTACTTCAGTACCTCGGTTGTGCGCGAACTAACTATACAGTGGAAATCGTATGGGTCGTTAGTTGGATCGTGGAATATGTTTGTTTATGGCGCAGGGCTTTTTCTGCTCGAAAAAATTTCTGGTTCTGATTTGTATAGCAGGTCCAAAATTGCTTTCGTTTTATATTTTGTTGGTTTAACAAATCTATTCTTTAATTGGGCGCATCATGTATACGCTGTGCCTTCGTCCGAATGGATTGGTATGTGCGCGTACATAGTGAGCATGACGGAATTATTTATTATTGGAAGAATAATTTGGAAATGGAAATCTACATTGAGTGATGCGATAAAATTTAAATTTAATCAGGCCTACATTTTTATTTTGGCATCTGATATTTGGATTTTTTTTAATCTTGCTTTAGCAATTATTATTTCTGTGCCTGCAATTAATTTGTACACGCATGGCACTCACATTACTGTTGCGCACGCAATGGGTAGCACAATAGGAATAAATACAATGATTCTTATCGCCTTTCTTTTGTTAACACTAAAAACAAAAAAATCACTTTGGATAAGTATTAGTTATTACTTTATAAATAGTTCGCTATTCGTTTTTTGGTGCTCATTAATCTTTGCTGGAATATTAAAAAGTGGTGCGGCGATGCATGGCGAATCGTTTCAAATTATGATGAACAAGATTTTACCTGTACTTGAAGTATTCAGCTACTCTGGGCTTTTACTGGCAATCGGAATTTTGATTTTATTGTTTCACTTAATCTTCGATTTTTTAGAGGATTTTCCTGAAAACCTACGATAGTATGAATGACGAGAAATTTCGAATAGCTGACAAGAATTTTTTGAAATATGATGCATATCATTTTATGAGAACGGCTATATGCCCAATTTTACACTATAAATAAGCATTGTTAAAAATGAATCAAATGAAAACAAAAATGACAAATGTTCTCACCGCCTTGCTTCTTGGAGCAACAGCGTTGGTTTTCTCCACTAATTCAAGTGCGCAAGATGGCAGCCAACTTTTTACAACCAACTGTGCAGTATGTCACAAAACGTCGGCTGCTAAATTAGTTGGACCTGGTATGGCTGGAATTACCGACAAGCGTTCTAAAGAATGGTTAAAATCTTGGATTAAAGATTCACAAAAATTAATCGCAAGCGGAGATGCTGATGCAAAAGCAATTTACCAAGAATATGGAAATTCTCCAATGCCTGGTTTTCCGCAATTGTCCGATCTTGATATGGAAGCATTGATAACTTATTTAGGAACACTGGGTAGTGGCGATGCTGCGGCAGCAGATGTTCCAATGGAAGAAATTTTTTACACAGACTTACAAGTTATCGATGGAAAAAAATATTTCACTGGTAATAAATCATTCTTTAATGGTGGACCAAGTTGCGCATCTTGTCATAATGTAAATGATAAAGAAGTTTCGGGCGGATTCTTAGCAAAAGATTTAACTGATGTTTATGTAAGATTAGGAGAAGCTGGGATTATGGCAATGATTACAAACGCACCATTCCCTGCAATGAGTGCAGCATATATAAATAATCCACTTGGTGAATTTGAACAAAAAAGTTTGGCTGCTTATTTAAAATCTATAAGTACAAATCAACCTGCATCAATTTCGTCAAGCGTAACACTGTTTTTTAGTCTTGGAACAGCGGGCTTTATTGTTGTGCTGATACTCATCATGATTATATGGGGTAAACGCAAAAAACATTCAGTGAAAGAGGCAATTTTTGCCAGACAATTAAAAGCAATTAATTAAGAATTAATACCTAGAAATAATGAGTTGGATAGAAGACATAATTTCCCCCAAAACAAGAAAATGGGAAGATTTTTACAGAAACAGATGGCAATACGATAAGGTTGTCAGGAGTACTCATGGTGTTAACTGCACTGGCGGTTGTTCATGGGCAATTCATGTCAAAGATGGTATTGTAGTTTGGGAACTACAGCAAGTAGATTATCCACAATTTAATAAAGAAGTACCACCTTATGAGCCGCGTGGTTGTCAAAGAGGTATTTCTTACTCGTGGTATTTATACAGTCCTATTCGCGTAAAATATCCAATTGTGCGCGGGGCGCTAATTGACTTATTTCGACAAGCAAAAGAAAAAAATAATAATGATCCTGTTGCTGCATGGGCTGCTATTCAAGCCGATCCCGAACAAAGACATCGCTACCAACGTGCAAGAGGTAAAGGTGGATTTAGACGTGTGCATTGGGATGAATTATTAGAGCTAATTGCTGCTTCCAATATTTATACGGTACAAAAATACGGTGCAGATAGAATCATTGGATTCTCTCCAATTCCGGCAATGAGTATGTTAAGTTACGCATCAGGTGCACGCTACCTGCAACTAATGGGTGGAGTTAACTTGAGTTTTTACGATTGGTATTGTGATTTACCAAATGCCTTCCCAGAAATTTGGGGTGAACAAACAGACGTTTGCGAAAGTGCAGATTGGTACAAGTCTAAATATATTGTAGACATGGGTGCAAATCTTGGAATGACAAGAACTCCAGACATTCACTTCTTTTCTGAAGCAAGACACAACGGTACTAAAACGGTAGTAATGTCTCCCGATTTTAGCATGGTTGCCAAACATGCTGACCAATGGATTCCTGTTCACGCTGGTTCTGATGGTGCTTTTTGGATGGCAATTACTCATGTGATTTTACAAGAGTTCCACGTTGATCGTCAAGTTCCTTATTTTATTGATTACGTAAAACGCTTTACAGATTGTCCTTTCATAATTAAATTGGACGAAAAGGATGGTGTTTTTCATCCTGGTAAAATGGTTAAAGCAAGTGAAATCAGTAAATATAAGGATGCTGAAAATGCTGATTGGAAATTTTTAAATTTTGATTCAACTTCAAATGATCTTGTTTGTCCTCAAGGTGCAATGGGTCATCGTTGGCAAGGTAAAAAAGGACAATGGAATTTAATTTTCAAAGATAGTGAAACAGGAAAAGATTACGATCCTGAATTAACGTTTATCAATAAAAATGAAGGTGCTTTACAAGTTGAGTTTGTTGAGTACGGACATAAATCAAAAGTTTTACGTGGTGTTCCTGTTAGATATATTACGGACAAAAACGGAGCTAAAATTCCGGTTACAACTATCTATGATATTACCATGGCACAGTATGGTGTTGGTAGAGGATTAGAAGGTGCGTATCCTAAATCTTACGATGATAAATATGCCGCATACACTCCTGCTTGGCAAGAAATATTTACCGGCATTGGACCAAAAACTGTTTTGCAAATAGCAAGAGAATGGGCAAGTACAGCTGAGAAAACGGAAGGTGCTTGTATGGTGATTGTTGGTGCTGGTATTAATCACTGGTTCCACGAAAACTTAATGTATCGCTCTGCAATTATGGCGCAAATGCTAACTGGTTGCAACGGTAAAAATGGTGGTGGAATGAATCACTACGTTGGACAAGAAAAATTAGCACCAATGGATTCATGGTCTACTATTATGAGTTCTAAAGATTGGGGAACTGTTCCAAGATTACAACAAGGACCAATTTGGCATTACATTAATTCAAGCCAATGGAGATATGATGGAAATCAAAAATTCTATAACTCATCGCCAGATAATAAATTGGCTAATATGCACACGGCCGATTGGGTAGTAAAATCTGTACGTAACGGATGGATGCCATATTATCCACAATACAATCAAAATAATTTTGAATTGGTTAAAGAAGCACAGTCTTCGGGTGCGCAAGATGATAAAGCAATTACAGATTATATTGTTGGTAAATTAAAATCCGGTGAATTAAAACACTCATGTGTTCAGCCCGATGAAGAAATAAATTTCCCAAGAGTATGGTTCATTTGGAGAGGTAACGCAATTGGTACTTCAGCAAAAGGACATGAGTATTTCTTGGATCACTATTTAGGAACGCACACAAATAAAATTGCAGATGAAGTTGCAGAAGATTTAGTAGAAGATATCGAATTCAAAAAAATTGCTGCACGTGGAAAAATGGATTTGGTGATTGACATCAATTTTAGAATGGACACGTCTGCACTATATTCTGATATTGTTCTTCCCACGGCATCTTGGTATGAAAAAGCGGATATCAACTCTACCGATATGCACTCATTTATCCATCCACTTTCTGAAGCAATCCCTCCAGTATGGGAATCAAAAACAGATTGGCAAATTTTCCAAGCGCTTGCTAAAAAAGTGCAAGAAATGGCGCCTACTTATTTACCAGATGTAATGAAGGATGTTGTGAATTCACCATTGTCTCATGACTCTAAAGATGAAATCACACAACTTACTATTCAAGATTGGTCAAAAGGAGAATGTGAAGCTATACCAGGAAAAACGATGCATAAAATAAGTATAGTTGAAAGAGACTATACCAAAATTTACGACAAGTTTATTTCACTTGGAAAAGGAGTTGCTAAAAATGGTTTAGGTGCGCATGGTAATCATTACATGTGTGAAGATGTGTATGAAGAAATGTTAACACATCGCCAACACATTGTTAAATGGAAAGATGGAACTGAATATCCTTCATTAAAAGAAGATGTAGAAAGTATCAATGCAATCTTAAAATTATCTACACTTACTAATGGAAAATTAGCTGATCGCGCTTATAAAATCATGGCAGAAAAAATTGGGGTTCCGGCAATTGCAGAATTAGGATTACCGTACAAAGATGTTTCAATTGAATATCGTGATTTGCAAGCACAACCTAAACGTTATAACTCTTCACCTTTATGGTCAGGTTTAATGCATGACGGTAGAACATACGCCGCATATACTTATAACGTTGATATGTTTGTTCCTTGGAGAACATTAACTGGTCGTCAACATTTTTATCTGGATCACGATGCATACATTGCTTTTGGTGAACATTTGGCTACTTACAAACCTTCACCAACACCTGAAGTTTATGGTGATTTACGCGTAACTGTAAATGATGGAAAAGCGAAAATGTTGAATGTGTTAACGCCACATGGTAAATGGCATATTCACTCAACCTATGGTGACACATTGAGAATGTTAACCTTGTCAAGAGGCGGTGAACCGTGTTGGTTAAGTGAAGGTGATGCAGCATCATTGGGCATTAAAGACAATGACTACGTTGAAGTTTACAATGACCATGGTGTATATGTAACAAGGGCATGTGTGAGTGCTCGAATTCCAGATGGTGTTTGTATCGTATATCATGCCGTTGAACGAACTTATAATATTCCTAAATCACAAGAAAGAAAAGGGAAAAAAGGAGAGCCAAGACGAGGTGGAATGAACAACTCATTTACGCGCGTTCACTTAAAACCAAATTTAATGTGTGGCGGTTATGGACAATTTACTTACCACTTTAATTATTGGGGACCTGTTGGTGTAAACAGAGACACTCACGTGTTGGTAAGAAAAATGGAAAAAGTGGAATTTTAGTACAAAAAATAAAGGATTATAAAAACAAAAAAATATGGACGTTAGATCGCAAATATCAATGGTTTTTCATCTCGACAAATGCATCGGATGCCATACTTGTTCTGTCGCTTGTAAAAATATTTGGACAGATAGAAGAGGCGCAGAATACATGTGGTGGAACAATGTTGAAACAAAACCCGGAACTGGTTATCCTACTAAATGGGAAGATCAAGATATATATAAAGGTGGATGGGAGAAAAATGGAGACTCAGTTTCGCTAAAAGGTGCTGGAAAATTAAAAGGATTAAAAAATATTTTTCACAATCCTTACATGCCCGTACTTGAAGATTATTACATTCCATGGGCCTATAAATACCAAGATTTATTTACTGCGCCTGAAGGTGATGATCAACCAACAGCACGCGCAGTATCATTGATTACAGGAGAGCACATTGACATTCAAAGCGGACCAAACTGGGACGATGATTTGAGCGGAACTCCAGACTATGCGCGTAACGATGTAAACTTTAAAAATCTTACTGGAGCTGAACAAGAAAGTATGTTTCAGTTAGAACAAATGACTTTACATTATCTACCAAGAATTTGTAATCATTGTTTAAACCCTTCATGTGTTGCTTCTTGTCCATCTGGTGCATTGTACAAAAGAGGTGAAGATGGAATTGTTTTAATAAATCAAGACAAATGCCGCGCTTGGAGAATGTGTGTAACTGCTTGTCCTTACAAAAAAAGTTATTATAACTGGAACACTGGAAAATCTGAAAAATGTATTCTTTGTTATCCAAGACTAGAATCTGGCCAAGCTCCAGCGTGTATGCATTCATGTGTTGGTCGTATCCGTTACTTAGGTGTAATGTTGTACGATGCCGATATGATTCAAAGTGTAGCTTCAGTAAACGACGACCAATTAATTGATGCACATTTGAATATTTATTTAGATCCTAACGATCCTAAAGTAATAGAAGCAGCACGTGAAAATGGAGTGCATGATTCAACTATAACAGCAGCACAAAACTCACCAGTTTACAAGTTTGTAAAAGAATGGAAAATTGCTCTACCACTTCACCCTGAGTTTAGAACATTACCAAACTTGTTTTATGTTCCGCCAATGCTACCAGCAATGGCAAGTGTTGATAATGGCACTTACGAAACAAATACAGATCAAATGTTTGCAGGAATTGAAAAACAACGTTTACCAATGAAATATTTGGCTTCACTTTTTACAAATGGAGACACAATTAAAATGGGAACTGTTATGAAAAAATTATTAGCTGTAAAAATTCATAGAAGAGATGTTACTGTTGGTGATTATGATAAAATTGATGTGAAAAAAGCAATGGATGCTGTTGGTATGGATGCTGATACGGCAAATGCAATTTTCAGATTAACATCTTTAGCAACATTTGAAGAGCGATTTGTTATACCACCTGCACACAGAGAAGAATCAATAGAAATGTTAGAAGCAACTGCTGATGCAAAAGGTGAAATAGGTTTCGGATTTAAAACAAAACCTGAAAGAGGATTATAATGGAAAATAGAAATCACTATACAATTTTAGCGCAAGTTTTTAAGTATCCAACTACTGAAAACTATGTGGCAGATGTTAATGCAGCAAATAAAATGCTCAAAGATTTGTATCCTGAATTGGCCGGGGTTGTTGAACCCTTTGTTGATTTTGTGAATACAAATGATATGCATCGTATTGAAGAAGTTTACAATTTAACCTTTCACATTCAAGCCATTTGTTATTTGGATTTAGGCTATGTATTGTTTGGTGAAGATTATAAACGAGGCGAATTTCTTGTGAACATGAAAAAAGAACAAGAAAAAATTGGTCACGATTGTGGGTACGAATTGCCTGATAATTTGCCACTCGTACTCGAACTTTTTTCAATCACGAAAGACGTTGAATTTGTTCAAGAGTTAGCTGTAAGAATTTTAATTCCTGCGCTCGAAAAAATGGTGAAGGAATTTGACATGGCACGGATTGCACTACGTCAAAAAATTTATATGAAAAAAGAAAAAGTTATACTTGATAAAGATGAATCCATGAGCAATGTTTATGGAGCCGTTGTGCAAGTGTTGTATCAGATTTTACAAAAAGATTTTCAGGGTATAACTTTTAACAACGATGATTTTCAACCAGAATATGGGCGCAATTTTTTAATCAATTGCGGAACCTGCTCAACGCACGAACCACTAGTCGCAAAAAAATAGTCACTAATTAAAACTCAGTATCATGTTACATAAAAAGAAAAAAAACAAAAGATTTTCAAGCTTAATTTTTCTTGCATCAATCGTCGCTTTTTTGTGCATCAATGCATTTAGTGCCAATGCGCAAGGCGAAGAATTATTCAAGACAAATTGTTCAGCTTGTCATAAGTTGACTGAGGCAAAATTTGTTGGGCCAGGACTAAAGGATGTTACAAAGAAAAGAACAAAGGAATGGTTACTTTCTTGGACTAAGAACAGCCAAAGTTTAATTGCAACGGGTGATGCAGACGCGATTGCTATTTTTGAAGAGTACAGTAAATCAGTCATGACACCTTTTGAAGGAATACTTGACGACGCTGCAATTCTTTCCATTTTCGATTACATTGATGCAGCAAATAGTGGAGAAATTACCGCCGCACAACCAGAAACAACTGTTGTGGCTAATGCCCCAGCTCCGATAGTTGCAGAACCGTCTGACCCAGGTCAACCAATTGTGTCAATTTTCATGTTTATCTTTTTTGGTATCATCATGTATATCCTATTTGCAACCTACAGAAATGTACGTAAAGTAATGGATGAAAATGGATACTTAGGTTATAAAAATTATAACAAAAATTATCTTGTAACATTTTTATTAATACTTGCTAGCTCACTCATTGTAATCTTTTTTCTCAAGAAAGCATTTGAAAGTAATTTAGCCGGGTTTAATGGTATAATGTTTGGAGCATTGCCTTATGTGGCTTTTACTGTTTTGATTATTGGGTCTATTTTCAGATACAAAAATATTGGATTTAAAGTTTCGTCTTTGTCTAGTCAATTTTTAGAAGGGCGACAATTGTTTTTTGGCAGTCAGCCTTTTCACTGGGGATTATTAGTTATATTTTTTGGACATTTAATTGCCTTTTTAATTCCGAAAGCTGTTATACTTTGGAATGGGCATCCTGTTCGTTTATTAATTTTGGAAATTAGTTCGCTCGCATTTGCTATCTCAGCTTTGGTTGGATTAATATTATTGATTAAACGTCGCTTTAGCAATAAAAGAGTTATGGTGGTTACAAACAATATGGATACCCTCGTGTATGTTATTTTATTAATTCAAATTGTGTCCGGTATTTCTATTGCATTATTTGCGCGTTGGGGATCAACATGGTTTGCGTCTTCATTGACTCCGTATCTGCGCTCAATTTTTACATTTGATCCGCAAATCGGAGTAGCATCTGCAATGCCATGGTATGCGCAAATTCATATTGTTTCGGCTTTTTTAATAATCGGAATAATTCCGTTTACAAGATTCATGCACTTTTTGGTGGCACCAATAGATTATGCTTGGAGAAAGTATCAAATTGTTTACTGGAACTGGAATCGAAAATCAATAAGAAAATCTACAGCGCATACTTACGGTAAACCTACAAGAAATCACTAATTATTTTTTTGGACTCATGTTTCAATAGTCGTTTAGATGAAGAAAGAAGCAACTATTAAATTACGAATTTGGGTTGAACGGGGCGACCTTCCTTTTTTAGGTCCAGGTAGAGTTGAATTGCTTCAAAATATTAAGAAATTTGGTTCAATTTCTAAAGCCGCTGCCGAAGTTAAAATGTCTTATCGTAAAGCATGGCAACTCATCAAAGACATGAACAGCATAGCAAAATCAGAACTTGTTGTTAAACGCGTTGGTGGAACGGAAGGTGGTGGTGCAGAATTAACAAAAGAAGGACTTAAACTAGTTAAGTCCTATGAAAAAGTATCTGAAAATATTAATAATTTTGTTCTCAAAAACAATACATTATTCGATTTTTAAACTAAATTTTTTGGTGATGAGAAATTTAGTTTTTTTGAGCGTCATTATTCATTTTTGTTCATTTGGTTTTTGCCAAACTTCTAAAATTTCTAGTTCAAATCAATATTGGATTCAGTACTATAGTCAATTTAAATTATCAAACAAATGGCAGGTAGGGTTTGATGCCGGTTGCAGATGGAGAGATAACTTTTCACAACTTTCACAACTCATTGTTAGAGCTAATGCAACCTATCAAATCGGCACAAAATTGAAAATCGGTTTTGGATATGTACAAAGCGGGATATATAATAATTCAACTTTAGCAAGTTTGGAATATCGTCCTTTTGAAGAGCTTAGTTTTGACCATAAAAAAGAAAAATATGAACTAAGTAACAGGCTCCGATTCGAACAGCGCTTTCTAAGTTTGTTTCCAGATGAAAATAGTAAATCAAGTTGTTTTATTCAACGTGTAAGATTCAATTTTACGTTTGCTAAATTTTTGATTAATCCACTCAAACAAAATAATAATTTTCAGATTTGGTGGCTGATTGGGGATGAACTTTTTATAAATATTATGGAAAGTACAAGTTTTAATTGGTTTGATCAAAATAGATTATTCTCTGGCCCGTTGTTAAAATTAAATTCTAATTTATCGGTTCAACTTTTATACAGCGCACAAATTTCTCGTGTTACAAATTCACCCAGTTATCGATTAACAAATGTCGTTTGGATGAGTCTAAAACATAAAATTAATTGTGTAAAAGAAAAGTAATTAAGGTTCAATTGTTCCAATTTGGAAAACGTCCAACCCATTATTTTTCATCATAACTTGAGCACTGTAATTACTCATTAAACCGTTATTCAGTGTGTTTAAATCCCATGTGATTGGATTTTTAAACCATTCTGCAATGTTCATTTTTAATTCAATATTAACGGCATCATCAAATTGTATTTCTGTAAAGGCAAGTTTAACACGAAAATAATTTGGATGATAGGTTGTATCTATTCCGCTAATCTCGCGTGTTTCGCTGCCACAGTGAAATGCATATCCTAATGTATCAGTTGTTGTTTTAATAAAATTTCCTTCAATTTGTAAACTATGGTAGCCGCCACCAAGCATCTCTGGCCAGCCCCAATTAGCTGCATTTAAATCAGCATACTTACCAGAAATATTTTTGCTGGGTTCAAAACCAAAGACAAAACTTAATGCATTGTATTTTTTTTGTAAAATCTTAGTCGGCACTTTAAAATTTAGAGAGGAAGAATTACTCACATCAACTAAGTGATAGTCGTTCAGATTAACACTGTCGGTTGCGCTTGTATAAAAATAGAAATCAGAAATCTGATAACGCAATTTTGATAAACTCATTACGGTACCAAATTCATTTGTATAATTAAGTTGATTGAATTGAGTTGAAGTTAACGTAGTTTCGTTAAACGTATTTGTAAACTCAAAAGTGATTTCTGATGAAGGTGGATACTCGCAGGATCCATCGTCTTTTTTTGCGCTTTCGTTGTAATTGTATGCATCAGGATCCATGCAGCCTTTCTTTTTGCAAGCCGATAAACTGAACACCAACAGAATTAAAAAAGTGAAGAAAAAAAATTGAAGTATATTTTGCCGCATAATGAAATGAATAAGTTTAAAAAACAAATGAAGTTTTAGCTCTATTTCAATCACCCAAAACATAGCCTTGCTAAATTGAACTGAAACAAACCAAAACTTCATTTATATTCAAATTGTAACGTTACATCAATAGCTAATCCAAGATAATGCCGTTACAAAAAAACCTGGTATTCGTATAAACCCAAATAAATACAAACCCAACTTTATTTTTTATTTGTCTGTTTCAAAGATAAAGTAGCTTGTGTTTTTAAACTATGATTTGAAACATACTAATGCACTTATTTATTATTTATCATGAATTAGTTCTTCATTTTTAGCGTGTAAAAGTTCTTCGCGAAGTGCGTTTAATTTTTTCAAATTTTTCTGTTCTTCAAGATGATAAAAGCGCAAGTCATGTTCTGTTTGTCTTCCAGAGCTAAAGTGTTTCACACGTTTTAAGTAACCAATTACACGAGTTGCATAATCAACATTTTTTGAATTGCATTTTTGGCAATGAGGCTTTGTTTCTTTGTTAATGTCATTACAGTCGTTGCAGATTGTAATTTTAATATTAAAACAAAAATAATTACAGCCCGTTTTTGCAGCGAGAGTAAGTAGTTTTTTAAAACTCTCTGGCGTTGCATAACTTTCAAGATTAGCGTGTAATGCCGACCCACCATCAAGATATTGAATTATTTCTTTACCATGCAAAACAAATTTGTCTACCAAATTGCATGATTCATCTTCTACAACATAGAAATACGAATTGTAACAATCTCTTGGAACAAAGTATCCATCTTTTTTATCCCACGCTGCATTTTTGATTCCTAAATTTTCAGCAGGGACAAATTCTGTATTAAACATGTAACCGTATTTTTCTTTTGCTTTCCGATTGCTGTCATAAATTATTTTTAGATAACCGGTTACAAAATTTTTGTATTCGTCGTTATTGCCAACCACAATACCCTTGCTCTCTGCAGCCTCTGCCATTCCATTAATTCCAATTGTTAGAAATTGTTTTTTAAGTGAAATGAATCCAGCTGAATAAGCCGGTAACATATTTGCTCGTTCGTATTCACCAACCAATTCTCGAAATGCAACTTGGTATTTTTGAATTTTTTCAATTTCAGAATTTAAATCTCGATTGTCTTGAACAAGTCTGTTCATATTAATTGTGATGACATTAATTGAGCCCGTTGCAACTCCACCAGCCCCTAAACTATAACTAAACGTATTGTCCGAAATTTCGTTGCGCAATCTACAGCAGGATGCCAAACTATCGGCACTTTCAGATTGATATATGAAAAATGAATTTCCTTCACTTAATTCTTTTGCACACACATCCGCAAATAATTCGTCTTTTGGTTTACCTTCTGCAACAAGCATCGCTGCTGTAACAACTGGAAAAGTAAGAATTGCTTTTTGGCGTTCTTGATTAAACCAAGACATAAAAAATTCTTGCAATGTTTTTAGATTTTCCCATTCTGGTTTGGTCATATTTGGAAATACAAATTCACCAAACATACTTTCAAAATAATATTTATCGTACAAAGAAATATTCCAAAATACAGATTGATACCCACGTGCTGCAGCTGGTTGATTAATCGCATACACTACATGCTGCAAGTGGTTTTCTATTTGCGAGGTATTTGTTTTTAAATAGTTTTGACCATAATCTTTCCGAGCAAAATGATCAAAGTACATTAGGAACTCAACCGTTGCCAAAGCACCAGCAAATTGCGAGCTAATGGCAAAAACAAGATTGACAAAAGAACCGCAAAAACTTTCTAAATGTTCGGGTGCTTTGCTCTCGCCTCCTAGTTTAGTTAATCCATCTAATAAAAATGGATACATGCTAATTGAAGCACAATAAGGTTTTAAAGAGGTTTCATCATGTACATAAATTTCATGTTGTTCTATTTGACGCAAATATTCTTTGCCTAATTCTTCGCCATATAATTTGCAAATTTTATTGTACACCAGCGTTCGATTAACCTGTACATTAATATCCTTGTTTAGTTCCGCTTCCATCGTTGCAATGTTTTTTGAAGAAACATTTGCATTCGCATCCATCACCGATCCGGTTGCTGCATTTTCTGCAGAAATGTAATTCGTAATAAATGCAATTTTATCGTCAATTTGCTGTGCAGTTAATCTTATCATAGTTCTTCGTGTTAAATAAATGATTTAAATTTTTATTAGTTTCAACTTCAATAAAAAGTTGATTTGTTGTTTTGCTGGTAAGGCCACCTCGTTCTTGAATCCAGGGCCCTGTTTTTAAATAAGTGAGTTCTTTTTTTAGTTCATCACTAATTGCATTACTTCCAGTATAGAGGCATGTTTTTAAGCCGAATTTTTTAGCCGTTTTAAAGTGTCCAGTTAATTCGTCTTCGTGCCATTCTCCACCCATAAATAAAACACAACTAATCAAACCGTCATATTTTTGTAAATAGTATTTAAAAATAATTTCGTCTAAAATTGCACCGTTTGATTCTTTCCATAAAAAAGGAGAATGACAGCCTTTGCACTTTAGTACACATCCACAGATTGAAAAGCACAAGCTGATTTCATTGGGCACTTCCTGCAATACAATTTGTACAGATGAATAATTCATTTTTCAATTTTGTTCTTGCTCAAAAATAGTTTCAACTACCTGAATAAAAACGTTGAAAATTTTTCGTTTCAACAATTCTCGTGTTTAAAACAAAATAAATTTGCAGATCTTTTCAATGCGTTATTTGGTTTGTTGGATTGAAATAATTGAAAGACAATTATTAATATGATTCCAATCATTGTTTTAGGAAATAACCGGTGTTTATTGAACTACAGGATTACTTTTAGAAGGATTGTGTTTTAAAATATCTTATTAACAAGTAATGAAGAGTCGTGAGCTTTTAAAATTAATGCAGGTGCGGAATAAAATTAGAATGCTTGAAATCAAAAAAAATCATTCTGATTCTGCAACAAATGCTTCTAATTTTTTTGGATTATTAATACGAATGGATTTATTGTTGGTATCAATCAAATTAAGTTTTTTCAATTCACCAATTGCCCTAATTGTGCTTTCGTAAGTTGTAATAGCAGCATTCGCGAGGTCTTGACGCGATAGGGTATAATTTAACTCGTTTGTTTTTGGGTTGATGCCAAATGCACGATAATTCATAAGTATTGCACTGGCAATGCGATTCAATACAGATAGATGTAAAAATTTTTCTTCCGTGGTTTTCAAATCGGCGGCAAACAAGCTCATCAGTTTATAGCTAAAAAGCGGGTTTGTTTTGGCTAATATTTCGAATGTATTTCGTGGAATAAACAGTAAAGTTGTATCCTCTAAAGCTGTTGCAGTTACGCTGTATTTCCAATTACCACCAATCCCCCTATGGCCAAGAATTGCCAAGTTTCCAGCTAAGCGCAATAAATACTCATTGCCAATTTTATCTTTTGAAGAAACTTTAACTTTTCCTTTAATGACTTCATATAGGCCCAAGGCCTTTTCTCCAGCAGAAAATATATTTGTGTTTTTTTCAACTGAAATTTTTTTAACGGTTGCATTAACCAAATCAAGCCATGCATCTGTACAACATTCTTTTATTAAACTTTTCATTTTAATTGATGATTTATCTTAATTCTCAAATCAACCGCCAAAATAGTTGTGCCCGACGCAATCAAAGGATTTAAATCAAGTTCACTAATTTCTGGTGCAAATTTAAGTAAAGTAGACAGGTTAAGTAGTGTTTTAACAAATTCATTTTCATCAACACCCGCATTACCTCTAATACCTTTAAATAAAGGATATCCTTTTAGTTTTTGAATAAGATGAAATACTTCTTCTTTAGAAAAGGGCACCAAACAAAATTGCAAATCTTTAAGTACTTCAACAAAAACTCCACCTAAACCAAACATTACTAAATGCCCAAAAAGTGGTTCGTTTATCGACCCGATAAAGAGTTCTACTCCTTTAACCATTTCTTGAATCATGACTGATTCGGCATCTTTTATTTTCATCAATTCAGTAAAACCATTTTTTATTTGTTCATCGGTTTGAATATTTAAGCGTACACCATTAACATCTGTTTTGTGAATTGGACCAATTATTTTCATCGCAAATGGTGCATTCATTTTTTTAGCAATTTTTAAAGCTTCATCTGCCGAATAAGCAATTTCTGCTTTTGGATATTTTATACCAGCTGCATCCATCAGAGCTTTTGAGTCGGATTGATTTAAAAATCCTGATTGCGCATTGTCAATTATAGTTCTAATTTGTTTTGCATCAACACAAGTATCTTGTGTATTATTTTGATTCGGTTTTTTTATATGATAAATAGCCGACAAAGCATCACCTAAAACAACTTCATCTGAAAAATTCACATGCCCTTTTGATCTGAAATATTCAATTTCTTTTTGCGCATTCATCAATGATGGAAGTACCGGATAAATTGGCTTTTTGCAAACATCAAGTTTTACATTTAGCACACGATAAACATTTTCCACATCAAATAAACCAGGACTGCCAAACACAACAACCATGGCATCAATTTCAGTAAATTTATGTTCACAAAAATCTATAATAATTCCAAGTTGTTCTGCAGTTCCAGTTGCTAAAAAGTCGATTGGATTTTTGACCGATGAACCAGGATTTAAATAAGAATATAATTCGTCACATTCTTTGCCAGTTAGTTCTGGCACATTCAATCCCCCACGAGATAAAGCGTCTGTTAACATTACCGCAGAACCACCTGCATGCGTTATTATAGCAATATTTTGTCCTTTCAACTCTTTGTAATTAAATACCGAAGCTGTTGCAATAAGTTCGTTTCTACTTTGACAAAGTACCACACCAGCTTTTCTAAAAAGCGCTTCAACTGCAATTTCAGAACTAGCCATTGCGCCCGTATGAGATGCGGCCGCTCTTATACCACTGACAGTTGTTCCGGCTTTAATTGCGGCTAGTTTGCATCCTTTTTGTATTAGCGAACTACAATGCTTGAGTAGTTTTTGCGGCTTGGCAATATTTTCAATGTAGATTAATTTAATTTCTGAACTATGTTTCGGGTCGTACGTTAAATCTAAATATTCAAGAACATCCTCCACGCTGGTTTGCGCCGCGTTGCCAACAGAAAAAACAGAAGAAAATTTTAGTCCGTGCGGAATCGAAGCCTCCATTAAAAAAACTGCAGTTGCACCCGAACTTGAAATTAAATCACATCCCTTATCTGTTAATTCTGGGATAGGAGTTGTAAAAACTCCATGATAAAATTGATTGAGTACCCCAATACAATTAGGGCCTATTAAGCAAGCACCGAATTCGTTTGTGATTTTTACAATATCCGCTTCAATTTTTTTTCCAACTTCATTCAACTCCGAAAAGCCTGCAGAAATAATAATTAAACCTTTTGTACTTTTAGATTTTAACAAGGTTGTAATCAATTCCAAACATGCTTGTGGAGATACAAGAAGTATAGCTAAGTCCACTGATTCAATTTGATCAATGTTGTTAAAAGTAATAACACCTTGTACCGATTTTTCGTGCGGATTTATGGCATAAAGCGGTTTGGAATAGCCACCATCAAGAATATTTTTTAAAATTTTTCCGCCTGGTTTTATTAAACTATTGGATGCACCAATTACAACAATGCTTGCCGGATTGATGACTGAACTATTTATCATGCTCCCTAATATTTGTATAAAAATACGGCATGAAATAAATTTAAAAAATGATTCGAATCACACTATTGTTCGCGATGAATAATAATTATCCCCCAATGGTAGTCATACTGCGATTTGAAGAAAATAATTTTAAATTTTTTGGATCCTCGAAAGAGTCAATACCACCGCGTGATTTCTTTTTATTGTGAATACTTTGAAGAATCAGCGCGTCAAGTTTATCACCATTTCTATAGGCACTTAACAAATCTGTTTCATTGTTTGAAAAAAGACAATTCTTTATCTTCCCGTCTGCGGTGAGTCTAATTCTATTGCACGTATCACAAAATGGATTGGTAACGCTACTAATTATTCCAAATGAGCCATTGTAATTTTTTATTCTAAAATTTTTAGTGGTGTCGTTTGGTCCTGATTTAAGTGTATTGATGTTGTCGTCGCCAAATTCAGCGGTCACTTTAGTTAGTATTTCTTTCATTGAAACTTTTTTGTTCCAATCCCATTTATTACCATCAAAGGGCATAAATTCGATAAACCTAACTTGAACGTTTAAGTCTTTTGTCCATTTTACAAAATCAACAATTTCATGGTCGTTTACGCCACGCATTACAACAACATTAATTTTGGTTTTAAAATTATTTTTTACCAAAAGATGAATGTTGTCCATTATTTTGTTGAAATAATTTCGACGACTTATTTGATTAAAATTTTCTTCGCTCAATGAATCTAAACTTACATTTATTGAACTCAAATTGGCAGATTTAAAATCATCAATAAACCGATCAACCAAAATACCATTTGTGGTTAACGCTAATGATACCGGTAGTTTCGATAGATCTTGTAAAAGCTGCGAAAAATTTTTCTTTATCAAAGGTTCTCCACCGGTAAGTCTAATTTTTTTAACACCTAGTTTAACAAAAGTTTTAGCAATTGCAAGTGTTTCTTCACTTGACATAAACTCAGATTTTTCTCTAAGTGCAATACCTTCTGCGGGCATACAATAAAAACACCTTAGGTTGCAACGTTCGGTTAAAGAAATTCGCAAATAGTCGTGAATCCTTCCAAACTTGTCAACGATTATGTTTTTAGGTTTATGCATGACCAATTTTAGTATTAATACTATCTAATTCTTCTTTCGTTAAAAGTTTTTGCGATAACGGAAAAATTGTATTGTCTTCTCTAAATACATGAAGACGTAGTAACTCAACCAATTCTTTTGCATTGTGGTAGGCAATATCAAGCACTAAATAGCGTGAATGTCCGTCGCGCAGACGTGCTGCCAATCCTAAAAAATTAAAAACTAAAGAGCCGAGTTGTATAAATTTTACGTGATCGTCTTCCATTAAATCCACAGCCGTAATATTATCCAAACCATGCTCACCCGATTCGAGCATGCGTTCATTTAATATTGGAAATAAATACCTTTCTTCTTTTCTGTTATGCGGTAAAATTTCGGCGTCAAAATAATTAAAGAACTTATTAAAAACTGCATTTGTTTCTTCACTTAAAATATATTTTGCCTCCCTAAAATTGTTCAAGGCGATATCAAGTTCTTCAACTACTTTAACAAGATTTTTATGTTCATCAATAAATAAAGTTAAACAAGGATTCAGATTGTCCATGTCAACACCCTTTATTTGAGAGCGCTCTTTGCTATAAGCTTCGGGCGGATCCATTGGAGATAATTCCTCCATGTTTTCGTCTTTCACAGCGTTTCTAAGAATAGGATCTTCTTCTTTTAATTTTTTATTTATCTCTTTTGTTGAGGCTTTGCCATCTATGCGCTTGCCTTTGTCGTCAATTATTTTCATAGCCTAAATTGATATCGTTATGTTTTGGTGTAAATATCGGTGGGACTTAAAAAACAAATTATGATTTATATCAGACAATTGGAAGACATTTAACCAGAAGAGATGAATACAAGAATTTGGCGCTTTAATAAATGCCAAAAGAACTATGGTTTTTGCTCAAACAAAACGGGTTTAAAAACAATCATTACATATCCCCAATTTGAAACCGCATTTTTATTACCACCCTTTAGTGCTTCCATTGTTGATGTTGCTAACAAATGACTGTATCCTAATTTGCAGGTAACACTAGGAACGATTAAAAACGAACCGCTTAAATCAAACTCTGTTCCTAAATAAGGATTCATTGCTTTTATGGTACCTGTGGTTACATACTCGTCCATATCGCGCACATCCGCTTGCGCCATAAATACATGCGCCATCAATTCAACGGAATATTTTTCTTTTTTATAATCAATTCCTAAGTATGCATCATTTAGACCAACACTTCCAATATGATTGCTCACATAGAAATAATCCATGTACCCATTAAATTTATGGTTTGTACCAAAATAAGGATTGAAACCATGTTGTGTTTTTAAATAATTGGCAGATGTATCTGTTTGACTATTTCCTGATGTCATTTCAAAACCAAGCGTTAAAAGAATAGGATCTGTAATGGCATACGTAAAATCTAAATTAATCAAATAGCCACTAACAGATTTTGCAGGCCAACTATTAGTACTTCCCATTTGATAGTAAAGATTTGAACTCACACCAATTTTTTTCTTTTTATAAACTAATCTTGTTCCTGCGGTTAAAGTGTAGTTGTCTTGATAAGCTTGCAAACCCAGTGTGTTAGTGAAATTGGCTTGCTGACCAACACAGAGTGCTAAAAAACTGGCATTAAACGCATCACTAAATTTGTAGTTAGCCCAAATATATTGCATGGTTTTATAACTTTTTGAAACCGTATAATTGGTTGTGTTATTTTGCGCCTTGTCTTGGTTATATGCGCCTCCAACATCTAACTTAAGTTTTTCTTTTTTGTATTGAAAAACAATTCCATCATGACTTCTGGCTTGTTGTGCCCAATCAACATTTCCAAAAATTCGGTGATCATCATAAACCAATTCTTGACGTCCAAATTTAAAGGCCCATGATTCAGTAAAATGAGCAATACCATAAGCCTCATGAATTGAAATTCCAAAATCCTCGTTATTTACAAGCTGACTTTGATTTCCCCAAACGCGAACATCTTGTATGGCTACTTTGAATTCTAATTTATCTTTTGTGTACTCAAAGTTAAGTCGAGTT
>Ga0105048_10001108_pt1 | contig 43463 bp, 40 predicted proteins | sample MAT05_FD_78382 | JGI IMG/M metagenome (GOLD analysis project Ga0105048, IMG submission 78382) | Freshwater microbial communities from Lake Fryxell liftoff mats and glacier meltwater in Antarctica - MAT-05 | ecosystem: Environmental > Aquatic > Freshwater > Ice > Liftoff microbial mat | place... | reverse complement strand
TTAAATTTCGGTCAGCGGCAGCTTTTTTAAGCTGCTTTTTTGATGTTTTGGAAGGCTTTTCCGAACATTGTGCGCCAGTTCCAATAATCCAGTTTCAATGGTTACTTTTTGTTTGCTCCGGAGCATAAAGCGTTTGAACCCGTGGTTATTTTTTATGCTTGCGAAGAACGGTTCTACATCATGGCAACGCTGTTTTCGCTTTTTGATACCTTCCTCACTTACTAATCTATCACTGGCCTGTTGTTTCAGTTCGTTCTACCCGTGATTGATTTCTATTGTCCTATGGTGATCCCTTTTTCTCCATGTGCTGTCCCATCGGGCATATATAATAATCCTGCTCTTTATTGTAATGCAGTTTGTCAGCAGTAAATTATACAACCTGTGGATTAATCAAAAAACAGAGGCTGACCCGTTAGAGACAGCCTCTTTATTGGTATATTTTATTGTGAGGGTATTAATTTAAAACCATATCATAGACCTGCCCGATTTAGTAGTTCCATAACCTGGTAATATTAAATCCAATTAAAAACTGCCCTTCTGTATAATCATTTTGATTGTACATATTATTGCGCTGTTGGGTTATACCATAATAATTACCGGCAAATACCTGGAAGGCATGTGAACTGGTGTTGGTTTCAAGGCCAAAGGCAATATTGGGATGTGGATTGTTGGTAAGATGCTGTGTAAGCGGTTGATCGTAATTTACAATTATTGAAGAATTATCAGAAATTTTATACCTGCCTAAAATTGAAATGGCAAAATGGCCATTGTTCATCTTTTTCTGTATATCTCCATTCTTATCTACATACGCTTCTACATTATTGAACCAGGTAAAACTGGGTGCCACTTGTGCGGAAAAATTCTCTGTTATTTTTCTGGCAATCAACAACTGATTAAAGAACGACATTCTGTGTTCAAAATACCGGTAGTTGGCTTTATCGCCAGCTTCTATCACCATGTTGGTATAGTAGCTTATGCTTAGGGGTATTTTGCCTGGAGTTTGTTGTAGCAATGCATATTTAGCATTCATATCTACCTGGTACCTTTCTTTGGTAACACCTATGCCTACAAACAATTTTGATACAGGTGCATAGTTTATTCCCAGCCTGATATTAGAGGGAGCAAAAAATCCAAAAAAATCTTTAGCGCCGTTTTCTAATGTTCCAAAGCGGTGGATAATATCAAATTCCAATGTTCCTTTTACAGGCACCATTACTGTTTGATTATCGATTATCCATGCACTGGCAAATGTATTTTTTACAGGCTTCACTTTTTTTACAACAGGAGCTACCGTTGAGTCCTGTGCTAATAAATTGCCCATGCCAATGCCGAGCAGTAGCACAAGTACAAAGAAACAGTGCTGTAAAAATGAAAATTGAAAATTTGAATATTTTTTCATAACGTTTATTTTAATTGTTTTGAGCGCCTTGTTTTATCCATGCAAGTACCAAACTATTGTAATCCTTATTGCTGCCATCTGTAGGCATTGGAGTTCCTTTATTTCCGATCATCCATTGATACAATTCACTATTTTCCGGAGCCTGGGTATTTATATAGTTTCCGTTTTGCATAGAAGTATATGCATTGGAAACAGTTAAGTCGGGTGCTATTCCCCCACTGCTATGGCATCCACTGCCATTACAGCTTTTATTGAAAATGGGTATGATATCTCCCGAAAAACTGACTGGCCGGGTAATTTCAGCCCCGGTATCAAAAACAAGTGTTTTGTCTTTGTAACAACCCGCCAGCATTAGTACTGCAGTACTTATGAAAATAGCCCCCATTATTGTTTTATTGCGTAACATAATTTTATGTTTATAATTTTAGCAATTATGGATTTCTATTTTTTAAATTTCAATACCAGGTTAGCTTTAATAGAGTGTGCAATCTGAGCATTTTCAAAAATGGCTAATCCAAAATACTGATCAGCTAATGATGCGAAATCCACATCATAAACATTATCAGCAGTAGTTAAGGCTCTTTTGAATTCTAAAATCCAGCCTGTTCCGCTATGAACAGCTTTACAGGTTATATCACCGGCACTGCCAGTATAGCCTGCATCATTAAGTGTAACACCGGCAATAGCTTTGGGGCCAACCCCCGCACCTGCTCTTTGATAATCGGTTCCAACATTTGGATCTAATGTAGAAGCATCACTTAAAGTAAGTACACCATTTACAGCAACCGCAGTTACCAGTTTTGCAATACCCCCTGCAACTTCTGAATTCATTATCCAGTTATTATCAGTTCTTGCAGGGATAACATATTTAGGTACAGATACATTAACAGCAGGTGAAGATCCTGTGATAGTAAGCGTTTGTGAATTGTTTTGATAAACATCAATTCCAGGATCACTTCTTCTACCATTAGGATAGGTATTATCCTGGTATTGGTCGTGAATTTGGTTTGCTGCGTTTACGCCACCTCTTACAGATTTCCAATGCCACATGTCAATTTTTTCAGTCGGAAAATTTGTTGAGTGACGGCTTGCACCATCCTGAGCCGGTAAACCGGTATGACAGGATTTGTAACACGTAGCACTACTCCATCCGGTAACAGAATTATTAATGTTCCAAAGAAATGCGGCTTTATCCTCATAAAAAGGTTTTCTTAGCACCGCACCGGTAGCAGGATCAAAATCGAAGGTGCCTTTTTCCTGGGCCCATTTTTGAGCAGTTGGGTTAAAATACCAAAGGCCACGTTGATATGACTTTGTTGGATCAACCCATTCCAACAAAAAATAAATATCGGTTGCATCATACGCAGAACGCAATGTAACAGCAGGAATAATGTTCCCTGTATATCCCCTGAATACATCACCGGTTACTTCCGGCACTGCTGTACTAAACTGGAGTTTAGGGCTGTTGTCCCACATTGCATCAATTGTGCCATCAATTGAAGGAGCAGTTGTAATAAACATTGAAACAAGATCTGTAGAAGTATTTACAGACGTTTGGGTGGTTAGTAACTGGTCATCTTTTGTACAACTAACAAAATAACCAATCGCCAATACAATGGTAGTAATCACCCAAAAGTATTTTGTTTTGAAAAGTTTCATAAAACTAAATTTTTAGATTGAGAAATTGTATGAAAAATCTGAATATCAGCATGTAAGGTATTTCTGTAAATATGACAAACACATGACATTCATCAATTTAATTAATGAGGTTTGTCATTTAATTAAATTAAGCTAAGAAGTACACTTTTAGCAAGGTTTTAAATGCAGAAATTATTATCCATTCTTGTGCTTTATTACTTTGTATTAGCAGTTTACAATCACAAAATAGTATTGGCAGCGTGTAAGGAGACGAAATCAAAATTGAAAAATTAACAAGCGAAAAAAATCCAACTTTTAGGAATTAGGCAAATAAAAAAGAAACCTGGAAAAACAAAAAAATAGAATTTGAATATTGGGCTACAAGTGGATTTAAAACTGACGCTTTAACTATATTGAGCAAATTATCAAATACAGCAACCATTATTAAAGTGTCATATTATTCGGGACAGGACATAAACATCAAAGCCGTAGAAATGAAAAATAAAAAACTTACAGAAGCACTTAACAACTATTTTAAAACCAATGTGTAATAGTACTTCCGCCAACAGGGGGATTAATCAAAAAAAGAGGCTGCCCTTTTTGAAACAGACTCTTTTTATTTACTGTACATTTTAGAGAACTGATTTCCCCGGTAAAGGAGAAGACAAATCTTTTTTAACGGTTATGAAGGCATACAAAATTCAGATATATTTGTAAGTTCTAACATCAAACCCGGCTTTAATGAAAAATAAAATACAGGTTATTTTTTTATGCTGGCTTTTATTGATTTCATTAACCGGAGCAGCCCAAATTTGCGGTGGTACAATTAACACGGTATGGCAAGATGATTTTGGCCACGGTAATCCTCAATTATCCACACAACCAAGTCCTAATATAACGAGTGGCTACACTTATGAAAATTTTGGTGTTAACCCGGGGCATTATAGTTTAGTAAATAAGTTTGATTATTTCCCTTCCTGGCACCTTGTGCCACAAGATCGTACTCCACTCGACAGTGGTGGCTATTTTTTGGTAATTGATGGTAACAGTTCAGCGCCCATTTTTTACGAAACAATCGTAAGGGATATCTGCCCTTTCAGGCAATATTCATTTTCCACCTACGCCATGAATATTGATTTGCCCGCTTTCCCTTCCAATCAAACTTTTACGTTTATTATTTCTGATACCCTTGGCAACCAATTGGCTACCTGGGATTCGCCTCCCATCTCAACCTCAGATACTCCAGTATGGGTACAAATGGGTTTCAGTTTTACTTCATCGAATAATACTGCTTTGAAATTACAGGCAAGATTTAATCAAACAGGTTTTGATGATTTTGCGTTTGATGATTTTCAATTTAGTGTTTGTGGGCCTACGCTTGCCATTACAACACCTGTGGCCAGCAATACATGTGCAGACAGTATCCCGTTATTCTCCCTATTAGGAAGTGGCTATGCCAACCCGGTATATCAATGGAAAAAGAAAAATACATTGGGGTTATTTGAAATAATTCCCGGTGCCACGAGTGCCAATTATGTTGATATGTTGCCGGCTGATTCAAATACTTATTCCGTTACGGTGGGAGATGGCTCATTTAACTGCCCTATTATCGAAACAAAACAAATAAATGTAAAAGCTAAAAAGCGAACAACTATTTCCAATACTATTTGCCGTGGTGCAAGTTTTGAGGGCTACAGTGCACCCGGAACGTATGTTGATACTTTTGCAACGGCTGGCGGTTGCGATAGTATCAGAACGCTGGTTCTTACAGTAAATAACTGTCCCACTGCTTTGAGCTGCAATAACTGGTTGCGTATTCCGCAATTTGGCAGTACTGATTATTTTTCAATTGGCGACCTGGATGTACCGGGTAATAAAATAACGGTAGAAGCATCTTTTTATCTGGATGTTACATTGCCTTTTATCTATCCGCTGATTTCTTTTTACCTGGTGTCTAAACTGAGTAGCTTAACTGATTGTAATTATGCACTGCAGCCCAACCGGTTTTTACTAAGCACCACAGTTGGTGCTTATCAATTTACTTCCTGCGATTATCAGCTAAAGAAGATAAACCATGTAGCTATGGTATATGACGGCAGTACGGTAAAATTTTATCGGAATGGCTACCTTTTAAATAGCCAGCCGGCTTCAGGTAATGTAGTTACCAATGACTTGGTAGCAGAAATTGGCAAATATGGCTTTGGCTCGTTAGCCTTATCAATGGATCCCTATATTAATGAAGTGAGAATATGGAATATTGCAAGGACTGAGAGTGAAATCCAAACTTTTATGAATGCTTCTTTGCCCAATCCCACTACCCAACCTGGGCTGGTTGCTTATTATACATTTGATAATTTGAATAATAAGCAAGGCAATGCTGTATGGAATGGAACATTAAATGGAATAGCCTCCATAAATAACACAGTACCTGACTGCACATTTACAGCAGACTTCTGTAATACAATTACCCAGCAGCAATCCTGCAATGGTTCTCTCGGTGCGGCTGTTGTTAATATTGATTTTGGAAGCGGCCCTACCAACCCTGGCCCACAACTTTCCGTTGCAGTACCTGGTGCATCTACCAATTATAATTTTGCTTCTTATGCAACAGGCAATCCCCCTTCAGCAGCCATTGACGGGGATTATGCATTGGTAAATGCCGTACCGGTAAACGGGGCATGGCATACCGGCGCAAAGGATCATACGGGTAACGCAAACGGTTACATGGCATTTTTTAATTCTGCTCCCACACCGGGAGAATTCTACCGGCAAACAGTTACGAATCTTTGCCCCGGTACGACTTATGAATTTGCTGCCTGGGTTGTCAATGTTATCAATGCATCCGTTTTGCCAGGTGCCATTTTGCCTAACATTACTTTTAATATCCTTGATCCCACTACCCAGGCAGTGATGGCAACTTATAATACCGGCGATATCCCTCATTTTAATACGATGACCTGGAACCAATACAGCTTTTTATTCCTCCTTCCTGCAGGAAATAATTCAGTAACATTGGTCTTGGCTAATAATAATATTGGAGGTAATGCACAGCCCGGTAATGACCTTGCCATAGATGATATTACTTTCAGGCCCTGCGGCCCTTTGACCAATGCGTCTTTCTCAAATTCAACACAGGTTGATTCAACAGGTATCACCGGGTGTAGTTCGGTAAATTTATTTGGCCTTATCTCCGGCAGTTTCAATTCGCCGTCTTATCAATGGCAATTGAGTAATGATGGCGGTGCTATCTACACAGATATAGCAGGAGCCAATACGCTAAACCCGGTTATAAACAACCTTGCAAATGGACAGTACATCATTCGCCTGCTCTCTGCCGAAGCAGGAAATATCAGCAGTTCCAATTGCAGGTTTATCTCCAACACCATCAAACTATCAGTAACCGGTTGTAATACATCAACAGCTATCAGTAACATTATTAATGATTACGCAGCAGTGACCGCTTTTAATTCCTGTACCAATAAATTATTGGTAGATGATGCCTCACGCTACAATATTGGAGATACCGTATTGCTGATCCAGATGAAAGGCGCAGCTATTGATTCTTCCAACACCACCTCTTTCGGTACTATCACCAGTTATAACAATGCCGGTAATTATGAATTTAACTATATAAAAAGCAAGACAGGCAATGAGCTTGAATTGACAAATTTACTGTTGTACGATTATGATATTGCTTTCGGAAAAGTTCAATTGATCAGGGTTCCTTATTTTCAAACGGCTCTTATAACGGATACGCTTACCTGCCTTCCCTGGGATGGCAGTAAAGGAGGAGTAGTGGTATTGAACAGTGCAACAGCTATCACATTAAATGCTCCGATAGATGCCAGTAGTAAAGGTTTCAGGAGTGGTCAGGTGGGCAGTGGCTATACCTGCAGCAGCAATTCATGGGCAGGGAGTGCCGGTACAGGTGGTAACAAAGGGGAAGGTATTACCGAATACATTCCGGGGCAGGAGGCGGGTGGTAGTAAACTGGCAAATGGCGGCGGGGGGGCATTTTCAGCCAATACAGGTGCCGGCGGTGGGGCCAATTATGGCAATGGAGGAATTGGGGGGGAACAATTCAATACCTGCAGTGACCGCAAACAAAGCTTTGGAGGGGATCCATTAGACTATGGTACAAAAACCAGGATTTTTATGGGCGGCGGCGGCGGCGGCGGGCAACAAGATAACGGGCAACCGGTAGCACCCGGTGGCGCAGGTGGCGGCATCATCATTTTAAAAGCAGCTTCCTTAACCAGCAATAATCAAACAATAACTGCCAATGGAGAAAACATTACCACTTTAGTCAGAGATGAAGGCGGCGCAGGAGGCGGTGCAGGAGGAACTGTATTATTGTATGTAAATAATTTTTCCGGAAACCTGTCGATAGAAAACAGAGGCGGTGATGGGAGTTCCAATTTTAATCAGATATATCCTGCAGGTTGTCACGGCCCGGGAGGTGGCGGTGGCGGTGGATTTGTTGGATTCAGCACTGCATTCATTCCATCCGGTATCAGTAGCAACAGCAATGGCGGACAACCAGGTATAATATTAAATCCGGCTAGTGTTTGTTTTAACAGCACCCATGGTGCAGGAGCAGGAAACGAGGGAGGTATGGGATTCAATTTCAGCTTTCCCGCAAGTACCATTGTCTTCAAAAAAAATATTGATTCGGTAAAAATAAACTACCGCATTACCGGATGTAAAAGTTTTGACTTTAACGCCATTTCATTTGTAAACTCCAGCCCTATCCGGGCATGGGAATGGAACTTTGGAGATGGGGTTGCATCCACGCTTGAAGATGTTTCACACTGGTATGATAGGGCTGGCTCTTACTATGTAACACTGATAGTAACGGATGAGAATGGTTGCCAGGACAGCGCTGCAGTCAGCATCCGCGCAAATGGAATTAACTTTGATTTAACTTTTGAACAGGATGTTTGTAACCCACGCTCCGTAAGGTTTACAGCAATTGGCGATACCACTGCTGACATTTTCTGGTCGCTGGGTGATGGTACCATTATTAATAACATCCGAAACCCGGCACATGTATTTGCTGATACAGGATATTATGTTGTGCAGTACAGCACAGGGAATGGTACCTGTGTGGATACGATAAAAAAATCTATTTTGATCAGCTTCCAGCATGCTGATATTGTGCTTACGCCGGATACCATTATTTGTTTTAATACCAATAAAATATTACGGAGCAGTATCGATTCCACTTTACGTTTTTGCTGGAGCCCCGCCAATTTTTTAAACAATCCAGCCTTTGCCAATCCAACTACCAGTACCCCTTCGGCCATTACCTATACCCTGCTGGCAACCGCCGCTGAAAATAATTTAGTAACAAATGGTGATTTCAGCAATGGCAATACCGGCTTTACGTCGGGATATTTTCCTCGACAATCACTGCCGCTGACAACAGGCAGTTACACCATAGCACCTACCTCTTTGAATACTGGCCCGGCAACAGCCGATTGTATAGATCACAATAACCCACCAGGAAACATGATGGTGATTTGGGGTGACAATAATGCAACCGAAGTTTGGAAACAGACTGTTACGGTTAGTCCAAACACAAACTATATTTTCAAAATCTGGGCGCAGACTGTTACTGTAAATAATTTTTTAACCATAAAATTGTCAATCAATGGCAACATTGCCGTGGATACCTTATCGCCCAGTGTGCCGCCCTGTGACTGGAAACAATTTACAACGGTGTGGAATTCGGGTGAAAATACCAGTGCTACACTGGGTGTTTTAAGCAGGCCGCATGCTGATAATAATGATTATTTTGCGTTAGATGATATCAGCTTTTCATCTTACTCCATCAAAAGGGATTCGGTGATCATTACGGTCGATACGCCTTTTATCAAAACCCGGCCCGATACCACGGTCTGTCAATCTTCTCCCGTAGTTTTGAACACGACAGGTGCCATAACTTATTCCTGGACTCCTGCTGCCGGACTCTCGAATGCTGCTATCAGCAACCCAGTGGCTACACCTGATACCACTACGCAGTATTTTGTGAGCGGCACCAATGCGTCTGGCTGTACTGCATCAGATTCACTAACGGTTACGGTAAACCCAAAACCAATTATCACCTTAACAGGCAACGGCGATACCCTTGTATGCCGGAATACAGCGGTGCCATTATTTGCAACAGGCGGCGTTGCCTACTTGTGGTTGTCGGCAAATACATTGAATAACCCCAACATTCCAAACCCTGTGGCAACAGCGCTTACAGATATCGTTTACTTTGTTAGGGTAACCGGGGTCAACAACTGTGTTAACAATGATTCGGTAAGGGTTGCTGTTAAACCGCTACCAGCATTCTCTGTTTCTCCCAACCAATCGGGTTGCCAGGGCACGTCAACACAACTAAATGCCGGTGGTGGAAATTTTTATTTATGGAGCCCTGCATCACTTGTAAGTGATCCCGGCATCAGCAACCCGGTTGCCAATACAGGCAGTACTACAGTTTACACCATAATAATAAAAGAAAGCACCTGTAATGACTCAGCGTCACTCACTACTACGCTAACCATGCTTCCGTTGCCAGCTATTGTTGCAGGCAAATCAAATGACATTAACTGTTCGCTTGGTTCAACCGTGCTAACTGCCAGCGGAGGTTTGCAATATACCTGGTCACCGGCAAGCGGCCTGAGTGACATCAATGATGCATCGCCCATTGCAAGCCCGGTGAACACTACCCTATACACCGTGAAGGGCATCGACAGCAATGGGTGCAGTAACACTGATGCCGTAACTGTTCTCGTTGACCTTACCGGCAAAGCAACTTACCTGATGCCAAATGCTTTTTCTCCCAATGGAGATGGACGCAATGATTGTTACCGGGTAAAATATTTTGGGCTGATACAGGAACTGCAATTAGTTATTTACAACCGTTTCGGCAATATGGTATTTTATACCTCCAACCCAAATGAATGCTGGGACGGCAACTACAAAGGCAACCCTGCGGAGAGCGGAAACTATGTTTATTACATCAAAGCAACAACAGCCTGTGGCCCAGTCGAGAAAAAAGGTAATTTAGTATTGGTGAGATAAACACAATATTTTAAAAAGATTAATATTGAATTGGCAGTGAGACATGTTGAGTGAGTTACCCCAAAAAGGGTGACCCACTCATTAAAATAATCCCTTTTGCAGTACAACCCTTACACACCAATCTTTTCATTCACAATGTGCAAGATGGCTGTTTCCATTGCCACCGTATGCTGCTCAATTTCTCTACCCTTTGTAATCATGTCGTCCACAAAAACTTTATCATCATATCCGGCAGCATTGATCCGTACATTCATGAATGCCCCCATCACTGCACTGCGTACACACAAGGCGCCAACACCTGCATCGGAAACAGAATTGGGGTTACCAGTTTCTGCCATTGCTTTTATTACTTCCATGCTGGCATAAGCCGTCTGCATTACTTTAAAAGGAATTTCAATAGCGTATTTGGTTGCTTCCTGTATGGCTTTGCTTCGCATGGCTTTTTCTGCTTCATTCCCCTTTGGCAGGGCAAACGCATTCATGATCTGGTTAAATGCTTTGGTATCCGCATCTACTAATTTTACCAACTCATTTTTATACAGTTCTCCCTTCGCTGCGCAATCACTGAATTCTCTCCATTGCTCATCCCAGCCTTTTTTATGGCTGCTGAGGTTTGCAACCATCGTGCCTAATGCAATACCAAGGGCCCCTACATAAGCAGCAATAGAACCACCACCCGGTGCAGGGCTTTCACTGGCAGTTTCATCAGCAAAATCAGCCAGGCTCATGCTTACCAATTTACGGTCGGCTTTATTTGCCAACAGGTATTCTATAATTCTTTCCTCCGGTTTAAAAGCGCAAAGTTCATCCAGTCCCATTGATTTAATAGCGAGCCTGATCAGTTCCTTTTCACTTACACCAGTGGAACGTTGCTGTTTCTGTAAAAAATATTTACCTGCATCAGTCATTGCCTTCAATGGAATGAGCCCGACCAATTCACTGCCGGTTACCCTGATACCCCGTTCATTGGCTTTCTTACAAACTTCATCAAAGGCAATGTGAACAGGTGTAATATTTATGTTCGTGAGGTTCATGGAAATTTGTGCCACCGCATATTCTTCGATAAACCAGCCAATGGCTTTTACACTTTTTAAGGAGCCGGGAATATTTTTCTTAGTACCATTTTCTACTAAGGTTCTGCCGGCTTCCCTTACATCAAAAGCAATGGCATTGGCCCGCCTTGTGCTGGTGCTGTTGAGATTAACGTTGTAGGCCACTAAAAAATCCCTTGCACCAATTACAGTTGCCCCCCGCTTCACATCAAATACGGCAGGGCCAAAATCAGGTTTCCATTCCGGCTGCACAATTTTTTTTGCAAAGCCCTCATATTCCCCGGCCCGGATAACAGATAAATTACTTCTTGTTTTATCAGGCTGTGCATCTTCGTATAGGTAAACTGGCAGTTGCTGTTCTTCACCCACTCGTTTTGCCAGTTGTTGTGCATACTTCGCAGTTTCTTCCATACTGATATTGGCAATGGGTATCAGCGGGCAAACATCGGTAGCACCCATCCGTGGATGTTCCCCTCGGTGTTTGCTCATATCAATCAGTTCACCTGCTTTTTTAATGGCCATAAAAGCTGCATTGATAACAGCCCCGGGTTCACCTACAAAAGTCATCACTGTTCTGTTGGTGGCTTTGCCGGGATCAACATTTAACAGGCGCACGCCTGCTACTTTTTCAATTTCATCCGTTATTTGACGGATAATGCCCAGATCGTTACCTTCGGAGAAATTGGGGACACATTCGATGAGTTGCATAGTTAAAAATAATTACGATTTGTGAATGACGATTAGCGAATATTGGCCTGCATAAATACCATTAGCGTTCAATAAATAAGGAATAAAAATAAATTTCAGTATAAACCAGCAATAAAAAAATTATCCTTGTTCAACTATCCAATTATCAATTGACATATTCTCCATTGATCATTACTTTATCTATCAAATTATTACCAAAAGAATAAGGCAGGAAAGCAAGAGATGGTATTGGCTTCGTAAAAATAAGGTTGGCTTTTTTACCTATCATAATGCTGCCTGCTTCCTGCTCCACTTCCATTGCATAAGCACCATTGATAGTGGCAGCATTGATAGCTTCTTCAGGCAGCATTTTCATTTGTATGCAACTGAGGGCAACAACAAAATTCATATTGCCGCTTGGTGAAGAGCCGGGATTGTAATCGCTGGCCAAAGCAATGGCACAGCCGTTATCAATTAATCTTCTTGCAGGCTGGTACTGCATCCTTAAAAAGAATGCGGCTGTGGGCAGCAACGTGCCGACGGTGCCGGAGGCCGCAAGATCAGTTATATCCTGCTCTGTCATCGTTTCCAAATGATCTGCAGAAACTGCGTTTAATTTGATGGCAGATTGAATGCCACCAATACTATTGAGTTGGTTGATGTGCAGTTTGGGTTTTAATCCGTAATGCATACCTGCTTTACAAATCAGTTCCATTTCTGCGGCTGAGAAAAAACCAGTTTCACAAAACACGTCTATATAGTCAGCTAATTTTTCTGCCGCAATTACAGGCAGCATTTCATGGATGATGCTGTTTATATATGCATCATGGTTCTCTTTGTATGCAACAGGATAAGTATGTGCGCCCAGGAAGGTTGATTTGACCAGGAGGTTTGATCTTTCTTTGAGTTTTTTTATCACCCTCAGCATTTTCAGTTCTGCTGCTACCGTAAGGCCATACCCGCTTTTTATTTCTATGGCACCGGTTCCCAGCCTGCTTACTTCTTCCAGTCTTTTCCAACCCTGGTTAAAGAGATCGTCTTCAGAAGTATCGCTTAATTTTTGTACAGAGTTTAAAATGCCGCCACCTTTAGCAGCTATGCCGGCGTAGGATAACCCATTAATCTTATCTACAAATTCATTTTCCCTGCTGCCGGCAAATACCAGGTGGGTATGGCTGTCGCACCAGGCTGGCAAAACAAACTGTCCGTCCGCTTTAACAATGTGTTTTGGTAATTGCGGCACTTTCAGTTCCAGCTCATACATATTGCCATACTCAGCAATGATGCCATCTTCAATCAGCAGGAAGGCATTTTCAATGAATGGAAGTTCGGCTAAACTTTTACCCCGGAGCAAATCATTTTGCTGCCTTACATTTATTAGTTGCTGAATATTTATTATTAGTAGGTTACTCATAGTAATACTTTGCTGAAATTATTAGCAGCATTTTTTTCAGAACTACCTGGAGGTGGGCTGAGTTGCTTAAAATGTTATTTGGCAATCAATTAATTTACTATTGATGATACCAACTGTGCTGTCCTGTTTTTCAAATTCGCCATTTACCAGCCAGAAATGCTCGGTACGCTTTGTTGCAGGCTCTACAATAAAGTATTCCTTCACTTCAAATCTTTCGTACGCATCCTTTTTATCATCCAGCTCATATTTGGATGTCCCCGGACTTAATAATTCAATCACGAGATCAGGGGCACCATGCAACCCATTTTTTTCTATTTTGTGCAAATTTTCATTTGCTATAAAACATAGATCAGGCTGGAAAACACTCCGGTTGGAAAGAAAGACATCATAGAGAGCAACCCGGGTTTGCCCTAAATTGTTTTTCTTTACAAACATAGTTAGCTCCAAAAAAATATCCCCCAAAACCAATTGATGAATATCTAAAGGTGCCGCTGGCATAATAATTTGATTATTGATTAACTGTACTAAAGTGCCTTCAGGGTAACTTTTGAACGATTCTAACATGGTACGTGGCGGCTTGATTGTGGCTTGGTGCATGTTATTCAATTTGTATTAAAGTTACTATAATTACAGCTTTTCAAATACTTCTTTACCAAAGTACTCCAAACCTGGATCCCTGGCACCCATCAGCAGCAAAACACAATCATTGGTTAAATGCGGCCTTGCTGTTTCCAAAAATTCATTTCTATCCGATACAAAAAAAGCATTTTTTTCCAAAGCCTTCATGTCTGCAATCAAATCATTTGCTGAAATATCTTTTACTGCAGTTCCACCGGCATAAAAAATTTCACTCATCCATATCTCATCCTGCGGCCTTAAAACGGCTGCTATTTCCTTTACAAAATCATTTCGTAAAAAACGGGTGGGGCCATAGCCATGTGGTTGAAACCAGGCTACTACCTTTGGTGCAATGTGCTGGCAGGCAGCAATGGACGCCGCACATTTGGCGGGATTGTGGGCATAATCATCAATTACCCATACCCCATTTTTGTTACCCAACATCTGATGGCGCCGGTAAATGCCTTCATAATTTTTAAGTGCCGCTGCACAAGCTTCCAGGTCAACGCCCAACTGGTTGGCAACGGCTACGGCGGCTAAAGCATTTTCCATGCTGTGTTTTCCGATAGCCGCAAGGTCAAAGGTTGCCATTCGGCTCTGCCCGGGATTGTGTTGAATGTTGAAGGTAATGGAGAGCCCTTGTTGCCGAAAGTCTTTAGCTATATAACCTGCCATTGAATTTTCATCTGTTGAAAAATCTTGCCGGCTGTTTGATGATAATTGTTTTGATAAAGGATTGGACTGGTTTACTACAAATAACTTTTGAATGTTGTTTTTAAAAATTCCGAAGATATTCATCAGTTCGTCAATCTCCTGGTGATCTTTGTCAACGTTTAACAGCAAGCCCACTTCCGGATGATATTGCACAATGGACCCGTCGCTTTCATCTGCTTCAATTACCAGCCACTCCCCTGCTCCCACTTTAGCATTGCCTATTTTACCCTGCTGAATAATACTTACCAAACCAGCACCACTGATAATGCTTGGCTGCATACCTGCGTATGCTAAAATATCAAACAGCATGGCGCTGGTGGTGCTTTTGCCCGAAGTACCTCCAACGGCAATTGTTCTTTTACTTGCCGCGATCATGGCCAGCAGTTCAGACCGTTTGAGGATGGGGATATTTAATTGTTTTGCTTTTTGTACTTCCGGCACCGTATCTTCCACTGCCGTGGATACCACTACCAAATCCGTTTGATCTGTAATACCCTCGCCATTTTGCAGGAAACATCCAATACCTTCTGCTTCTAATTTCTCTTTTGTTTCGTTGCTGGTACCTGGCAAAAAATAGCGGTCGCTGCCGCTGATATTTTTACCAATGCCTGCAAGATATTGTGCAATAGCACTCATACCGGTACCGGCTACCCCAATAAAAAAAATGTTTTGAAAATCGCTTATGGCTCTGTTCATGCTTAATGATGTTAAATAAAAAAATGCGCTGCCTGTTAGCAGTTGCTGAAAAATGGTTTGCCGTACAAGTGATTGACTCCCGAAAAAACGGGGACAGGTCAACGATATTGAAAAAAGCACTTACGCCTGCGCAAAATAAAAAATAATTAAGCAGGCTTTTTCTTTCCCAGTACCTCTACTTTTACTCTTGTAAGTCCTGCTGAAGTATAGCCTAACTTTTTTGCGGCAGCACTGGTGAGGTCTACAATTCTTTTCATTTTGGGATGCAGGCGGTCATTTACTTTTACAATGACCGATCTGTCATTCCGGAGATTGGTCACTCTAATCCAGGTGCCCATTTTCAGCATATTGCTGGCACAGGTCATTTTGCTCTGGTGAAAGATCTCGCCACTGGCCGTGCGGCGTCCATTAAACTTATTGGAATAAAAGCTTGCTTGTCCGTAAAAAACTTTCTTAGTTCCGATTTTAGCAGCAGATGACTTTTTTGAAGTGGCACCCTGTGCGGTGATATAACCTGGAAACAGCAGCGAACTAAAAGCCAACACAGCAGCTACACAATAAGCTGCAGAGTGACGGATGATGGAACTGAATTTCATACAGCAGTTGTTGTAGGTTATTTATCAGAAAAATATTTTTCTCTCAGCGCTTTGTCTTCGCCGTAAATATCTTCATAAAATTTGATCTTTCCATCTTTTCCTTCACAACTAAAATAAGTAATGAATAACGGCAGTTGGTTTTTTACCACGATCCGCTTATGCTTTTTTTCTGCCAGCCAGGTTTGAATGGAGTCTGTATTATAACGGAGTGTATCACCCTGCTTAAGGTTCAGGCTGTCGTTCCTGGCAATATACATTGCTAACTTATTCCACTCCTGCACCCGTACGCAACCATGACTGAATGCCCTTGATGCATTTTTAAAAAGGTACCGCTGGTTGGTATCATGTAAATAAACCGCATAGGAATTTTCAAAATTAAACTTGATTACACCAAGCGCATTGTTATCGCCGCTGCTTTGCCTTACCTTATAAGGTATACCCTTTGAATATTTACTCCAGTTTACCGCACTGGCATCGATCGCTTCTCCCTTTTCATTTAACAACCGCAAACCTAGTCGTGACAGGTAGTTTGGATTGTTTTTCAGTTTGGGTAAGTATTGTTTTGCAATAATACTGGTTGGTACTGTCCAGGTTGGATAAATGATCATATCTGAAATGGCACTGCTTAGCAGTGGTGTACGGGTTTCGGGTTTACCACAAATTACTTTAGACAGTAAAACAAGGGTATCATGATCCCACAGTTCGAGATAATAGCCCGGCAGGTTGACCCAGATAAATTTTTCAGGCATACTGGCGGGGAGTTTTTTATACCGGTCGAGTGTGATGGCTATTCTTTTAAAACGCTCGGCATCGCTGCTGTTAAGTGATTTTATCAATGCATTGGAAATTTTTCCATCCAGCTTTATTCCTTTTTGTTTTTGGTATTTTTTTATAGAAGAATCCAGTTGGGTTGAATCAGCGAGCTTATTGGTGAAACTGATGCATTTACTTTCGCTTAATCTTTTCTGCAGTATTTTTATAAAAAATAAAGAATCCTTTGCATCGTTCTTTTTGTGGGGGTACCGAACATAGGTGTAGCTGCGCCTGTCCATACTGTCTACAAAATGCTTTATCCCTTTCTTTAGTTCCCGGTAGCCTTTATGAGGTGGTTCAACCTGGGTTAAAAAACTAACCAATGTGTTTTGAGCAGCCAACGACTGTTGCAGGGAAACGAGCGTTTTTACTAATGTGGCCGTGTCGCTTGCTAATGCTGCACTGTCGTGCCGGAGCCTGCCATATTTAAGGTCGTTGATGATGTGCAGGCAGGCATCGGTTAATAAAACATCTGCTTTTGACCATAATACTGCATCCATTCTTTTTACAGAGTCTGCGTCTAAAAAATTTTTTAGTGTATTCAGTTTCGCAGCATTATAATCTTTTGGAAACAGTCCGTATAATGCTGATTCCTGTATGAACTGAAATACAGAATCTGCCAATGGCTGCCATTTCCCTTTTTTACTCCAGGTACTTTTAAAATCCTGGCTGGAGTAAAATTTATTCACTGCTGTTGTTAACTCCAGGCGGGTGCTATCATCAATTTTTCCATAGTGTTGTAGCCCAAACTCCAATAGCTGCTGGATACTCGTACTAACTGCTGCATCCATTTTATCTGTCGTAACAACTATTTTATTTTCCGCAGGCGGAGTATTATTATTATTACAGGAAAAAATAACAAGGCACAATACTAATACGGTAAATGTGAGTGTAGTGACCCTTTGCTGAAGCATAAGCGGCAAAAAATTATGTGTAACTTTCAATAACGGATTTTTCGAAGGAAGTATTTCATTGCATTAAACTATGTACAAGTTAATGAATCAATTTTATACAAAAGCGATTTGCACCACACTTTTTTTATACATTTCAATTACGGTTGCTGCACAGGATAAGGTTTTAAATAAATATGGATTATGGGTGATAAATGATATCGCAGTATATAAAAAAAGTATCCGCAACAAACCTGAACTTGCGCTGGCAGCCATAAAAAAATGATCCCAAATATTGAAATCGATCTGCAGTATGCCGGTACAAATAATTTCACTCATACAAAATTATATCCACCAACCGGCGACACCTACCTGCGAAAAAAAGCTGCCAGGGCATTGACTGCTGCCCAGGCTGCATTAAATGGTAAAGGATTGGGCTTAAAAAATTTTGATGCCTACCGGCCCTTCGCCGCTACCGAACAAATGTGGGAACTGGTAAAAGATGACCGTTACGCTGCCGACCCAAAGAAAGGAAGCGGCTATAACCGTGGAGTAGCTGTTGACCTCACCATCATCATTTTAAAACAAGAAAAGAATTGGATATGGAACTGGCTTTGATAATTTTTCTGATACTGCCCATCATGCTTTTTTGACTTTACCTGCTGTGGTTTTGCAAAATCGTTTACTGTTGAAATCAACAATGGAGCAATATGGATTCAAGGCACTGGCTACTGAGTGGTGGCATTACAGTTTGCCGGATATTATCAATTACTCTTTGCTAAACCTGGGTTTTGGGGCACTAAAAAAATGAAGCGGGTCATTTAAATTTCGATGTATTGCCGTTGCCGGTAATATCTGCATTCGTCCTTATCGGTATCTGCACATTTAATATCCATTCGGCACATCTTTTTTTTACAGGTAATCATTCATATTATTGATCAGGGTAAGCACTTCCTTGTATGTGACTTCAACTACCATGGCAAAGGGGCCTGCTTCATACTTCACAGGCGTCTACTGAATGATAGCGATTGCTTCATCCACCCATTCATAGGGATGCCTGTCCTGGACAACCGGTAAAATTTGTAATGAAGCATTGATTACATGTGAGTGCGTTGGTGAAATAAATTTAAAAAATGCGGTTAATTTTTTGTTCCAGCATCAGCAAGTCAGCCATTACAAAAGCTGTCACCGCTTCCAACACTACCGGCACTCTTAATGCAATACACAGGTCGTGTCTTCCTTTTACCGAAAAGGCTTCCACTTCACCGGTCTCTACGTTTAGTGTTTGTTGTTCTTTTGGTGTGGAGGAAGTTGGTTTGATGGCAATCCTGAAAACAATATCATTCCCGTTGGAAATTCCTCCAACGATACCGCCACTGTGATTAGTGGACGTTTTACCATTACTGTTTTCTATCCAGTCGTTGTGATCGCTGCCAAACATTTTTGCCGCAGCAAAACCGGCTCCAAATTCAATTCCTTTTACCGCAGGTATTGCAAACACGGCATGGCTGATCAATGATTCAGCCGAATCAAAGAAAGGTTCGCCCAAACCAATGGGTAAGCCATTTACTTTACATGCTACAATACCGCCGATGGTATCTTTAGCATCAATGGCTTTCTGCAATCCTTTTTCAATATCTGCTTCGCCACCAATTTCTACAATGCTGGCGGCTACGTTTATGTTGCCTAATAGTTTCTTTGCAATTACGCCGGCTGCCACAATACAAACTGTCAACCGCCCGCTGAAATGCCCTCCGCCCCTGTAATCCTCAAAGCCACCAAATTTTTTTGTTGCCACAAAATCTGCATGGCCCGGCCTGGGAACGGCTCTTTGTTTTTCGTAATCGGTGCTTCTTGTATTATTATTTTCAAATAAAATCGTGATGGGAAAACCGGTGGTCTTACCATTGAAAACACCATTCATTATTTTCGGGATATCATCTTCTTTACGGGGTGTTGTCCCTTTTGCCCCTGGTTTCCTCCTTTCAATGTCAACAGAAAAATCCTCCACACTTAACGGCAGGCCTGCAGGACAGCCATCGATATTAATACCCACGCAATTGCCATGTGATTCACCAAAAATGCTTACCCTGAAAATACGTCCGAAACTATTCATATAAAATGTTGCCCCAAATCCGCCAGCGAGCAGCGCTTTTAGTTTATATTATTTAAAGATACTTTCGATTTGACTAACTGTAGCCCCCAATTGTTTTATATGCACATAAAAATCTGGATAGGATTTGTTGATGGCTGCTGCTTCTTCAATAGTTGTTGCGCCCGTTGCGCCAAGAGCAGCCACTGCACAAGCCATAGCAATGCGGTGATCATGATGAGAGTGAACGGTTGCACCCTTTACACCGGTACCACCTTCAACCAGCATCAGGTTGTCTTGCAATTTTATATTGATGCCCATCCTTCCAAACTCTTCCTGTAATGTCAATCCACGGTTGCTTTCTTTATGCGCCAGGCGGCTGACTCCTTCAATGGCTGTAGTGCCATTGCAGAATGAAGCCAGTGCAACTAATGGTGGAAATAAATCAGGGCAGTGTGTTGCATCAAAATGAAAACCCCTAATCCCTAAAGAAGGATTAGAAACCACAATTTCGTCAGCACTAATGGATAGCTGACACCCGCAATCTCTTAAAGCTTCTAAAATTTTTTTATCTGCCTGGGTTGAAAAAACATCCAATCCTTTTACTGTAATATTTCCACTCACTGCACCCGCGACCAATAAAAATGCGCCTCCGCTCCAATCGCCTTCTACGGTATAGTTAACAGCCTGATTTTTTGAACGGTCAACAGGATTGATAAGGAAGGATTCATAATTATTATTCACTACATCATAACCAAAATGTTCCATCACCTGCAATGTGAGATCGATGTATGGTTTGCTTTTTAAATTATTTACGTTAATAGTAACCGGCCGGGTGGCAGCTTTTCCATACGCCATCAGCAAGCCTGTTAAAAATTGAGAACTTAAAGAACCATCTATAGTGATATCTATTGGCTGCAATGGACCTTTTATTTTTATTGGCAGTTTACCAAAGTTTGACTGAATAGCAATACCAAGCTGTGGAAAAATCCCGTCGAAGAAATCCATTGGCCTGGTAAGTAAACTGCCACTGCCATTGATGGTGATTTCATGGCTGCTTAAAGCAGCCAGTGGTGTAAACATCCGAATGCCCAATCCACTTTCGCCGCAATTCAAAGCCCCACCACCACCCAACGGGGTAATTTTAGAGCCTGGGATTCCATTACTCCTTATTTGTAAACTACCATTGGATTGTTCTTTAATTTCAGCTCCTAAATTTTTTATGATGCCGATTGCAGCAAGGTCATCATTGCTGTTGCCAGGATTGTTGATAACCGTAGTGCCTTCATGCAGCAAAGCTGCAGCACAAGCCCGCTGCATGGAACTTTTAGAAGTAGGTGCATTTATTACTCCTGATATTTTAGAAGGATATACTTTCATTATCATATAAGCGCTCTAAGTTTTTGAACTATCATAAGCCCCTCGTTTGGAGGGGTTGGGGAGGCCTATTAAATATTCTAATTGCTCCATGGGTATAGGTTTTACAATACCCTCGCCTATTTTATTCAGTAAAATAAAATTCATTTCACTGCTTACCCTTTTTTTATCCATCTTCAGCAGGCTCCATATTTTTTCTTTATCAAAAGCGAATGCTGAAGTGAGGTGATATTTTTGTATCAATAGTTTAACCCTTTCTTTTTCAGCGGCATCAAAATTATTGATCTCTCCGGAGATGGTACAAGCGGCCATCATCCCAACACTCACAGCATGACCATGTGCCAGCCCGTAGATATTTTCGATTGCATGACCCAGTGTGTGTCCAAAATTCAGCAGTTTACGGTCCCCTTTTTCGAATTCGTCTGCTACTACCACGGTTGTCTTTATCCGCACATTTGTTTCGATCAATGCAGCCAGTAAATTTTTGTCTGCCTGGAAATGACCGATCTCATTTTTTTCTAGCAGGGAAAACAGTTCAGCATCTTTTATACAGGCATGTTTGATGATCTCGGAAAAGCCGTTGATCCATTCCGCCTGCGGCAATGTTTGCAACAGGGAATAATCAAACAATAAAAACTCCGGCTGCTTTATCAATCCAACCAGGTTTTTGTATGCACCCACGTCCACTCCATTTTTCCCTCCAATAGCTGCATCTACCATTGCCAATATGCTAGTAGGCACAAAACCAAATTTCAAGCCCCGCATGTATATACTGGCTGCATACCCCGTTATATCAGTAACCACGCCGCCACCTACCCCAACGATAAAGGTATTCCTGCCGGCTTCCATTTCTATTAGCTGAGCGATGATGCCATCAACAGCAGCCTGTTGCTTGTATTGCTCTCCTGCCTTTATCACAATGGTTTTCCAGCCATCAAATATTATATGATTCGCAGCAAATACATTTTCATCTGTTATTAAAATTGTTTTTTCTTTTGAAACAAGTTGTTCCAGATAGGTAAAACCAGCATCGAAGAAAAAGCCCCCATTCCCTAAAGGGGAGTTATTCGAAGTCTCTACCAACTCTGACACCTTCATTATTTTCATAAACTCACTTCTTTGCTAAATAAAAAAATACCTGAAGAAACATACTCCAAAATCCCCCTACATTGGATAAGGGTTAACTATTCATCACTTTATTCTGGTGATTGATACTCTCCAAGTGAACCGCATCAAAATACTTAGTAATAAAATCGTGGCTCAATCCCAGTGCTTCCCCTTTTTTGAATGCCTTTTGCAGGATTTCATTCCAGCGGTTGGTTTGTAAAATGGTAATGTTGTTATCTCTTTTAAACTGTCCTATCTTATCAGCAATCTTCATCCGCTGACCAATCAGCGTCAGCAATTCATCATCCACATGGTTGATCTGTTCTCTGAGTGTAGCCAATGCCGTAAGAAAATCTTCCTTGTCTGTATTTTCGCTTCTCCAGATTAATGCATCCAGCATTTCAGATAAACGTTCCGGGGTGATTTGTTGCTTAGCATCACTCCAGGCATTGTCTGGATCTATGTGGCTTTCGATCATTACACCATCAAAATCAAGGTCAATACTTTTTTGTGTGATCGACTGCAGCATGTGCCGGTTACCACATATATGTGACGGATCACAGATCAGTATCATTTCTGGAAACCTGCGTTTCATTTCGATTGGCAAATGCCACATCGGTGCATTGCGGAACTCAGTATTGCCATAGTTGGAGAATCCGCGATGGATCATACCAACCTGCTTAATACCGGCTTTTTGAATACGCTCAATACCGCCGCTCCATAATTCGAGGTCGGGATTGATCGGATTTTTTATCAGTACCGGAATATCAACACCCCGCAACGCATCTGCCACTTCCTGCACACTGAACGGATTTACTGTGGTCCTTGCACCTATCCACAGCATGTCTACATCAAAATGCAATGCATCTTCTACATGCTTGGCTGTAGCCACTTCCACCGTTGTCGGTAACCCAGTTATTTTTTTCGCCTGTGCCAGCCAAGACAAACCTTTTGCGCCAATCCCTTCAAACAACCCGGGCTTGGTACGGGGTTTCCAGATACCAGCTCTCAGCATATCCACTTTGCCTGTTGCAGCCAGCCTGGTGGCAGTTTCCAGCACCTGTTCTTCTGTTTCGGCACTGCATGGGCCACTGATGATAAGCGGACGTTTGTTCCATTTCTCCTGAACTAACTCTTTCATGTTTGAAGTTTGTGTTGACATTGTAAATTTAATTTTTTGACTGCTCAAAGGCAGATTATGGAATCTTTATTTTATTTTTTTTAACCTTCATTCTGTACGCCCCATCATCGAGTTTACCGCCAGCGTCTCCGAAGAGGCACTCACTCATTTTTTAACACCCATCAGAAGCAAACTAAATCAAAACGCACACACGCCTCTTAGTTAATTTGAGTGAAATATTTTTTCGTTCGTCCATTTGCCTTGTTCCATTTCAAACTTTAGCTCGCCCTTTCCATGCACGCCTGCTTCTTTCCAGCCCTGCATCCTGTAAAATTTTGCTGCCCTGGTATTGGGATCTGTTCCTAACCAAATTGTTTCGTTCGTTTGCCTAAAATACCAATCTAGCATTTCATCATGCAATCGCTTTCCAATTCCCTTTCCTTCATAATCCGGATGTACAAAAAGCGCCCAGATATTATTGTCTTCCAAATCAACAATAGAAAAACCAACTACCAGGTTATCCACCAAACAAACCCAGCCTTTACCACGATGAAACAAATAGGTTTCCACATCGGCATCCGTAACCAATGCCGGGTTGCTGAGCATATTTTCTTTTACAGCATTTCTTACAACCTGTATTTGGTATATGTCTCCCGTCTGTGCCTCCCTGTAGATCATTTCAAAATCCTTGTTATCTTATTTGCGTGTGTCATCAACTCTGTTAAATACGCCATATTCTCTTTCTCCAGGCTGGCCTTAAATTTCCTCAACTGGCTGATATGTTCATTTAATACATCCAGTACATTTTCTTTGTTCTGCATAAATATCGCTGCCCACATGGCCGGGTTACTTTTTGCCAACCGCACGGTACTTTCAAACCCCCCACCGGCCAGTTCAAAAATTGTGTCCTCCTCCCGTTCTTTTTCCAACACTGTATTGGCCAGTGCAAAAGAAGTGATATGCGAAATATGGCTTACGTAGGCAGCATGTATATCATGATTGTAGGCATCCATATACACGATGTTCATCCCTAACGTTTTATATAACTCTTCCACTGTATCAACGGCGGCTGCATCTGATTTTTCTTTTTCGCAAATCACACAGGCCCTGCCTGCGAAAGCCCCTCTCACGGCGGCTTCCGGCCCACTGTATTCTGTACCCCACATCGGGTGCGATGCCACAAAACGATTCCGCATCGGGTGATCCTTCATTGCACTGCACAATGCAAATTTTGTTGAGCCGGCATCTGTCACTATCTGTTTATCCGTCACCAGGTCCATTACCTGTTTTGTTACAGTTACAGTTGCATCAACGGGTATTGCGATATAAATAAAATCACTGTGTTTCACCGCTTCCTCCAGCGGCAGCACTTCGTCAATGAGGCCCAATTCTTTTGCCCTTCCAATGCTTCCATTTGATCTGCCTACCCCAACGATGCTTTTTGCAAAACCTTTTTCCCTCAGGGCAAGGGCCATCGACCCTCCTATCAATCCTGCGCCAATAATGGTTACTTTATTAAACATGCTGACTGGTTGTTATTGACTGTTTTATTCTTCCTGTAGCTTCTTCAATTTTTTGCTCCGTACTGCATAGACTTACCCGTACAAATCCGTTGCCTGCACTACCAAATATCCCACCGGGTGTAATAAAGACGTTTGCGCTGTGCAGCACTTCATCACTCAGTTCAAATCCATCACTGTATTTTCCAGGAATAGCAGCCCACACAAACATGCCGGCCTGTGTAGTATCAAACTCACAATCCAATAATGCTAACAATTCAAAAACCTTCTCCCTTCTTGCCCTGTACACTTTATTCACTTCGTCATGCCAATCTTTACCGAGTTCCAGGGCTTTGGCTGCAGCAAGCTGAACAGGCAAAAACATACCACTGTCCATATTACTTTTAAACCGCAGCACTTCATTGATTTTATCCTTTGCTGCCAGCATCATGCCCACTCTCCATCCAGCCATATTGTGCGACTTGCTCAACGAATTCAATTCAATGGCAACATCTTTTGCTCCTTCCACACTCAACAAACTCATGGGATTATCGTTCAGGATAAAACTGTAGGGATTATCATGCACCAGTAAAATATGATGGCGCTTTGCAAAGGCCACCAGTTGCTCAAATAATTCTTTTGAAGGCAACTGCCCTGTCGGCATTTGGGGATAATTTACAAAGATTGCTTTCAGATGCAATGCTGGATTTTCATGGATCAGATCCTCCAACTGTTCAAAATCAGGATAGTAATTATTTTCTTTTTTTAGATCATAAAATAATGGAGTTGCTCCTGAAATTTTTATTGCACTTGCATAGGTTGGATAACCAGGATTGGGCACCAGTACAGCAATGCCTTCTTCAAAATAAGTCATGCAGATATGCATAATGCCTTCTTTGCTTCCTATCAATGGTAGTATCTCTGAATCTGCATCAAGTTGTACCCCATACCATTTCTGATACCAATTTGCAATCGCGGTTCTTAATACAGGGCTGCCTTTATAATTCTGGTAAGCATGCTGGTTGGGCTTTAATGCTTCTTCATGCAGTTTTTTAATTACCGCTGGATGTGGCGGCAGGTCAGGGCTGCCGATACCCAGATTGATCACCTGCTTACCTGCTTTGTTCAGTTCATCAATTTCCCTCAGCTTTTGAGAAAAATAATATTCTCCAATCCCATCTAATCTTTTGGCCCCCCCGCCCTCCAAAGGGGGGATTTTGGAAGCCCCGGTATTTTCCAATTTCTTTTCTGAAGTGATAGGTTTCATTGTCTGCATTTTCAAAAAATTATCAAAATCATTTTACTCCTCTTTATTTTCCCCCTTGGGCAATTGAGGGGGCTTTTTCCCGTTTTTATAAACCCCCAATACCTGCAATGCCTCTGTTTTTTTCTCTACCTGTTGCAATGCTTTTACCACCTGATCTTTTGTTTCAAACTCAAGGTCTGCATGAAACGAATATTTAAAATCACTTCCGGGAATGGGCATCGACTGCAGCTTGCTTAAATTAATTCCTGCGTCAGCAATACTTGTCAATACTTTTGCCAGGCTCCCTTTTGAATGATCTGTATTAAAATTAATAGAAGCCTTATTTGCTCCTGCCACTTCTTCAGCTACGGCTGCCCGTTGCAAAACCAAAAACCTGGTATAATTATTTTTCAGTGTATGAATATTGGGTGCGATCATCTCCAACTTGTAAATTTCAGCAGCCAGTTTGCTTGCGATGGCTGCAATATGTTTGCTGTGATGTTTATGGATGTGTTTAGCACTCAGCGCAGTATCCTCTGTTTCTACCAGCTTCCAGTTGTATTTGTCTAAAAAACCAAAACATTGCTGAATGGCCATTGGATGTGAATGTACTTCTTTTATATCTTTCAACTGCACCCCGGGATTCACGAGCAGGTTTTGCTTTATCTTCAGGTACACCTCGCCTACGATCTTAAGGTCACTTTTTTGTAACAGATTATAATTTGGTAAAATACTTCCGGCAATCGAGTTCTCAATTGCCATTACCGCGCCATTGCTATCGTTTTTATTTGCTGCAATTTTTATTACTTCCCTGAAGGTGGCACAACAAATCACTTCCACGTCATTACCATAAAAGTGCCTGGCCGCTTCCTGATGAAAACTCCCTTCAAAACCCTGGATAGCGACTTTGATTCCACCCTTCCTGTTTAGAAACGATACAGTAGAAGCGTTTGTTATAATAGATGGCATAAAATTAATTTAATTTTTTTTATATATCATATTTACCATGCCTCGCTAACAATTTCAGGTGGAACACAAAAAAATCCCGGCATTTAGCCGGGAACCTTTGTATGTTAATCTTTTTAAGTTGTGTAAATGGTTAACAAATGATTCCCGTGCTATTTTTAAAATAATAGCTAAAATAAAATCGGGTGTATTTTGTTGTTTTTACCATAATAGAAATCGAAAATAAGAAAAAATAACTTATCTGCCAATATTTTTCTAATAAATATGCAAATACTTTGAAAATAATTCACCAAACTAAAGCGCAGGCAGGAAATCTGAACATCCATAAAAAGTAGTCGCCCCTGGGAACAGGGGCGACTTTAACGATTGCTTGCCATATGAAAAACTCTTATATAGAACCGGTTTATATTCTGCAAGCAACTAACCGGCTAGAAATATTAATGTTTAACTGCAGCTTTAGCTGAATCAACTGTTGCACTTGCAGCAGATTTTGTAGAATCAACTACAGCAGATGTTGCAGCTTTAGCAGAATCAACTGTTGCATCAGCAGCAGCTTTAGCAGAATCAACTGCAGCTTCTGTAGTGGCTTTAGCAGAATCAACTGTAGCATCAGCAGAGGTAGATGCATCATTACAAGCTACGAAAGTAGCAGCGATAGCGAAAACAAAAAGTACTTTTTTCATTTTTTGAATTTTTTAATTTGTTATTTATGTTCATTAATACGGCAGTTCAAAAAAAGTAACCCAACTTTTTAAAAAAAAAATTTTTTCGTTGCTTTGGGTTACTATTGCAGGTATTAGCGTATTAATAAAAGACAGGTGAGCACTATAGAAAAAGAACAATTATTACTGAACGGGCTGGCTCAAAGCGATAAAGCATCTGTTGAAGCAATTTATCGGGACAATTACAGCATCATTCAGTCGTTTATTTTAAATAACAATGGTTCGGTGGATGATGCCAGGGATATTTTCCAGGAATCGATGGTTGTGCTGTATGAAAAATCGAAAGACAAAACATTTTCCTTAAACTGTCAAATCAGAACCTATTTATATTCCATTTGCAGGAGGTTATGGCTGAAAAGGTTGCAGCAGCTTAGTAAGTTTGGTACACAGGTTGAAAGCCTGGAAGAAATCGTACCAGTGGAGGAGGAAGTGGAAGCGCATGAAAAAAAGAACACTGATTTTCTCCTGATGGAGCATGCAATGAGCAAAATTGGCGAACCTTGTAAAAGTTTACTGGATGCCTATTACCTACAGAAAAAAAGTATGCACGACATTGCAGCAGAGTTTGGCTACACCAATGCAGACAATGCAAAAACACAAAAGTATAAGTGCCTTATCAGATTGAAGAAACTGTTTTTTACCCAATATAAAAATGCTTAAGGAAATGGACGACATTTTATTATTAGAGGCGGTGGAAAGATACCTGGCCGGAGAAATGACCCCGCAGGAAAAGGCTTTTTTTGAAGAGGTTCGTAAAAACACGCCTGCCGTTGATCAACTGGTTGTAGAACATACTTATTTCTTACATACCGTGCAACATTTTGCCTCCACAAAAGCGTTTAAACATACTTTGGCTGAGGTACACACAGAACTCACCGAAGAAGGAGTAATCGCAGCACCCCAACTTACTGGTAAGGTTAAAGTAATTAGCCTCTGGTTGAAATACAAACGTAGCATTGCTGTTGCTGCTTCTATCGCCGGTTTCATTTCATTGCTTACATCAGGTTTAATGATAACTTATACCAAAAAGTATGGTAATGAAAATTACAACCAATTGGTTTACCAGATCAATCAAACAAAAAGTGAGATTCGCAAATTAAAAAATAGCCCTGCCCAAATACCTGTGATCCCAAAAAAGGCTGAACCAAAAGTTGATTTCAGGGGTACCAGTTTCTTAATTGATGGCAAAGGCTACCTGGTTACCAATGCACATGTTATCAGCAGGATGAAAAATATTTATGTTGAGAACAACAAAGGTGAATATTTTAATGCAACCGCTATTTATATTGACAACAGTGTAGACCTGGCTGTATTGAAAATTACAGATACGGCGTACAAAACTGTAACCAATTTACCCTACTCCATAAAAAGAGCTAATTCCGACCTGGGTGAGCAGTGCTTCACACTCGGATTTCCACGCAATGAAATCGTATATGGCGAAGGATATGTTAGTGCCAAATCAGGATCTGATGGTGATTCTACTTCTTATCAGTTGACCGTATCAGCAAACCCCGGAAACAGTGGTGGCCCTGTAATTAACCGCAATGGTGAAATTATCGGTATCATTACGGCCAAAGATTCAAAGGCTGATGGTGTAGTGTATGCCACCAAATCAAGAAATATTTTTAAGCTGCTGGATAATTTAAAGAAAAATGATGAAAAAGCGGCGTCCATAAAAACACCGGCCAATGCAGGATTAAAGGGATTGGACAGGGTTCAGCAGGTGAAGAAAATGGAAGAGTTTGTTTACATGGTAGTGGGCAGCCAACAATGATTATTGTTACGACAACATAAAAAAAGTTGCACTTTAAACAGTGCAACTTTTTTATTTTAATGATTTTTACCTTACAGAACCTGGTAATGTTTAAGCTGAGATTAGCCTACCGAAATTATCAGTAAACTCAAGCCCAGAGTGATGAAGGGTATTCTCCATCTGCCACCAGTTTGTCAATACTGGCCTGTACTTCCGGAGCATCTTCTTTATAAGTAACCCCAAACCATTGCGCCGATGTAGGTATTACTTTCACATTCACTTTTCCACTCTTTACCACCTTATCCACTACAAGTGGAATAAAAAACTCTCCCTTTTGATTGTTGATCTCCTTATCCAAAAATTCGCCAAAATAATCTTCCGCATCCTTAATGAAGCTGGGATAAAACGCAAAAAAATTCATACTAACACTTGAATCTTCACTCACTTCATGCAGCCCGTTCTCATCTTCGTACGTGATGATACTTTTTTCGTTGCGGTATATTTTAGTACGCTCATTGATATCAATTAAATTACCCTTAGCATCTACATTGCATACGCCCCGGCTTACACTGCCATTATCACTCAATGTTTTTTTCAATTCATACCCAATGATGGCATAATTGTCGGCTGCTGCCTGGTTGGTCAAAAAATCATATGCTTTTACAAACCCATCCCTGCCATAAAAATCATCTGCATTGATTACAGCAAAGGGTTCGTTCACTATTCCTTTGCAGCAAAGCACCGCATGGGCTGTACCCCAGGGCTTCTTTCTTTCTTCCGGTATCGTACGGCTGCCTACAAACTTGCCCAGTTCCTGGAAGGCGAACTCCACTTTAATTTTCCCTTCCAGCTTATTACCAAAATTCTCCCGGAACATGGATTCAAATTCTTCCCGGATGATAAATACCACTTTGCCAAATCCGGCCCGGATAGCATCATAAATAGAATATTCCATAATGGTTTCGCCGGAGGGCCCAAAACCCTGCGTTTGCTTCATACTGCCATAGCGGCTGGCCATGCCTGCTGCTAATACTACGAGTGTTGGTTGCATATTACAAAATTAGTTTAAAAAAAAAGTCAGAAATTGCGGTTGCGAAAATAGTGCAAACGTTTTACTCCTTAAAAAAATTGCCCATTAACCATCCAAATATAACAACAGATACGTTGCATGGCGCACTGGTGCAACAAAAAAAAGTTATCCTTTCTGTACTGCGGTTAGACAAGACCCACCCGGTAATATCAGGCAACAAATTATTTAAACTTCATTATTTCCTGGAGCCTATTCCTGATTCTGCAGACAAAACAATAATAACTTTTGGTGGTGCATTTTCCAATCATTTGGTAGCCACGGCCTATGCATGCAAAATAAAAAAACTTGCCTGCATTGGCATCGTGAGAGGAGAAAAACCGTTGCAGCTTTCTCCCACCTTGCAGCATTGTACAGCGTATGGCATGCAGTTGCATTTCATCAGCCGAAATGAATATGAAAAAAAAGATACTGGCGGCTTTCTTAACAAAATATATGATCAATACGGTAATTGCTTAATCATTCCGGAAGGAGGCTACCATGTTGCGGGAGCAAAGGGTGCCGGCCAAATAATGAAACTGGTGGATGATGATGCAACCCATATCTGCTGTGCCGCTGGCACCGCCACCACCCTTGCAGGTTTACTACTTTGTGTGAAGCCGCACCAGCAAATCATTGGCATTCCGGTACTGAAAGGATTAAGAGATATTGAAGATAGAATAGCCTTTTTAAATGGCACTGTTAATACCAAACAACTACACATCCATCACCAGTATCACGGTGGTGGCTACGCAAAAAAAAATGCCACATTAATTGACTTTATGAATACACTTTTTAATCAATATCAACTGCCCACTGATTTTGTGTACACCGCAAAGATGATGTATGGAATTATGGATTTAATACAAAGAGATTTTTTCCCGGCAGGAAGTAAAATAGTATGCATCCATACCGGCGGGCTGCAGGGAAATTTATCTTTACAAAAAGGCACTTTAACTTTTATCTAATTATTGATTGCCTTTATCTTTGCCCAAACGGATAAAAAATTTTTTGTGAATAAAAATATGATGCTCAGACCGCTTTTCTTAACCTTTTTTTTTATTGTATCCATCATTGCAAACGGCGCTGCACAAGACACCCTCCCACGGATCAGTGTAAAAAATATCAGTAACAAGATCATTATTAGCTGGAAGGTAACGTATGGTGCCAAAATCAACACCATCAATATACAACGGTCATCAGACAGCTTAAGAAATTTTACCAGTATTGGTTCTGTACTGGAACCTATGAACCGCGACAATGGCTATGTAGATAACAAAGCACCCAGCCCAAATATGTTCTACCGGGTGTTTGTGGCTTTTGAAGGAGGCAGTTATATTTTTACCAAATCGCATCGGCCGGTGAGGGACACTGCAGCAATTATTCCCTCCGGCCTGCAAACAGGAGAATCTTCAAAACTAACACACCCTGCTGCTGCCGGATTTGTACCGAGCAAATTTATTTATACCGGCAAAGACAACAATGTCATCATAGACCTGCATGAGATTTCGGGCAGCAAATATTCAATTAAATTCTTCGATGAAAAAGACAATCCTGTTTTTGAGATTCGTAAAGTAACCGAACCCTACCTCATCATAGAGAAAGTAAATTTCCGTCACGCGGGCTGGTTTTATTTTATACTGTATGATAATGGAATATTGAAAGAAAAAAATCAATTCTATATACCCAGGGAAGGAAGAAATGGGATACCGCCGGGTGAGGCGAACAGGAAGTTTTAATCTGAATACTGGGTACTTAGTACTGAGTACTCAGCTTCACCCCAAACACATTTTCAAAATTACGCTGCAACTTTTCTTTCACTTCCTGCAGATCCACTTTTGCCCGCATTTCTTTTTCTATTGAGGTTACCTGCTTGTTTATAATACCGCAGGGAATAATATGATCAAAATAAGAAAGGTCGGTATTTACGTTGAGCGCAAAGCCATGCATGGTGATCCAACGGCTGCAGCGTACGCCCATGGCACATATTTTCCTCTCCCTGCCCGGCCTGCCGGGATCTATCCATACTCCCGTTTCACCGTTACTTCTCTCTCCAATAATGCCGTATTCCGCCAGGGTTAAAATAATGACATCCTCCAGTTCTCTCAGGTACCGGCCAATATCGGTGTAGAATTTTTCAAGGTCAAGAATGGGGTAGCCTACAACCTGCTCCGGGCCATGAAAAGTAATATCCCCTCCCCTGTTGGTTTTAAAAAACTCAATCCCTTTTTGCTGCATCATTGCTTCGCTGATCAGGATATTTTCCATTTTGCCACTCTTGCCAAGGGTGTAAACCGGTGGGTGCTCACACAGCAAAAAATAACTGGTGGTGTCAACAACATCAGCACAGGTTGCATCAGCAATATGTTCCTGCGTTAACCCTGAGGGAGATTTCGCCAATGCCCTTTGCCTGCTCATCAGCAGCGATTTTACCTTTACATTATACTCGAGAAGACTTTCCTGATAATCCCATGCCGATTTATAATCTACCCGCCCCAAATCTTTGTATATAACTAACTTCTTATCCAATGCAATTGATTTACTTTGCAAATATAGGTAAGGTTGAAAACGTTTAAATCGTTAATGACGTTTAAATCGTTTAAGAGGTTGCAGACAAGAAACGAGAAACAGTCAAAGAAAAAAATGATCGAAAATATAAACAACGAAGAAGACATCAACGAAAGTGAAGAGTTGTACGAAAAACTAACCCTGGAGATCAGCAAAGGCCAGGAACCACTACGCATTGATAAATTTTTGATGGCCCGTATTGAAGGCGCTACCCGCAATAAAATTCAATTGGGTATAGAAAATGATATGGTACTGGTGAATGACAAAACCATCAAAGCAAATTATAAAGTAAAACCAGGCGATAAAATTGTTGTATTTACCAACCGCCACCCCGACAGCAACGAGATCGTTCCTGAAAATATTCCACTCAATATTGTGTTCGAAGATGATGATATCATTATTGTAAACAAACCAGCAGGTATGGTGGTGCATCCCGGAAGCGGCAATCCCAATGGCACATTGATCAATGCCATTGCCTGGCACTTAAAACAGCAAAACCCACACCTGGAAGAAACCGACCTGCCTCGTTTTGGCATGGTTCACCGCATAGATAAAAACACCAGTGGCTTACTGGTGCTGGCCAAAACACCGAAGGCTATGACCGACCTGGCCAAACAATTTTTTAACCACACCGTACACCGCCGCTACATGGCATTGGTGTGGGGCGATTTTGATACAGAAGACGGCACCATTACCGGGCATGTGGGCAGGCACCAGCGCTTCCGGAAACTATTTACCACCTACCCGGATGGCGAGTATGGCAAAGATGCCATCACCCATTACAAAGTGCTGGAACGTTTTAATTATGTTACACTGGTGGAATGCCGGCTGGAGACTGGCCGTACCCACCAGATACGGGTACACATGCAGTACACTGGCCATCCATTGTTCAACGACGATTTTTATGGCGGCGATAAAATTGTAAAAGGCACCGTGTTTACCAAATACAAACAGTTTGTAGACAATTGTTTTTCCCTGTGTAAAAGACAGGCCCTGCATGCCAAAGAGCTGGGCTTTATTCACCCCACTAGCCGGCAACCCATTCATTTTGAAAGCGACCTGCCGGATGATATGGAGCAGGTAATTAATAAGTGGAGGAATTACAGTAAAGACAGGAATGATATCAGTTGAAAATAAAAATGATAGGGGCTGAATGCTGATCCTGCTTTGTGCAACTTTGTATCCGGCTGTTCGCTTGCAGCCCTCCTGCGCCGGGGCTACCGCTTCCATCCGGCATCCCTTCAACAGGATATCATTATTCACCAAGCACAACAGTGTATTTACATGTCATGTCTATTTCAATTGCGACAATCATCGCTTTAGTTTTTATCATCAACATTTATTTATTAATTTAGCTTCAATTCAGGCAAGGCATCCTCTCTAAAAAAAATGAATGCTGGCAAAACAGCTTTGCTTCAAAAAATAACATCAGGTTATTCTCAATCTTTCAGTCAACGGTTTATGACAAGTATATTTACCGACAAGGCAATTATCCCAACAACAACCGATCTAAAAAAGGCAATCGGTAACAGTTTTGTTATTTGGCAAACGCTGGCAGATTTCACAAAACAATTATACCCCGATGCAAGAGGATTGTGATATTTTCCCGGTGCGAAATATGGTTGGAGCTTCCGGGTTAAAGATTAAAAGCGGGTGACATTGTATTTATTGCCAAGGGACAAATTCTTTAAGGCCGCTTTGGTGTTTGGTAAAAAAACAACGGAAGAAATTTTAAAGAGTGATATTTCAGCAGGTATTAAATCAACCTTTAACAACACCAAAGCATGTGCTGAAGAGCGGAGAATCCGGATCGATGTAAGAGATAATGCTCTTACAAATGATATAAAAAAATTGATTGCCATCAAAATTACAGTCTGACAAAAGTGCTGCCTGCAGCGAGGAAGAGGGAAAAAATTGCCGGTTGTGAAACTTGTATTCACAATAACTGTAAGGCTTTAAACAATTAGATAACGTATTCTCCAGCGTTGGGAATTGCATCTTTTAATTATTATCTTCATCACCCGCCAGTGAACTGGCATTCACATCATCAACATTTTATCATGGACACGGAGTGGCATTTTTTTGTAATGATACTGGCTTCATTCCTGCTTTTTTTTGCCGTGTTCAGGCTCGTGTTATCTAAGGAAGAATTTACTTCTAAAAAAACACAACTAGTTACCTTATCCTTCCTTGTGGTAGTTGCAGGCATGCTATTTGGAAAATATAGCGCCACTTTTGGATTGCCCTGGTGGATTTACTATCCTGTGCCGATGCTGGTGACTGTATTGCTTCCTCCATTGATACTAAAAATGAATAAAAGAAAAACGCTTTATTATTTGTTGCTGAGTTTTCTGTCCGCCCCCTTCATTCATGCCTTCTTCTCCTTCTTTTTTGAATGGACAGAATACATGCCCTTTTGGAAAATCCCTTCACTAAAATCGTTATTGGATTGACGGCTCTATGTATTTGCAAACAGGCAAGGCCAGTTTTTTTTACATCAGCCTGGGTGCAGGTTAATATAAATACCAACAAAAAAAAAGGCTACAAAATAAATACGAAATAAAGATTTATGGCATCTTTAGCCAGTAGTGTGATTCACGGATTACCATTAAATATACTGCACAATCAATCACTGCAGCTTCCAGACAAGTATTACAATTTACTAACGATCAAATACATACTGTTGAATTGTGAACGGGAACATAACGGTACCAGGTTTAGATTCATAAAAATTCGCCGATGTTCGCTGCATAACCTCAACCCATACGGCGATCATTTTACAGGGTGTGTTTTTTACTCAGTTTTAAATCGCACAGGTTAAATTCAAGATACCTTAAGAACATCGAAATCTATTTATTCTCACCTGCAAAGTGATGATGCTTTAAAGCAAAAAACGGGCTAACCAAAAAACAATTTAGCGTTAAGTCATTCTTTTTGCCTATTTTGCTACTAGCTGAGGAATATACCTCATTCAAATATTTATTTAAAATCCAATGGCTTTTTTAGACGATGTGCTGCAACCGCCTGCTTACGGCTGGAAAGATGCTTCAGGCAATTTTAGTAAACCTACTGCTTCAATGATAATGAAGGAGTTTTTTTCGAGGCTAAATATTTTCAAAAACAAAAAAAACTGGCTTCCTTTTTTTAGCTGGCTGAAAGTATTATTTCTATTCCCATTTTTTGTTTTGTTTGTTACAAAATATTTCAGTTTTGGCTTACTTGCCGCAGGCTTTGTGTATGGCATGATACTGATGGGTACGCATGGCACCATTTGGTATCACCGGTACTGCACTCATGGGGCATACACTTTTAAAAACAGCTGGTGGAAATTTTTTACAAAAAATCTTGTGCTGAGTATTATCCCCGAAGAAATTTATGTGGTATCCCATCATGTACATCATGCCAAAAGCGATGAGCCCGGCGATCCATATTTTGCTGAAGGTGGTTTTTTATACTGTTTTTTAGCAGATGTAAATCACCAGCCAATAGCAAAGGATTTATCCGAAAAAGATTATAACCATGTGATACACCTGATGAAACACACCGGGCTGAATGGAAATAATTTTGCACAATACCAGCAATGGGGTTCTTATGCCCGCCCTTTGGCAAGTGTTATCAGTTGGGTAATTAACTGGAGTTTCTGGATAGGGGTGTTTTATTTAATTGGCGGCATGGGGCTGGTAAGCGCTTTATTTGCCGGCGCTTTTATCTGGGCAGTGGGTGTACGCACTTTTAATTACGAAGGGCACGGAAAAGGAAAAGACATGCGCCAGGAAGGGACGGACCACAATAAGAACGATATGTCAATCAACCAGATTTGGCCTGGCTATGTTGCCGGCGAGTGGCACAATAACCACCACCTGTATCCCAAAAGTGCAAGGTCTGGCTTTTTACCTTATCAACTGGATCTTGCCTGGTGTTATGTAAAACTCATGCATACCCTGGGGGCCGTAACCAGCTACCGCGACAGCCGGGATGATTTCTATAAGGAATACCACCTTCCATACCTGGAAGAGCAAAGGACAGGGAAGGCTGTCAGCAAAAAGGAACTGGAGGCCGTTGATCAGGCCAATCACGTGGCGAATTGGTAAAGCTTAAACAACCGTCTTATTCCCACTATTTCCCTGCATTACCCATCAAAAGAGCGGGCACATCTTCCACTTTCACTAAATTTGAAATATATTTATTGAAATGGATTACGGCCTTTTACTACAAAGCATTGCAAAACACGTCAGCCTCTCGGATGCAGAAGCGGAATATGTAGTATCGTTATTATCATATAAAAAAATTAAAAAGAAACAATTTCTTTTCCGTGAAGGCGATGTACACAAGCAGGCAGTGTTTGTTACAGAAGGTTGCCTTCGCAGTTATTCTATTGATAAGAACGGATTTGAACATATCCTGCAGTTTGCCCCGCCAGGATGGTGGATCAGCGACATGCAAAGCATGATAAAACAAGAGCCTGGTATGCTGTACATCGATGCAGTGGATGACACCAAAATAATATTGATACAAAGATCAGACCTTCAGGATATGTATGCCACTATCCCAAAGATGGAAAGGTTCTTCCGCATTTTATCCGAAAATGCCCTTGCCACTTACCAGCACCGTCTTATTGATAATCTCAGCCTGTCTGCATTTGAACGCTATGATAATTTTTGCAAAAGTTACCCTTCACTTGTGGCATGCCTGCCACAAAAACAAGTAGCCGCTTACATTGGTGTTACACCCGAATTTCTCAGTAAAATGCTAAGTAAGGTTTCCGCAAAAAAGTAAAATCCTTTCTTAATCCAGGTTAAGTTTTCTACTTAATCTACATTATTGTTTCCTTCTGCGTGTGATGGTATTTTTGTTGTTCATAAAAAAGGAGATGATATGAATAATACAGAAATACTGATTGCTTAAACTGACGAAACAGGAATCCATCAGTCAGCAACATTGATCAATAACAATACCGGCTGGAATGCTGTGATGGCAACCACCAGTGAAGAGGCGATCGAAAAATTTCACCAAAGCGACTTTAAGGTTGCAGTACTTACAAACAGCCTTCAGGACGAAAAAATTAAACTGCGTAAAATCTTTACGCTTCAAAATCCTGCTGTAATCCTCATTGAAAGCAGCAACGATGATTTACTGATAACTGAAATAACAGAAGCAATAGAAAGAAAAGCAAAGACAACATGCACTCATTCTCATTTGTGGATGATGCATTGAAAAATGCAATGCTGCCTATAACAGTTCAGTAATGCCCCTCCACCCCCTAAAGGAGGAACTAAGGCAAGTGTAAGATAAATCCTGGAGACTGACTTTGGTAATGAAAGATATATTTGAGTGCGTATAAAACAAAAACTACAAAAAATAAATAAAGGAAAACAGTATATGAAAAAAGCAATTGAAAGAATAGTCCCCCGCCCGGCAAAGCCCGGTATGGTGGGAGATGGTTTCAGGGTGTATAATTTTATACCCGGAGCTAATATTTCCCAAAGACGGATAAGCCCATTCCTGATGCTTGACTTTGGTGCAGAATTTAGTTTTGGGCCAAGCGAAACCGTTAGAGGAGTAGATGTGCATCCGCATAAAGGATTTGAAACGGTAACCATTGCCTACAAAGGCAGTGTGGCCCATCACGACAGCACCGGCAACAGTGGTATCATAAATCCCGGTGATGTGCAGTGGATGACAGCAGGTGCCGGTATCCTGCACAAAGAATACCATGAAAAAGAGTTTTCAAAAATTGGCGGCCCTTTTGAAATGGTACAGCTTTGGGTAAACCTTCCCAAAAAGGATAAGTCTGCGGCACCGCATTACCAGCCTATCAATGCAGCACAGATGGGAAAAGTAATATTACCCGGCAATAGTGGTTTGGTAAATGTAATTGCCGGAATGTACAACGGGGTACAAGGTCCGGCATCCACTTATTCACCAGTGAATTTATTTGATATAAAATTGAATAAGGATGGAAACGCCACCGTTACCGTAGCCCCCGAACACAATACCGCCCTGCTGGTAATAAACGGCAGCGTAGAAGTAAATGGTGAAAAAGTGGCTGAACACAGTTTTGTGTTGTTTAAAAATGAGGGGGATGAGATCAGCATAAAAGCTTCAGAAAATGCAGTAGTATTATTGCTGAGCGGCGAGCCCATCAATGAACCGATTGCAAGCTATGGCCCGTTTGTAATGAACACACAGGAAGAAATATATGAAGCAATAAAAGAATTTCAGAGTGGAAAGTTTGGCGTATTGGAATAGTGAGTAATCCCGGCAGTAAAATTTTACTGCCGGGATTTTTTATTTTACATGATTAAAATACTGGTATATGAAAAAAGCCATTGAACATATTTTATTAGGCAGGGAAAAGCAGATCACCAAAGAGGAGAAAGTGCTGCAACCTTTACCACACAAGGATTTCAGGTTTGCCAATCCATTTATTTTATTGCACCATAAACTGCCGGAGTATATTCAGCCCGGCTCCAGGCTCCGCATTGATCCGCATCCGCACAGGGGTTTTGCACCTGTTACATTTATGTTGCAGGGAGAAGGCTATCATAAGGACAATGCCGGGCATGATGAATCTGTAAAAGCTGGCGATGTGCAATGGATGTTTGCAGGCAAAGGCTTGCTGCACAGTGAAGGCCCGGGCCAGCATATTTTAGATAATGGCGGTACCAATGAATTTATCCAGTTGTGGATCAATGTTCCCAGCGAAAATAAATGGGATAATCCCTCGTACCAGGCGGCAACAAAAGATAAACTGCCGGCAGTACTGGAACAGGATGGCGTCAACTTCAGGCTAGCAAGCGGCGAGTATGATGGCAAGACAGGCCCAATGAAAAGTTACACACCGGTAATTTCAATGGTGGGAGAAATTGAAAAAGGTAAACGGGTACAGTTTACTGCAACGCCGGGGTACTGGACACTGTTATATATCGTAAATGGAAGTGTCAATGTTAACATGGAAACAATCAGTGAACATAACCTGGTTGTATTCGAAAAAGAAAACGACGAGATTATCGTATGTGCAGAAGCGAATTCACAGCTTCTCTTTCTATCGGCAGCCCCCATTAATGAACCGGTAGCTGCCAAAGATAATTTTGTAATGAACAGCGCAGCAGAAATTGAACAGGCAATAGCTGATTATACAAACGGATTATTTGGCACATTGAGTTATTAAAACAACAGGTTATGAAAGAAGAATTTACACCACTGGAATTGGTAAAAAACGAAACAGCGCAGCGGTTTGAAATGAATGTGACCAATGCCGTGGCCATTATAGAATACAAACAAACCAACAACAAAATTCATTTGATACATACAGAAGTTCCGCAGGAACTGGAAGGCAAAGGTGCGGCCACCGCCATCATAGAAAAAGCACTTGCCTACATAGAAAAGAACCAGCTTAAACTCGTACCGCTATGCCCATTTGTTGCGGCCTATATTAAACGCCACCCGGAGTGGAAAAGGGTTTTGGAAGAAAGTGTAACCGTGAATGGTCAATAGTGAATGGTCGGGAATTGACAATTGACAATTGACCACTCAGCACTCACGAATCAAACCATCACTTTACAATTAACATAACAATACTTTACTGCTATGCAATCCAAACTGGAAAAACCTGTCCAGGGAGCTATCGGCACCACCAAATATCAATGCAATATTGAATGGCGGAATGGATTTTTTTTGCAGACTAACCTTCAAAAAATGGTGAACAGGATACAGGTCCCGATCCTTTTACCCTGATGTTGTTTAGACTGGCTTCCTGCCCATTGGTTTCGCTGCGAATGTACATTTGGCGAAAAGGTTGGGAAATTCCATTCTAAATCCTACAGCAACAAACAATCCGGCAAAATAAAAACAACCAGGTTTGCGCTTACTGTTGCTGCGATCCGCAGTGCAACTTACAACATTTCCTTCCCATCACTTCTTCCGCATTTATGTCAATGGCAAGGAACAAACACGAAAGCAACATTTTTGCTTAAATTTATATCTTTACGGCACTTAGAATTTTAAACTGACCCAGATAATTAGATGAAGCGATTTGTATTCCCAGCATTGTTTTTTTTCTATGCACCTACGGATCTTTTTTGTCAACAGGCTGATAAAACCGTTGACACATTTGCTTCGGCCAAAAAGGAAGAACTGCCAGGTAAAAAAGAAATAAATATCGCACTGAAGGCATTTGCCCCGGTAGAAGAACGGAACCCCTTCCTGCTGTATACAGGAAAAACGATCCGAATGGTTAGGATAAAAAGCCTTGGATTTGAAACCAGCATCAACGACACAATTGTAGTCAAAAGCGGCTTTGGTATGGCATTGGGAAACACACTGCACAAAAAAACCCGCACAAAAGTAATCAGTAACAATTTACTATTTTCTGAAGGTGATAAGGTAAACCCTTACCTGCTGGCCGATAATGAAAGACACCTGAGGGATCTTGATTTTATACAGGATGCAGTAATTGTGGTGCAAAAAATAAAAAATGAGCCGGATGCTGTTGATCTGCTGGTGCTGGTGAAAGATGGATTCTCTATTGCTCCAGGAGTTGGGGCTGGCGGCACAAGAAAATACAGGCTGGAACTGAAAGAAGAAAACTTTGCCGGTACCGGCTCAAAGATTGCCGTGAGTGGATTTTATGATAATGCCCGGACGCCCAGGTTTGGGTTTGGCGGCGATTTTTTGCAGCGCAATGTCAGGGGAAGTTTTGTTGACTGGGGAATGGGATTTAAAAATTATAATAACGCTTTTAACAGTAACAGGAACGAAGAAAGCGTTTACTACATACGAATTGAAAAACCGCTGGTGACGCAATACCTGCGCTGGATGGGTTCGCTGGATCTTTCTTATAACAAAACAAGTGATGCTTACCAGGATTCACTCTACCTAAGCGATTTCAGGTACAGTTACTATAACATCGACGGATGGCTGGCTTATAATTTTGGTGCTGGTAAAATGACATATAAAAGTCTAAAAAGTACCGTCCGGAAGTTTGTTGCATTGCGGGCCTTCCACCAGAATTTTAATGAGGTGCCTGAAAAAAGCAACATCGATTATGATGGCACTTATTCCAATCTCTCCGGGTTGCTGGGTAGCTTAAGTATATTTAAACAAAATTATTTTAGAACAACGTATATCTATGGTTTTGGCCGTAATGAAGATGTGCCGCAAGGTTTTAGCCTTTCATTCATCGGTGGCTATACTATCAAAAAAGACAGCCTGTACGACAAGTCGAGAACAAGGCCCTATTATGGCCTGGAGGCACTGGGTGGTAAATTCAACAAAAAAGGTTTCTACAGTTCCTATACTTTACGGCTGGGTGGCTTTTGGTATAAAGGCCGGTGGGAAGACTTTGACCTGCTGATCAACGGAGACCATTTTACCAAGTTGAGACAAATAAATGCAACCTGGTATAAACGTTATTTCTTTAGCGGGGGTATCGCTAAGCAATTTGTTCCGGTACTCCAACAGCCACTGATTTTAAGAAGCCAGTTTGGCCTTCCTTATTTCGAGTTTGGATATATAGATGCCGATCTGAGGGCCACTGCAAAATCAGAAATTGTCTTTTACCATACAAAAAAACTACTTGGCTTTGGCTTTGCACCTTTTGCATTTGGTGACGTATGCCTGCTAAAACCCACTAAGAAAAGTCTGAACAAAAGTGACCTGTATTCTGCTGTGGGTGCAGGTTTTCGTATTCGTAATGAAAACCTGCTTTTTGGTACAATCGAAGTAAGGTTTTCCTATTTCCCCCGTATCCTCCCCAACATGAATCATTTTAAAGTAAAATTCAACACCAACCTGCGTTTCAAGTACAACGGCAGTTTCATCAGAAGGCCTGATTTTGTATCGCCGAATTAATTGTTTCATTTGTGACTAGCAGGTGCTCGGGGAGTGGTTGATTGATTAGATTTTTTTTCCATTTTTAATTCAGGAAGCTCAACGTGAAACTTACCCTTATTAGCGTAATAGCCTTTGCCTCCTTAGCCGGTCCCGACTTCAATTGGGACGTTACCGCGACGGTGCTGTTTTTGCTTCTTTCAGCATTATCTCAAACAGATCAAACAAAAAGATGCACCCCTCAATGGGATGCATCGTTATTGTGAAACCTTTTTTTTATCGGTTTATTTATTTGCAGTAACCAGCAAAGTTTGTATTGTCCTTGTCATATCCGGTGCAATGATCTCTACCTGGTAAGTACCGCTTGCGATCGTAGATGGCAAGTTCAATACCTGTGTGCTGTTGCCGCCGGCATGGGTGGCTACCCTGGTAAATACTGATTGCCCGTTGGTACCTAATAACCTTACCGTGTACCTGCCTTCGGCCTGGTTTGTGAACTGCAGGTTTACGATACCGCCTTCAACCGGG